>AR_comb_assmDRAFT_10016001_pt1 | contig 13580 bp, 10 predicted proteins | sample ArasoioldDNA_FD_10543 | JGI IMG/M metagenome (IMG submission 10543) | reverse complement strand
CAAGCGCGTCCACCTCGAGCTCGGCGGCAAGGCGCCGGTGATCGTCTTCGACGACGTCGAGATGGAGACGGCGATGGAGACGATCGCCGGGACCGGCTACTACAACGCCGGCCAGGACTGCACGGCGGCGACCCGGGTGCTCGCTGCCAAAGACATATATGACGACGTCGTCGACGGCCTCGCCGGCGAAGCGAAGGGCTTGGTGCTGGGCGACACGCTCAGCGCCGATACGACCCTCGGCCCGCTCAACTCCCAGCGACAGCGCGAGCGGGTCGAGGGCTTCCTCGAGCGCCGGCCCGAGCGGGCGGAGGTCGTCACCGGCGGCAGCCAGCCTGACCTGCCCGGCTACTTCCTCGAGCCCGCCGTCGTCGCCGGCCTCGAACAGGACGACGAGATGATCCAGAAGGAGATCTTCGGCCCGGTGATCACCGTGCAGCCGTTCTCCGACGAGGCGAAGGCGATCGAGTGGGCCAACGGCACCCGCTACGGCCTCGCCTCCTCGGTCTGGACCCGCGACGTCGGCCGCGCGATGCGCGTCGCCAAGGCGCTGCAGTTCGGCTGCGTCTGGATCAACGACCACATCCCGCTCGTCTCCGAGATGCCCCACGGCGGCTACAAGGAATCCGGCTACGGCAAGGACCTCTCGATCTATGCCCTCGAGGACTACACCGAGATCAAGCACGTGATGATCAACCTCGAATAGATGTGACAGAAAATTTCAATTTCTGCCACCCACACGTAATATTTTGTCTGCAACAATGCCGGCATGGAGGCCATGAGGAGTCTCATGAGGGAGAGCTGGACCGACGAGCGTCTCGACTACCTGAACCAGAAGGTCGATGATGGGTTCAAGCAGGTTGACGACCGTTTCAATCGTCTTGAATCACGCGTTGAGCGCCTGGACACACGCCTCGATGATCTGAATAAAACCATCATCCAGTTCGGCTTCGGAATGATCGCCACGATGCTCGTCGGCTTCCTCACCATCCTGGCGACGATGCTTTAGTGCTTCTCAGCTTCCCGGTTGGTCGGGCAATGGCCGAAACGTTGGCACGTCCGCTATGGATCGATACCCTCAACCGGTGAAGTCGATGGGCAGGGGACTTGGGGCCGCGGCGGCGGCGCTGGCTGCGCTCGCGTTCATCGGCGCCGCGCCGCGGGCCGAGGAGGAAGACGTGCGCTGCCATGGGCGGCGGGCGGAGATCGTCGGCACCGACGGCGCCGACGTGCTGCGCGGCACTCCCGAACGCGACGTGATCTACGGCGGCGCGGGGGACGACGAGATCTTCGGCAGCCTCGGCAACGACCTGCTCTGCGGCGGGCTCGGCGACGACCTCGTCCACGGCGGCCGGGGCAACGACGAGGTCGACGGCGGCGCCGGCACGGACCGGGCGATCGGCGACCTCGGCGACGACAAGGTGATGGGGGGGACCGGCGACGCCGACGAGGCGGCGGGCAGCCTCGGCATCGACACGGTCAGCGGCGGCCCCGGCGACTTCGACCTCGTCCACGGCGACTACGGCTACGACCGCATGGACGGCGGCCCGGGCGCGGGCGACATCGCCTCCTTCGCGACCAAGGTCGCCGGCGGCAAGGGCTCCGGCGTCTGGGTCTCGCTGGCAAAGCACAAGGCGCGCGGCGACGGCCACGACCGGCTCTTCCGCCTCGACGACCTCGAAGGCTCGGCCTTCCGCGACACGCTGATCGGCACGAAGGGCCCGAACCGGATCAACGGCGGGCCGGGCGACGACCAGCTGCGCGGCGGCGGCGGCATCGACGAACTGGTCGGCGGTCAGGGCGCCGACGGCTGCCAGGGCGCCAAAGGGCGCACCCTCTCCTGCGGCAAGGAAGCTCCGCCGAAAGCCACCGCCTACATCCAGCTCGACCGCGCCAAGGGGGGCGGCGGCGGCCTGCAGATCGTCGGCGGCGGCGGCCCCGACGAGTTCACCGTCGCTTTCGACGAGGCCTCGCGGAGCTTCGGCGTCAGCGCCGCCAAGGGGGTCGCGATCGGCCCGGGCTGCGTGCGGGCGGGGACCGATCCGAAGCAGATCTCCTGCGCCGCCGAAGGCCCTGCCCGCTGGGTGATGGTCGACCTCGGCCCCGGCGACGACGGCTTCCGCGTCGAAGGCTCGCTGGAGACGACCTCCAACGTGCGCATCGCCGGTGGCCTCGGCGACGACACGATCAGGGGCGGCCCCGAGGACGACCTGCTCGAGTCGGGCCCGGGGGCGGACCATCTATATGGGGGCGACGGCGCCGACGGCCTCGTCGGCGGCCTGCCCGGCCCGACCTTCTTATATGGGGAAGGCGACGGCGACCTGCTCGCCGCGGGCGGCGGCTGCGCCGGCGGCGCGATCGTCGGCGGCGAAGGGCGCGACGACGCCTCCTTCGCCGAGACCCAGGCCCACCCCGGCCTCCTCTACATCTCCTTCCCGAAGAACAAAGCCTGGATCGACACGCTGTTCCGCGAAGGCCGCTGCAACCCGGTCCGCCTCGACGACTCCGACGAGGACATGGAGGGCTCCTTCGACTACGACGTGTTGATCGGCGACAGCGGCCCCAACGCCCTGCTCGGCCAGCCCGGCAAGGACGAGCTCTACGGCAACGGCGGCGAAGACATCATCGACGCCCGCGACGGCGTCCGCGACTTCACGATCCAGTGCGGCCAGGGCGCCTACGTCCAGCCCCCCCGCAAGCCGAAGGAAAAGGGCCCACCCCCCGAACCGATCCTCCGCGGCGCCCCCGACGGCCGCGCCCTGACCGACTCCTTCGACCCCGAACCGGCGCTCTGCACCGACGTGGTAGTAGGCGAGCCGGTAGCCGGCCTCAACAACGGCGGCTGAGCCCCTTCCGGCCTTCTCAGAACGTCGCAAAGAATTTGCATTCCTGTCACTCACACGTGATATTTTGTCTGCAACAATGCCGGCATGGAGGCAATGCAAAGTCCCATGAGGGAGAGCTGGACCGACGACCGTCTCGACTACCTGAACCAGAAGGTCGATGACGGCTTCAAGCGGGTCGATGAACGATTCGAAGACGTCGACCGTCGCCTCGCCCGTCTCGAATCTCAATCCGATCAGCTCAACCACGCCCTTCTCGATCTGAGTAAGTCGATCAATCAGTTCGGCTTCGGCCTGATCGCCACGATGCTAGTTGGCTTCCTGACCGTCCTGGTGACGACGCTCTAAACGCCTCGCTTGACATCCAGACACGCGTGTGTCTTAATCTACGCAGCTTCTGAAAACACGGATGTCCGTGTTCCTGGGAGCCACACAGGGAGAAGGACATAACCGAGCTTCGCCAGATGGGCCGCAAAGGGAAGCGGCAGGCAGGGGGGCTCACGGGACAAGGAGAGAGATACGCATGTTCTCGTCATTCCGCAACCGCTTCGGCATCCCGAGCGTGATCTCGGTGATCGCGCTCGTCTTCGCGATGTTCGGCGGCGCCTATGCAGCTTCGAACGACAGTGGCTCCGGCGCGAAGGCCACCGCCTCGGCAAAGAAAGGCCCGCGCGGCCCCAGGGGTCCGAAAGGCCCCGCCGGTCCGGCAGGTCCGCAGGGTCCGGCAGGCGCCGCCGGCGCCAAGGGCGATAAGGGCGACACCGGCGCGGCGGGCTCCAACGGCTCCCAGGGCCCGATCGGCCCGACGGGCAAAACCGGTGCTACCGGAGCGACCGGCGCGACGGGCCTCAGCGGCTTCACGGAAACGCTCCCTTCGAAAAAAACCGAGACCGGAACCTGGGTAGCGGGACCCAACGACGAAGGAGCGATGGTGCCCCTGTCGTTCAACATTCCGCTTGAGAATGCGCCCGTGGCAGTTCACTTCGTGAAACTCGACGGCAAAGAATATACCGGCGAAAAAGCTGGGGTAACTCCTGTCAACTGCTTGGGCGAAGCAGAAGATCCGACGGCTCCCCCGGGGCATGTCTGCATATACGAAGCATTTAATTTTGAAGTAGTCGGAGGATGGAGCGGAAGTGAATTCTTTAATCAGGTCTACGCTACCGGCGTAACCTTTCTTTACGGCATCTCAAAAGGCCAAGTCGCCTCCGGAACCTTCGCGGTAACTGCCCCCTAAATTGCAATCACACTTACCCGAGGCGGGGACCTCCGCCTCGGGTAAGCACTCGCAACACGCGAGGAACATGTAGTGAAAGGTCAGGTAGAAGTGAAAGGTCAGGTAGAGATGAAGGGCGACAGTTTGGTCCCGCGGTGTCGGCGTACGGTTAATCCTCAGCGAGGACGGCTGCACGGATCGCTTTGGCGATTGGGTCTGAGCGCCGCTTGCCTCCTCTCGGTTCTCGCCTGCTTCGCCGCCCCGCCCGCCCACGCGGCCGAAGGCGAACGCGTGCTCGACCCGACGCTCTCGCTGATCGGCGGCTGCAAAGAAGAAGCGCTCGATCCCGTTCAGGACCCCGGCTGCCCGACCGCCCACGCGCCGAGCACCTTCTCCAATCCCAAAGCCGTCGCCACTGACGACTACGGCAACATCTACGTCAGCAGCTTCGGTGGCGGCGAAACCGGCGCTAAAGGGCGGATCGACGTCTTCTGCTCAGATGGCACTTTCGCCTCCGAGCTTGTACTGCCTGGGGCGACCTCGATGGCGATCGATAGCGACGGCAACCTCTACGTGTACGCCAATCCCAGTAGCGGGGGTCAGGTACTTCGCTTCGCTCCCGACCCGGGTTACTCCCCTGGAGCCTGCAAAGTGGGGTACGGCACCGTCCCTGTCGTGGTGCAGGCAAGTCTCTCGATCTACACCGGCTTGGCGATCAACCGGGACAACGATCACCTGTTCGCCAACTACGGCAGCGGCGAAGTCGTTGAGTATGGCTCGGCTGAAGAAGGGAACGTGCTAGTTCGAACCACTCCCGCGGCAAGCTGGTCCGGCGGCAATGGGATGGCGGTCGACGCCGTACGCGACAGGATGTACGCGAGCGCCGGTTCCTTGGAAGAACGAATCGACATCTTCGACCTGAACACGGTCGTCGGCACGCCGCCTGACGACGAATACGAAAAGATCGGCTCGATCCTGCCCTCCTCGATTCCGGCAGGTGACTTCGGCCTCCAGCTCTCGATCGCGGTCGACGAAGGCAACGGCCACGTCTTCGTACTCGACGGGGAAAACTGCCACCTCTACGAATTCGAAGCCGACGGCGCCTACCTGACGACGATCGTGTTCCCCTTCGTCTGTACGTTCGGCGGGGAGATCGGCGTCGACAACGGTCCGTTCAGCCCCAACGGGAAACTGAGCGAAGGAGCGGGCAAGAGCCGCTACCTCTACGTCCCCTCCCACAAATCCGGCATCGGCCACTCCTTCGCCTTCTTCGAATCCACGCAGGGCCCGCCGGAGGTCAAATCGACCGCGGTAGCCAACCTCGGCGAAGACGAAGCCGAGCTGCAGGCGTTGATCGACCCCAACAACCTGCAGAGCACCTATGTCTTCGAATACAAAGTCGAAGGCACCGAAAGCTGGACGCCGCTCGGGGGAGGGACGATCGCGGCAAGCAACCTCGACGCCGAAGCCTCGGCGGCGGCGAGCGGCCTCTCAGCGGGGACGAGCTACCGCTTCCGCGTGGTCGCGACCAACGAAGAAGGCTCCGACGAAGCCGAAGGGAGCTTCCTCACCTACCCGAGCGTCATAACCGAAACGAGCCCCTGTCCCAACGCGCCGCTGCGCAGCGGCTCCTCGGCTCTCCTGCCCGACTGCCGGGCCTATGAGCTGGTCACCCCGGCCGACACCAACGCCCACGCTCCGCTCGGCGGCCGCAGAGGGCAACCTGACCCGCCAGGTCTCCCCGGCGGGTGACAAGGTGCCCTTCCGGATCGAGGGCGGCTCGCTGCCGGGCCTCGGCGGGACGGGCTCCCTGCTCGGCGACCCCTACCTCGCCACCCGCACCCCGACCGGCTGGTCGACCGCATACACCGGCCCAACCGGCTCAGAAGCGACCGTGGTCGTCCCACTGACCACCTCACCCGACCAGGGCTACTCGTTCTACCGGGCAGAAGTCTCGGGAACGGCGGTGCTCGCGCCGACCACCGCCTACGTGCGCTATCCCGACGGACACGCGGAGGTGCTCGGCCAAGGAAGTCTCGGCAAAATCGACCCCGAGGCGGCTGGACAGCTGATCAGTGAAAACGGTACCCACATCGTCTTCTCGACCGGCGTCCTGCCGGCGCCGCCGGTGCAGCTGGAGCCAAACGCGGCGCCCAACGGAACCCGGGCGGTCTATGACGCACCGCCGACGGGGTCACCCACGTGGTCTCCATGAAGCCAAACGGGACTCCCTTCGAAGCCGGCCAAGATGCGATCTACGAAGGCGCCTCGGCCGACGGAGTGGGCGTTGCCTTCAGTGTCACTGGAACCCTCTATCTGCGGTACCGCAACGAAGAGACCTTCGAAATCGGCACCGGGGTCGACTACGCCGGGATCGCCGAAGGCGGCAGTCGCATCTTCTACGTGCAGGGCGGCAACCTGAAGGCCTTCGACGTCGAAGAAGGCACGATCGACTTCTCGAGCACCGGCGACGTCATCCCGGTCACCGTCGCAGAAGACGGCGCCACCGCCTACTTCGTCTCGCCGAGCGTGCTCGGCGGCGCCAACCCGCAGGGAGACTCCGCCCAGGCGGGCGAGCAGAACCTCTATCGCTCGGTGGAAGGGCAGGTCGAGTTCCTCGGTACGGTGACCGACCGCGACGTGGAAGGGAACACCAGCCCGCAGGGCGACGGCCTCGGGCTCTGGGTCGACATGATCGCGCTGCCAACTCCGGGCCGCCTCGGCGGGATCCCCGCCCGTAGCACCCCCGACGGCTCCGTCTTCCTGTTCAAATCGCGCGCGGCGCTGACCGACTACGACTCCGAAGGCCAGGCGGAGATCTACCGCTACGACGCCGACGCGGGAGAGCTGCAGTGCCTCTCCTGCATTCCGACCGGGGCGGCGGCAACTTCGGACGCGACCCTGCAGTCCGAGGATCGCGAAGGCTCAAAGCTCTTCGCGGCGATCGCTTGGCCCGAGAACCTGCGCGCCGACGGGCGCCGCGCCTTCTTCGAGTCAAGCGAAGCGCTGGTCGCCGCCGACACCGACGGGCGCCAGGACGTCTATGAGTGGGAGGAGCAGGGGGTGGGCAGCTGCACCAGGCCCGCCGGCTGCGTCTACCTGATCTCCTCGCCCCACAGCGCGAGCAACGAGTACCTGTGGGCGGTGAGCAAGAGCGGCGAGGACGTCTTCGTCTTGAGCGGCGAGCTGCTGGTGCCCGCGGACGCAGACGGGACCCCCTCGATCTATGACGCCCGCGTCCTTGGCGGCTTCCCGCAGGCCAACCCCCCGGCCGAATGCCTGGGCGACGCCTGTCAGCCGTCGGTCTCGGCGCCGAGCGACCCCACCGTGGGCCTGCGAGGCACTGGGGGCAACGTCAAGGAAGCGCCCAAGGCGCGCTCCTGCGCCAAGGGACGGCGCAAGGTCAGGCGCGCCGGCAAGGTCCGCTGCCTGAAGCCCCGCAAACACCGCCGAGCCGCCGCCAAGCCGAAGGGAGGCCACCGATGAGAACCGCCTTGCGCAGGACCCTCGCCGCCGCCGCGCTGGCGCTCGCCCTCGCCGGTGGCGCCGCGCCAAACGCAGGGCGGCCGAAGAATTCGACAAATACGCGCTCGAGTCGGTCTCCGTCGAGCTCTCCACCCGCCAGGCGGGCGCCCATCCCGACCTGACGATCGGGCTCGAGATCAACCGCAACGGCAACAACCCCTACGCGAACACCAAAGACATCGAAGTAAGGCTTCCCGCCGGGATGGCCGGCAACCCCAAAGCGGCGCCGACCTGCACCCCCGAGGAGCTCGGCGACGGATACGCGGACAGCGCCTGTCCGTTTGCCTCCCAGGTCGGCACGACCCTGATCCGCGTGATCCAACCGGTCACCGGAGTCTTCAACGAGCCCGTCTACAACATGACCACCCCCAAGGGCATGGTCGCCCGCCTGGGCTTCATCGCGGCGGGCTGGCCGGCCTTCATCAACGTGCGCCTGGACCCAGAGGACCACACCGTCGTCTCCAGGGTGGAGGGGATCCCCTCGGCCTCGGGGCTCTCGGGAGCGACGACGACCTTGTGGGGGGTGCCGGCCCTACCCGTGCACGACGAAGATCGTGTCACCCCCAAAGAGGTGCTCGAAGGCGGCGCCCCGCCCGGGGGCCGCTCGGTCGACACGCCCAAAAAGCCCTTCCTGGTCAACCCGACCGAGTGCACGCAGGCCCGCAAGGTGACGGTCACCGCGACCTCCTACCAGTTGCCGGGGCAGCCCTCGACCAAAAAAGCCGCCTTCCCGCAGATCAGCGGTTGCGGCCTGGTCGAGTTCAACCCCACCGCGACGCTCACCGCGACGAGCGCCCAGTCGGCGAGCAGCACCGGCCTCACCTATGACCTCGCGATGCCAGACGAAGGCCTCTTCTCACCCAACGTCAACTACGGCTCGGAGCTGAAGAGCGACGAAGTGATCCTGCCCGAGGGGATGACGCTGAACCCCTCCGCGGCGGAGGGCCTCGGAGTCTGCTCCGAAGCGGACCTGGCCAGGGAGACCGCCACCTCGGCCCCCAACGCCGGCTGCCCGGAGACCGCGAAGATCGGCTCGGTCACCGCGACCAGCCCGATCATCGACGACGTCGCACAGGGCGCGCTCTTCCTCGCCAAGCCATATGAGAACCCGTTCGGCTCCCTGCTCGCCCTCTACCTGGTCGTGAAGATTCCCGACCGCGGCGTCCTGGTCAAAGTCGCGGGCAAGGTCACCCCAGACCCAAGGACCGGACAGCTGATCACGACCTTCGACGAAGTGCCCCAGCTTCCCGTGGGCACGGTCCACCTCAGCTTCCGCGAAGGCGCAAGGGCGCCGCTGATCACCCCGCGCACCTGCGGCGCCTTCCAGGCGATCTCCAACCTGACGCCGTGGTCGGCGCCGAGCAGCCCGGTGGCGAGGCTTCACACCCTCTCGATCCAAAGCGGCCCAGACCACAGCGCCTGCCCGCCGGGAGGAACGCCGCCCTTTGCCCCCGGTTTCTCCGCCTATGCGACCGATCTGGCAGCAGGCGCCTACTCCCCCTTCTACATGCGCCTGACCCGCCGCGACGGCGACCAGGACCTGACCAAGTTCAGCGCCACCCTGCCGCCGGGACTGGTCGCAAAGCTCGCGGGCACCAGCCGCTGCCCCGACGCTGCGATCGACCAGGCAAGGAGCAGGACCGGACAGAACGGCGGCCACGAAGAGCTCGCCAACCCCTCCTGTCCCTCGACCTCTGAGATCGGCGACATCCTCGGCGGCGCGGGAGTGGGCAGCGTGCTCACCTACGCCAAAGGCAAGGCCTACCTCGCCGGCCCATACAAGGGCGCCCCATTGTCGGTGGTCGGCATCGTCCCCGCGGTAGCCGGGCCCTTCGACGTCGGCACGGTCGTCGTCCGCCAGGCGCTCCGCCTGAACCCGCGCACCGGCATCGTCACCGTCGACGGGGAGTCCTCAGACCCGATCCCCCACATCCTCGCCGGCATCCCGCTGAGCGTGAGAGACGTCAGGGTCTTCGTCGACAGACCCGACTTCACGCTCAACCCGACGAGCTGCGAACCGTTCTCCACCGACGCGACGATCTGGGGCGGGGGCAACGATGTCTTCGGGTCTGCTGACGATTCCCCGTTCGCGGCGTCGGCTCGCTTCCAGGCGGCCAACTGCGCCAGCCTCGGCTTCAAGCCCTCGCTCTCCCTGGCGCTGAAGGGCGGCACCAAGCGAGGCGGCCACCCGGCCCTGACCGGCACCTACAAGCCCCGCAAGGGCGATGCGAACCTCGAGGGCCTCGTCTTGCGCCTGCCCCAGAGCGCCTTCCTCGACCAGGCTCACATCCGCACGATCTGCACCCGAGTCCAGTTCGCCGCAAACGGCGGCAACGGAGGCGGCTGCCCCGCTGGCTCGATCTACGGCAAGGCCACCGCTTACACCCCAGTCCTCGACGAACCTCTGAGCGGCCCGGTCTACCTCAGATCCTCCAACCACAACCTGCCCGACTTCGTCGCCACCCTGCACGGGCTTGTCGACGTCGAAGCGGTCGCCCGGATCGATTCCAAGAACGGCGGCATCAGGGCCACCTTCACCGAAGTTCCGGACGCGCCGCTCTCCAAAGTCGTGGTGCAGATGCAGGGCCAAAAGAAGGGCCTGATCGTCAACAGCACCGATCTCTGCGCGGGGACGCACAGGGCAAACGCGGACTTCGACGCCCACAACGGCAAGGAATCGAGCGCCAGGCCTGCGGTCAAGACCGGCTGTGCCGGTGGCAAGTCGAGGCACAAGCGGCGCGCGTCTCATCGGTAGCGAGCGTTTGAGCGGGGCGAGCCCAGGAGACATCTTCGCCACGGCCGCCGGCCGCGCCAAGGCCAGGGGCCGCGCAGCCCTCCGCGCCCGCCTCGAAGAGCGTCGCGCCGAGATGGAGCAGACGCTGCTCGCCCGCGTCTACGGGATCGCCGACCCAAGCGAGATAGAGGACCTGGCTTACCTCGAGGGCCTGCGCGCCGCCACCTCGGCCGCGGTCGACTACGGCCTGGCGACGATCGAGTCCTCCCAGGAGCGCCTCCCGCTGGTCCCCCCGGCCCTGCTCGCCCAGGCCCGCCTCGCTGCGCGCAGCGGCGTCGGCCTCGACACCGTACTTCGCCGCTATACAGCCGGCCACGCCCTGCTGGTCGACTTCCTCGCCGAGGAGGTGGAGCGAAACGGCGTCCTTTCCCCCACTGAGCTGAGAAGGCTGCTGGCGACCGTCTCGCTCGCCGTCGACCGCCTGCTCGCAGCGGTCAGCGAGGAGCACGCGCGCGAGCTGGCGAGCAGCGTCGGCTTCTCGCGAGAGCGGAGGCGAACGGAACAGGTAGAACGGCTTCTCGCGGGCGAGCCGGTGGACATCGGCGACCTCGGCTACGACCTCGATGCCGAGCACCTTGGAATGATCGCCAGCGGTCCCGAGGTCGAGCCTGCGCTGCGTGGCATCGCCACCGCGCTCGACCGCCACCTCCTCCTCGTGGCGGGCGGCGAGGACACCGTCTGGGCCTGGCTCGGCGGTCGCAGGCGACCGGATCGACACATGCTCGATTCCCTGCTTCGAGACTGGCCCGAGGAATCGTTCCTCGCCCTAGGCGAGCCGGCCAGGGGCATCTCCGGCTGGCGCCTGACCAATCGTCAGGCGAGGGCCGCCCTTGCCGTCGCACGGCGATGCCGCGATCGCGTCGCTCGCTACGCCGACGTCGCGCTGCTTACCTCGATCCTCCAGGACGATTTGCTGGCGGCATCCCTCCGTCAGCTGTATCTCGCTCCACTCGAAGAGGAGCGAGACGGGGGCGAGACTCTGCGGCGGACGCTCGGCACCTACTTCGAGGTTGAGGGGAACATCTCCTCGACAGCGGCCGCGATGGGCGTCAGTCGCCGCACCATCCGCACTCGCCTCGAGCGCGTGGAGCGGCTCATCGGCCGGTCCTGCCAGTCAGCCGCCGCCGAGTTGCAGACGGTCCTGCGCCTGCATGAGCACCCATAGAGCAGCGGGTCCCAGATTGGAACATCGAACCTGTGCGCCCCGCCGAATTGGTCAGCCGGGGGTGTGAACACTCTGAGACAGTCGGTCGCGAGACGCATTCCGTCCGGATACCTACGAAGGAGAAGCGAATGAAGCGAATGTCCATTCTGACCACGATGTTGGTCGCCGGCTTGCTTGGCCTCGCCGCACTGGGCGTCAGCTCGGCATCTGCCGACGTGCTGTGCGACGAACTATATTTGAGCGATTGCCCGGCCGCAAACACCTATGGGGTTGGAACCGAATTTCACACCATCCAACACGGCGGGATTTTTCTCAAAAATGTGTACGGGGCAACCATATTCGCTTGCGGTCTCTCCACGCTGGACTTGAAAGTCACCAACGCGGGTGGATCCTTTTACCAATACCCGGAAGTGGCCATAACGAATCTCACTTTCAGCGGGTGCGGCGAAGATACGGCATCTACCGTTAGCGGTGGGAATGCTTTGATAAGCAAAATAGGAGGAGGATCGGTACAGGGCCTTTTCCACTGGTCGAACAGTCAGATCTCGACCTTCACGCACGTGTATGGCAAAGAACAAGGGCTTAATTGTAAGTACAGCATCGCAGACCCTGGCACGCTCTCCGGTGCGAAAACGGAAGAAGGCAGTTCGCGGGAGCTGACGAAAATCATTTTCAAATCTACTCTGGCAAAAGCCGTAAACAGCCCTGTTTGCTTTCAAAAAGCCTATTTCTCGGCTCAGTACGATGTCGTTGAACCTGAACTCGAATGGCCTAAGTCGATTTACCTAGCGCAGGAATAAGAGATCCACTAACGCTCCGCGGCTATCTCAAGCCGCGGAGCGTTCTGACGCCGGATGGGTTTGCACGGTGATCGGGAAACCAGCCGGCCCTCCGGCTCTACCGAAAGCGAACTGCAAAGTGTCCTGCACCCTCCGCCTGCCTGCACGGCAATCGGTGACAGTCAGGCCTCGCAGGTCTCGGGTCCGGTGGCGCCGCTGGCGTTGCGGTACGAATGAGGTGCAGGTTCATACATGGCCATGGCGTGAAGAGCGGCGACCGTGCCCGTGCCCGTGCCCGCGGCGTAAGTTTGTTTAGGGGAGGCGGTGAACGGAGCGGGGTGCAGGGCGGAGAGCTGCTCGGCGCCAACCCCTACCGCAGTCGCGCGAGCTGTTGTTCGATCGCCGCCACCAAGTCGTCGGGTACGCCGTCCGTCTCTTCCGCGGCCGCGGAGATTGCCGCCGCGGCCCTGTCGAGGAGGTCGCCGACGATCTCGGTCGCGCGGTTCCGCGGCACCCCCCAGCCGGCGATCTCGTTGACGATTCTCTCCGCGGTGACGCGGTCCGCGCGCTGGACGCTGTCGACGTACATCGCCAGACGGTCGTCGCCGTAGTACCGCGTGCACATGAGGTCGTAGAGCGGGGTCAACGCAAGGCCGCCCGACACGCGGTGGAGCAGCGAGAAATTCTTGGCGTGCGCGTCGCCGTTGCCGAGCAGGGCGTTCAAGGTGACCGCGCCGGCAAGCATCTCCAGCGAGCCGGGCGCGGCCACCGACTCGAGAATGCCGGCGACGCGCCGCAGCGCCGGACCGCCGTCTTCCTCGTACTTCGTGTCGGGCGGGGTGCCGGTTGCCTGGCAGAAGTCCTCCTGATGGATGCGCTCGACCGCTCCGCCGGCCGCGACGACTCGGTCGTAGCGCTCGACGACGATCAGCTTGCGGCCGGCGATCTCGGTCGTCTCGACGGCGGCGACATCGAGGTCGAGGTGCTTGGCGATCCGCATGCAGAGCGCCTCGTTCTCGACGGTATGGGGATAGGCGGCGATCTCGGGCTTGAGGATGTGGGTCGAGGGCGTTCCCTCGACGGGACGGCCCCAGGAGCCATCTGGCATCAGGGTGAGAAGGAGCTTTTCCTGGACTCCGGCGAGCGAGACGCGGACCCTTCCGCCGACGCCGAGCGGCGCGCTGCGCAAATCTCTCACCAGCGCCTCGAGCTCCGCGGACGAGAGCTGCTCGGCGGTAGCCGTGGTCGGCGTCGGCGGGGG
>AR_comb_assmDRAFT_10274779_pt1 | contig 13582 bp, 9 predicted proteins | sample ArasoioldDNA_FD_10543 | JGI IMG/M metagenome (IMG submission 10543) | reverse complement strand
ACCGAGGAGCGCATTAGCGCGCTGCTCGGCGGTCGGTAAGTTTTTCTCGCCAGCAGTCGACGGCCGGCGGCGCCTCCGCCGCCTGAGCCGCGCCCCCCAGCCTGAGCACGACTTTTGCTGTTCCGGCGTCCAGCGGGTTGCTCTGGTCCTCACACTACCGAGCCATGGATACCGCGCACGACAGGGGAGGCAGCCGTGAAAGAAACAGACGTCGACATTCCCAGGGAGCGGTTGGCTGAGTCGGCCGATCGCGTGCTCTCGCGCGCTCTCGACGAGGCGCGTCGATGGGAACACGGCCTGCTCACGAGCGAACATGTCTGCCTGGCATACGCGCAGGTCGAGTGGGACGTATTCGGGCAGCTCATGCGAGATTTGCGGGTCAATCCTCATCAGATCCTGCATGCCCTCGAAGATCAGATGCGCCGCGTGCGTGTCGCCCCAGGCCGCGAGCTGCGCGCCGCGCCCGCAACCAAGATTCTGTTCAAGCTCGCGACCCTCAATGCGACCCGCGCCGGCCGGCACGCGGTGGAGGCCTCTGACCTCTTTGCCGCTATTTTCGAGGACACCAACGGCGTACCGGTCTCCATCGTTCGCAATCACGGGGTCGAGCCGGAGATGCTCGTATCGCGATTAGCGATGCGCGTTCGTGACTTCGAGGCGCAGGAGGAGCGGCTCAAGAAGCGTTTCGATCTCCCGCCCTTCCTCAAGCACTTCGCGACCAACCTGAATCACCTCGCACGTCAGGACAAGGTGCCGCCACTTTTCGGTCGCGAACGCGAGATGATGCAGGTGGTCGAGATTCTCTGCCACCGCGAGCGATCGAACTCAGTGTTGCTGCTCGGCGAGCCCGGCGTCGGCAAGACAGCCATTGCCGAAGGCCTGGCGAGCCTGATCGAGTTCGAGCCGCAGCGCCTGCCCATACGGCTCCGCGACTGCCAGATCGTCAATCTGCAGATGAACGCGATGGTCGCCGGCACCATGCTGCGCGGCATGTTCGAAGAGCGGATGCAGAACGTCATCCGAGAGATTCGCGAGCGCCCGAACCTCATACTGTTCATCGACGAGGTGCACACCATGGTCGGCGCGGGCTCGGCGCTCGGCGCGCCGTCCGACGCCAGTAACATCCTGAAGTCAGTGCTGGCGCGCGGGGAAGTGCGCATCATCGGCGCGACGACGTTCAGCGAGTACAAGTCCTACATCCAGGAAGACGAGGCGCTCGCCCGCCGCTTCCGTACCGTTCACATCAACGAGCCCAGCATCGAGGACACACGGCACATTCTGAACGGGCTGCGGCCGCGCCTCGAGCGCCATTACTCGGTGCGCATCCAGGACGACGCGATCGAGACGGCGTTGGAGATGGCACCACGCTACATGCGCCACCTGCAGCTGCCGGACAAGGCCATCGGCTGGCTCGATACGGCCTCGGTCAAGGCCGAGATCTCACGGCGAATGGACGTGACCGCGAGTGACGTCGTGTCGGTGATTTCTGCGGCCTCACAGATCCCCGAGGACATGGTCTTTCGCGATGTGTGTGATCGCTTCCGGGGCGTCGAAGAGCATCTCAGCGAGGACGTCGTCGGTCAGAAGGCAGCGATCGGCGCCGTGGCGCGGCGCCTGGTGCTGAACAAGGGACCACTGAAAGATGGATTCGATCGGCCGGACGGCGTGCTCCTCTTTCTTGGACCGACAGGCGTTGGCAAGACGGAACTCGCCAAGGCGCTCGCCAGGTTCCTTTTTGGCGATACGCGTCGGATGATCCGCGTCGACATGTCCGAGTATCAGGATGGCGCGGTGGGTGTCGACAAGCTGATCGGCATGCCGCGCGGCATTGTCGGTTCCGAGCGCGGCGGCGTGTTGACGAACCAACTCAGGGATCATCCCTATTCGGTCGTCCTCCTCGACGAGGTCGAGAAGGCCAGCCAGTCGATGTTGAACCTCTTCCTGCAGGCGTTCGACGAAGGATGGGTTACTGACGGACGCGGGAAGCGGGTCTATCTGAGCGACGCGATCGTAATCATGACGTCGAACATCGGCTCCGAGTACTTCCGGCGGCTGACCAACCCGATGGGCTTCCTGTCCCGCCAGGTAGGCATCGAGCAGATTCAGTCCGACGTGCTGCGCGAGGTAGAGCGGCGCTTTACGCCCGAGTTCCGCAACCGCTTGGACGAGGTCGTCATCTTCCAGCCGCTCTCGCGAGAAGAGGTGCGCGCGATTGCGTGTCTGCAGATCGAGCGGCTGTCGCAGTCGTTGGCGAAGAGCGGCCGCGTGCTTCAAGTCACGCCGGCAGCATTCGATCAACTGGTCGCTGAGGGGTACAGCCTCGCGTATGGCGCACGCTTCCTCAAGCGCGCGATTGAAGCCCGGATTGCGCTGCCGATCAGCCAGCAGTGGAACGAGGGTCGTGTGTTCACGGCAACCGTCCAGAACGGCGCAATCGAGATCGCCGCGTCGCCGGCCTCGCTGGCGGCAACGGCGTAGTCGGCCTTAGCTCCATTCGAACGTCGCCTGCGTCGCATCGGGCGCGGTCGCTGGCGGTTCCGCCGGCTCTTGCTCGTCGCCGCGCCTGAATGTGCGCGCGCCGATTGCGTACCGCTGCCGAAGGTCATCAACGATCGCCCCGAGAGCCTCGACGTAGGCCTTGGGGGCGTAAGCTCCCGGATACAGGCGCTCGTAGCCTTGCACCAGCTGCGGGAATTCCGCCCGCAGGAAGCCCATGAAGTGATCTTTCGTTCCGTCCTTCAGATGGAGCAGGTTTGCTCCCATGAAGGCGGCGTCGTGCTCGGCGGCAGCGCGAACCGTGGCCTCCAGCCGACGGCGTTCGGTGGTGAAGCCGGGAACGATTGGCGCCATCAGGACACCAGCGTTGACGCCAGCCTTTCTCAGCGTCCGCACCGCGCGCAGCCGTTGCAGCGGATGCGCGGTGCCTGGCTCGAGCGCGGCCCATGCTTCTTCGTCAACGGTAGGGACGCTGATGTGAACCGTACAGCCGGCCGTGCGTCCGAGTTCGGCGAGGAGGTCCGCGTCGCGCACCACCATCGGGCCCTTGGTCACGAGCCCCACGGGCGTGCGAGCGGCGAGCAGCGCTCCGAGCGCTGAGCGCGTCAACTTGTAGTAGCCCTCGATTGGCTGATACGGGTCGGTGGCCGTGCCGAGGGCGACGAGCTCGCGGGTCCACGTAGGTTTCTCGAGCTCCCGGCGCAGCACTTCCACGAGATTGCGCTTGACGAAGATTACCGACGAGAACTCATCGTCGGGCCCAAGGGAGAACTGCGTCTGGTACCGGCGGGCGAAGCAATAGTGGCAGGCGTGCGTGCAGCCGCGGTACGGATTCAGCGTCCACCGGAACGGCATGCCCTTGACCGGGTTCAGGGCCGACCGGCACGTCACTTCCTGATAGCGCGCATCGTCCGCGCGGCGTTGGGCCCGATCGAGGGCGGCCGGGCCGTCGCGGAGGACTCTCAGCGCGATGGTGCGAGTGGTAGGGGGAGCCGGAGGGGAGTCGAAGAGGCGTGGTTCGTCCATCGCGATATTCGTCTTTTGTTCGCCATGATCGCCCTCCTACGTCGCAGTTGTCAACTTCAGCAATCAGCCAATCAGCATTAAAAAAGGTAGGCGGCGGCGAACCCGAGCTGGGCCACGAACATCATTCTGTACATGTGGGCCCACGACACGTGGTTTTCCTCGACGGCTAGCTCTTCCGGGCGCCTGAGCATCAGGTAGCAGACGTAAACGCCGTAGGCCGTCATACCAGCCGATAAGGCGAGGAGCAGCACGAAGTTACCCGTCAGAATCCCCGAGACGGCACCCACCGCGATCATCACGAACGGTACGACGAACGACGGCGAGATCATCCACGCGGCGCGGCGCACGCCGTAGAGGATCGGCAACGTGCGGCAGCCACCGCGCGCGTCTCCTTCCATGTCCGCGAAATCCTTCGTCGTCGATGCGCCGAGGAGAAACAGCCCGAAGATGCCGCCGATGAACCAGGGCTCGACGGCAATCACCGTCTTGACCGCCGACCATCCGGCCACCTTCAGCAGCACGCCGCGCGGAATTGCAATGGTGACATTCGCCCAGATGCCGAGCCGTTTTGTCCGAAACGGCGGGACGGAATAGAGCAGGGTGATAACAGTGGCGACGAACACGATCCAAAAGCATTCGTGGCGGTCGCCGGGCGCGACCAGCCAGGCGAGCACCAGGGCGACTGCGTAGGCGACGAGCGTGAACGTCCACGCCGAATGAATCGACAATCGCTCCGAAGGTAGCGGCCGCTTCGGCTTGTTGATTCTGTCAATCTCGAGGTCGTAAATCTGATTGATCGCGTTTGACGCCGCGTTGAGCACCGCGGCCATCGTCAGACCGATCAGGGGATAGGTAATAAGGTCGGAGTTCCAGAGCTCGCGTGGCGCGGCCCCGGCCGCCGTGACGGCACCGGACGCAAAGCCGAGTGCCGGCGCGACGAGCGTGAACGGCCGCGAGAACTCAAACCAGAGCGCCGCACCTGATGACGCGCGTGCTGGTCCGTTCGTCATCAGGCGAACCCCGCAACGAGCAACGCGGCGCTCGCGGCGATCGCTGTGTTCATGAAGTTCAGCATGTCGTTGTTCAGGATACCCGGTGCTTCGAGGGTCGCGCCAAGCAGGCTTTCGACCAGCGAACCGACGGTCGCCCCGAACACGACGGGGAAGAGTGCCACGCCGGGAACGAGTCCGACAGCAATCGCGATTCCAGCAAGCACGCACGCGCCGACAATGCCGGCAGCCGTGCCTTCGAGGGACATAGCCCCGGACGTGCCCGGTGGAACCCGTCGAAAGGTGGACACGAGATAGGTCTTGTTACCCCAAGCCTTGCCGATCTCGCTGGCGACGGTGTCGCTGCCTCCAGCCGCGAGGGCGGTGACGAAACCCAGAAGAGCCATGTCGCGAGAATCGGTGACCACTGACAGCAGGGAAGCGACGACCGCCACGCCGGTATTTGCGAGGGCGTTGCCCGCGCCGCGTCGGCCGCCGCGTTCCTCGTGAATGCCGAGTAGCGTCTTGCGGCGCAAGCCGAGTCGCGACGTGATCGAGGCTGCAAGAAACGTCGCCATCAGGAGCGCCCAACCGGCCCAACCTGTTGTCACCGCGATCGCGATGCCGATGATCGCTCCAGTGATCGCGCCGGCCAGGTTGACGGTGCGCGCCCGATAACCCAGCCACGCCACGATAACATTCGTGAAGCACGCGAGCGGGAGTGCCTGACCAACAACCGCCATCGCGGGTTCGACGAGATCCGTCCGGACAAGGCTCAGCGCCCAGAGCACTGCCGCGGCAGAGACCGGTACCGACACGTTATCGTCGAGCCTGGTTGGTAGCGTTTCTACGAACGCCGCGACGAGGGCTGCGGCGGCGGGTCCAGCGATCGAGAACCACAGGTCAGGCGTCGGCGTGACATTCGGCCGGCACCACCAGGCGAGGAAGACACCGGCCAGTGCTCCGCTGACAAAGAACGCGAGCGTTCCCGCAACCGACTTGTCACGGTTCCAGGGAATTCGGCTCGAGCGGATCGTCGTGCCGGCAAGGGTCGCCATGCCGTCACCCACGGCGAGGACGGCCCATGCTGCGCCAACGATGTCCGGTCGAGTGGGGAAAAGCAGCGCGAGCACGAGCACCGACATCGGATAGAGGACGATGCCGGACCAGGTGCTGCCGGCGAGCTCCCCCGGACGATAGAGGTGGGCGGCCAGCCGTGGGAGGACGAACAGGTTGAAGAGGAGAGCGGCCGCAGCCAGCAGCGCCGCCTGCCACCACGTGAGCCAGCGCAGCGCGAGCGCGAAGGCGCCCATCGCGACATGCACGACTTTGCGGCTACGCCCGGCGTGCGGCCGCGCGGCTATCACGAGCGTGCGAGAGCGACGCGGTGCCGCCAGTAGTCCAGCAGATCGGTCAGAGTGTCCTCGATGGGGATGGCCGCCTGCCAACCGACCTCGGTGCGCGCGCGAGTCGGATCGCCGAGGATCACCGGCTGGTCAGATGGGCGCAGGCGCGAAGGATCGATCTCGATCCTGATCGCCCGCCGCGCTCGCGCCAATAGCATATCAAGGACATCGCCGATGCGATGGGCGCGGCCGCTGCAGACGTTGTAGGGCCGGCGCGGCCTACCCTTTTCTGCCAGCAGCCGATAGGCGCCGACGACATCGCGGACATCGGTAATGTCACGGCGAGCGTCGAGATTTCCGACGCTGAGAGCTGGTTCGACGAGGCCCGCTTCGATTTCCGCGATCTGCCTCGCGAAGCTCGAGGTCACGTAGGCCGGCGACTGTCGGGGGCCGGCGTGGTTGAACGGGCGGACCACCACGACCGGTATTGACGTCACCCGGCTGGCGATCATTTCCTGCGCCAGCTTGCTGACGCCGTACGGGCTCGAGGGTCCGAGCGGGGCGTCTTCGGTCAGGGGATCGGTTGTCGTCCGATACACCGTCGCCGAGCCCACCACGACCACCGTAGCCGTCGATCCCGTGGCGCCAAGCGCATCAAGAAGGTGGTGCGTTCCGAGGCCGTTCACGCGCAGCGGCGTCACAGGATCCTTCCACGAGTTCCCGACGTCCGCGGCGCCAGCGCAATGGTAGACGACCGACGGTTTCAACGCATCGATCGCGGAACGAACGGCGCTGCGGTCGAGTAGGTCTACAGGGCTCCACGTAATCCGCGGGTCTGCGGGCGGCGCCGGCGTACCGCGAGGATTCGACCAGGCCGTGAGCGCCGGCTCATACTGGAGCAGGTGTTCGACGAGGTGGCTGCCCGCGAAACCCGTGGCGCCGGTGACGAGGAGCGGACCAGCCACTGCCGGGTCTCAGCTCTGGCGCTCTTCGTACTGCGTCTTGTAGTACGCCTGAAACGCCGGATCCCCTTCCTTGATCGGCCGCCACCACCACTCGTTCTGCTGATACCAGGCGACGGTGTCCGCCAGGCCTTGTTCAAACGCGATCCGTGGCTTCCAGCCGAGCGAGTGCAGTTTCGCCGTGTCGACCGAGTACCGTCGATCGTGACCCGGGCGATCGGCGACAGGACGAATGAGCGACTCGGGCTTGCCAAGAAGCTGAAGGATTCGTCGCGTCAGGTCGACGTTCTTGACGTGATTCCCGCCGCCGACGTTGTAGGCCTCGCCCGGTGTCCCATGCTCGATGATCAGATCGAGGGCGCGGCAGTTGTCGGAGACGTGCAACCAGTCGCGGACGTTCATGCCGTCGCCGTAGAGCGGGACGGCTTTATCGTCCATCGCGTTGGTGATGAACAGCGGGATGAGCTTCTCGGGGAACTGGTTCGGCCCGTAGTTGTTCGACGCGCGGGTGACGACGACCGGCACTTGATACGTCGCCCAATAGCTGTAGGCAAGCCGATCGGCGCCCGCCTTGCTCGCTGAGTAGGGGTTCCGCGGACGCAGTTCGTCGGTTTCCTTACTCGACCCTTCGGCGATGCTGCCGTAGACCTCGTCGGTGGAAATCTGCACGAACTTCCGTAGCTTTGGCGCTTCTCGCGCCGCTTCGAGCAGGACGAACGTGCCGAACACGTCGGTCGTGATGAACTCCCCGGCGTTCAGGATCGACCGGTCGACGTGTGTTTCTGCGGCGAAGTGAACCACGAAGTCCGACGCGCCGACGAGCGGTCCGGCAACTGCCGGGTCGGCAACATCGCCTTTGACGAACTCGTGCCGCGGATGATCCATGACGCCCTTGAGGTTCTCCAGACGTCCGGCGTAGGTGAGCTTGTCGAGCGTCGTGACCCGCCAGTCCGAGTGCGTCGAGAGCGCGTGCCGCACGAAATTCGAGCCGATGAATCCGGCGCCTCCGGTCACGAGCACATTCCTCATCGTCGTGCATTCCTTGCGGTTGTCATGTTTCGAGCCTCGCGCCCTTGCGAAAGATAGCTACCGTGTTGTCTGACCGCCAAACGCGCCGAGGAGGTTCGAGAACGTTCCAATCCCGGCGAGCGTGAACGAGATATTGAAGCGGCGATCCTTCGGTACCCCCGCCACCGTGGACAGACCGGCGAAATTGTAGGCCTGGTATTCGACGGCGAAGCCACAGCACTGCGCGTTGTAGTACCCGAGATACCGCTGCTGCAGGAACTGGTCGCGGTGCAGGTCGTAGTTGAACGAGTACGTGACTCCGACGGCGTTCCCGGCGGAGCGGAAGTTCGCCGAGGCGTTGAGGTAGTGATCGGCAAAATCCGGGTTGTCGTAGCCGGGCAGACCCGGGATGTAGCGCCGCCGGCTCCAGCCGCCAGACGCCTGCATATGGGCGGTGTTGACTCCCGCGTTGGCGGCCAGCGTCTTCAGGGTGTGGAATGTGGGATCCCACTCCGTCCGGAAATCACCCTGCAGCTTGTCGGTCGGTGACGTGCGCGCGTAGAGGGCCAGAGCTGAGTACTTGCTCGCCGCGGCAGCCGCATAGCTACTGCTCTGATACATCTGATCGTACTGGGCGGCCGTCGCGTCGGTGTAGTAGCTCTGGTTGATGGCGACGCTCAGCACTTCGCGCGAAGCCGTCCGTTTCGCATACAGCCGGTTGTTCAACCCGTAGCGGAATTCCCAGACATCGCCGACGGTGTAGTCGGATCCGTCGAGCTTGACGATGCGGTCGAAGACGTCGATGGCGGAGATGCGCCTGATCGTGAAGACTGGCTCGATGACGTGCTTCAGCTTTACGCCTTCGGTTGCCCCAGCGTTGAAGATGCGGCTGAAAACCGGCCCGGTAATTCTCGAGTTGAGCTCGAAATATTGACGGCTGACTGAGTCAGGCACCTGCTGGCCGTTGAGAAGGCTTTCGGTCCAGTAGGTGGCGCGCCAGCCGATGGTGGAGTTCACGGTCAGGAACGGCCACTTCGTGAACGGGATTCGCAGGATTGGGGCGAAGTCGGCACGCGTCAGCCCCTGATCAGCGCCGGCGACGGCAACGCCTGTGCTGTCGGTCGTACTGCGCAGGATGGTCGCGTACTCCGCTCCGGCGCCGAAATAGAAGGGCGACTTGGCTATCCGGCGCTCCGCTTCATTGAAGTTGATCCGGGGCAAGCCACCGTAGGTCGTGTAGGAGCCGTCGGGGTAGAAAACATCCGTCCGGTCGAATGTGCCGCTGACGATGACCTGCGACCAGTTGCCGGTCACGTTGCCGCCGAAGCTGCGCGTGCTTCGCGTCGCTCGGTAGATGTTCTGCTGATACAACTGTTCCGGCGTAACGTCCGACACATAGTCGGCGTTCGCTCGCGCGCGGATCCGTGCTCCCAGTCCCTGCGTCATCGCGCCGGTGATCTGATAGCTGCGTCGCCCTGCGCCGCCGCTGTCTGTCGATTTCTCATCCAGCCACGAGACGCGGGCGTTGCCCTGCGAGCCGCCGCCGAGAATGTAGCGATATTCGCCACCCATCGCCTGGCCGGCCTTCGCGAACCAATCGTGCTGGAACGTGGCGTCCTGGTTACGTGCGATGGCCCAGAAAAAGGCGTTGCTGAGCGACTGGCCGCGAAGCGTCGACGAACCGTAGGTGGGAATGAGAAATCCCGTCGCCCGGTCGTCGTCCTGGATCGGGTAGTAGAAGATCGGGAGGTACATCAGCGGTACGCCCTTCACCCGGAAGACCGAGTTCTTGAGCAGCGCGTAGTCGTCGAGGTTGATCGTCGCCGAACCCGACACGACCTCCCATCGCGGTGTCGGCTGAACGCACGTACTGAACGCGCCGTCGACGATCTTGTACTTCTTGGGGCCGAGTTTGTGGATCTCTTTCCCCCGGAACATCGCGTCCGGCTCCTGAGTGCCGAACATGCTGCGATCGGCGCGCTCGCCGAGCGACGCCATGCCATTGGCGTTGTAGAACGTTCCGGTCCGCACCTGCGTGTCGAACTCGACGCGTTCGGCGCTGATGAAGCTGGTAGGCGTACCCACCTTGACGTTGCCGGTCGCGACGATGCGATGACTGTCGGGATAAATCTCGGCGAAGTCGGCAAAGAATTGCGTTTCGTCGCAGTCCACCTGAACCGGAACGGCGCCTCGACCGGTCAGGACCAGCACGCGCTCGGTCCGGCCGCTGACCTCCTTCGAGAGCGCGTCTTGTGTCGCGCCAGACATTTCAGAAACGCGGCATCCCGCGATCTCGCTTTGCGGCGTCTGCGCCGGTGCCGCCGCTGGTGACGGCGGCGCTGCGGGCTGGGCCGGGGGTGGGCCCTGTGGCGTCTGCGCGTTTACGCGCCTCAGACCCATCACGCCGGGTACATCGAGCAGGCTGAAACCGACGAAGACGATGGTGAGCAGGTGGCGGCGATGCATGCAAACGGCTGGGGCCCGGCAGCACGTCAGCAGGCAGACGACGCACTGTCGGGTCCAACTCGCGGAAAATCAACGAAGAATACCACGCAGCGGACCGATGAGAAAGATCGAACCCGCGGCGACGACACGCGCGCCGGGCCGGCAGGCGTCAGCCACGGCGCGCGCTGGATCTGCGATCGCCACAATTGTGCGCGGACCAGGCGTCAACCGCGTGGCGACTGACGACGCCAGCGCCGCGAGCGAGTCGGCGTCGAGCGCCCGCGGGCTCGGCGCCGTGGTGCAGATCAGCGTGCGGCAGCACGGCAGCAGCTCCGAGAGCATGCCGGTGGCGTCCTTGTCGCGCATCACGCCAAGGACGAGCGTCACGCCCATCCAGTCGCGCTCGCGCAAATATGTGGCTAGGGCTCTTGCGCCCGCCGTGTTGTGCGCCGCGTCGAGGATGACCTCGGCGTCTCGCCATCGCCGGTATTCCAGCCGGCCCGGCCAGCTCGCCTCGCTCAATCCTGTCCGCATCGCCTGTGGAGTCAACCGCACGCCAAGACCGACAAGCTCGGTGAACAAGCAGAACGCCACCGCGGCGTTGTCGATTTGATGACGTCCTGGCAGCGCCAGCGTCACGTCCTCGAGGCGATATGCACCGGCCTCGAGCGTGACGTTCGCCGCAGTACCGCGGGTCTCTCGCGTCGAGACACGGACGCGATCGGGAACGTCGATCAGGCGCGCCGAGCGTTCGCGGCACGCGTCGGCAATCACGGCGTGGGCGCCGGGAACCACCGGTCCGACGATGACCGGTATCCCCGGCTTGATGACGCCGGCCTTCTCGCGAGCGATCGATTCCAGGGTCTCTCCCAGGAGATCCTGATGGTCGAAGTCGATCGAGGTGATCACCGCCGCCATGGGAGTTATGACGTTGGTGGCGTCGAGACGGCCGCCGAGCCCGACTTCAACTACCGCCACTTCCACGTTGGCGCGGCGGAACAGCTCGAAGGCAATGGCCGTCGCGCACTCGAAAAATGTCGGCAGGGTTTCGAGCGTGCGATCGGCAACCAACCGTTCGACCGTCGACTGAATCGTCGCGGCCGCTGATTCGAGGTCCGCAGTCGAGACTTCGCGTTCGCCAATCACGAAGCGCTCCTCGATCCGCTCGAGGTGCGGCGACGTATACCGCGCCGACCGGTAGCCCGCGGCGTCGAGCGCGGCGGACGTCATGGCCGTCACCGACCCTTTGCCATTGGTGCCGGCAACAATGACCGAGCCGAAGGCGCGCTCGGGATGTCCGAGGGCGGCGCAGATCGTCTCCATGTTCTCGAGACCGAACTTCATCCCGAGACGCTCGAGCGAGAAGAGGAACTCGAGTGGCAAAACCGATGGTCAGGGCTTGGCGGCTGCGCGAGCGACCGCTTCGCGATCGTCGGCTCGATCGGGTTCGATCGCCGGTTCGCTGACGAACGGACGCGCCGCCGCGCCGAAGCGCAGCACGCGCGTGATCATGTCCTTCATTTCACGGCGATCGACAACGGCATCGAGCATGCCGTGCTCGAGGAGGAACTCGCTGCGCTGGAATCCTTCGGGCAGCGTCTGCCGAATCGTCTGCTCGATGACGCGCGGGCCGGCAAAGCCGATGAGCGCCTTGGGCTCGGCGATGTTGAGATCGCCGAGCATGGCAAAGCTCGCGGTCACGCCGCCGGTGGTTGGATCGGTGAGAACGGAGATGTAGGGGAGGTGCGCCCGATCGAGCCGCGCCAGGCCGGCACTGATCTTGGCCATCTGCATCAGCGACAGTGCGCCTTCCATCATCCGCGCGCCGCCGGAACACGAGACGATGATGAGCGGCAGCCTTCCGGCGATCGCCCGTTCGATCGCCCTTGCGATCTTCTCGCCGACGACCACGCCCATGCTGCCGCCGATGAAGGCGTATTCCATTGCGGCAACGACCGTCTCAATGCCGTTGATACGCCCGGTTGCCGTGATCACCGCGTCGTTGAGACCCGTGGCGGCAATGCTCGCATCGAGACGCTTGTGATACGGCTTGGTGTCGGTGAACTTGAGCGGGTCAGTGGACGTCAGCCCCTCGTCGTATTCCTGCCACTGGCCGTCGTAGAGCGCCCGAAGCCGTTCGGCGGCGCTCAGCCGGAAGTGGTGTGCGCACTTCGTGCAAACGCTCAGGCTGGCCGCCAAGTCCTTGTTGTAGATAACCTGCCCGCAGGATGGGCATTTGACCCAGAGCCCCTCGGGCACCCGGCTCTGCTTGTCGGGCGGCTCAATGGGCTTGCGCTGCTTCTTGAACCAAGCCATTCAGGGGGTAATTTAGCACGCGACAGTCGTTAGTCGGCAGTCGGCAATCCCAGTCGACAATCTGAGTCAACAGTCCGAGTCGACAGTCCACGTCCTAGTCGGTGTCCTCGACAGGACCTGTGACTTGGGCTTTCGACTGAGACTATCGACTCTGATTGTCGGCTGGGACCGCCGACTACCGACTGCCGACTGCGTTACGTTCTTGGCACGTAATATCTCGTGCCCTTTCCCATCCCCCGTATCTGACGTTCGATGTCGGCGATGGCGTCCTCACCCCACGACAGGTCGAACTGCGAGGTTTCGACAACCAGCAGCGGCGAGGCTGAGTAGTGGAAGAAGAAATGGTTGTACGCCTCGTTCAACTCGCGGACGTAGCGCTCTTCCGGGATCGGCGAATCGCCGTCGGTGCGCGGCCGTTCGCGCAGGCGCCGGCGCAACACGTCCGTCGGTGCCTGGAGGTAGATCACGAGATCGGGCGTCAGAAGATCCGGCACGAGCAGTTCGTAGAGCCGCTGGTAGATGAAGAGTTCGTTGTCGTCGAGATTCAGGTATGCGTAGATCTTGTCGCGCTCGAACAAGTAGTCGCAAATGGTCAACTGGCTGAAGAGATCGCGCTGGCGCAACGACGTCTGCTGGCGGTGTCGTGCCAGCGTGTAAAAGAGTTGCGCCTGGAAGCCGGAGCCGGCACGCCCGGCGTAGAAGTCGCCCAGGAAAGGGTTATCGGTTTCGTCGAGCACCACCGTCGCATCGAATCGTGCCCCGAGTTGGTCGGCCAGCGCCGACTTGCCGACGCCAAGCGGGCCTTCGATTGCGATGTACCGGAAGTCCACGGTGCAGCGAGTATAGCAGGGCAAAAACGCCCACTGCCCCGGAGTGGCGGCAGGGCGCGAGGGCGAGCCTTGCGATAGCATGGGCCCGTGCGGATTGATCGACTCGAGTTGCGTTTGCTGCGGCTGCCGCTCGTCCGCTTCTTCGAGACAAGTTTCGGACGCGT
>AR_comb_assmDRAFT_10459344_pt1 | contig 13584 bp, 12 predicted proteins | sample ArasoioldDNA_FD_10543 | JGI IMG/M metagenome (IMG submission 10543) | reverse complement strand
TATCAGAAGCCTGAATTTCGTTCCGAGCGCGTATTCGAGACCATGGCCTTGGCGTGCGGCAAGGTGGCAGTCCAATTTCAATGCAGGCGTCGGCGCAGGAGTTCCTAGCTTCCGCAGTCATGCCGTCTGATGCCCATTTCCGCGAACCACACAAGCACATCCTTGCCGCTGAGCTTCTTCGCACCTCCGGGACATTACGCTTGGCGGCTCTTGGGCACAGTATGCTGCCGACACTCTGGCCGGGAGACGTTCTCAACGTAGAAGCACGATCCATCGATCAGGTGCAAGTGGGTGACGTCGTATTGTTCATGCGCGAAAACCGATTTTTTATTCACCGTGTCCTGCAGAAGGACAATAACAACTCTGTGCATAGGTTGCTGACGCGAGGCGATGCGATGCCGGAAGGAGACGAACCAGTCACGGCGGAGGAGTTGTTGGGTAAGGTGGTTTCCATCTCAGACAATGATCGAACAGTAGTTGTTCCGCCTTGCTCATGGATGCGACGGGGAATCGGATTGCTGTTTGCGTACAGTGATCATCTACGCAGCCTAGCCCTGCGCTGGCATGCCCGGCGATCGGGCGGACGGAAAGACCACGCAGACTTGTCGGTGCAGGAAGTTTTGCAATGATGCCAGTCCAACAATCCCAGGGCACTCACGACGTTGCCGTCGAAATCGGCGGTATGCCGATTGTTCTCCGGACGCAGGACGCCGACTTCCGCACTCTGCTCGAAGATCGCTATGTAGGATTTGTGCGTCCCTCGACCTGTGCAGGTTCTTTTTCGTTCGACGTAGACGTAATGAAGCCCGAACGCTATGTATCGGAACAGGAAGAGTTGAAAGTCTGGCTCGAGGATGGAATATGGCGCCTCGAGCGTGGCGATTTTCGCGCCCAATGGGATCCGCGTATTGGCCGCGGCCGCATTCTTCAGGCCCTAAGTCCGTATGCGATCGATTCAGTTCTACGAGTGGTGCACACTCTGATCCAGGCACCGCAGGGAGGATTTCTGCTGCACGGGGCAAGTGCCATCCGCAATGGCCGTGCGTTTCTGTTTTCCGGCGTTTCCGGAGCAGGCAAGACTACGATCTCGCGCCTTGCGCCTCCGGACGTGATTCTGCTGACCGACGAGATCTCCTACATCCGGAGGGAGGGCGAGTGCTATCGGGCATGTGGCACACCGTTTGCGGGAGAGTTGGCGCGGGTGGGCGAGAATGCCACTGCCCCGATCGAAAGATTGTTCTTCCTCGCGAAGGGACCGAATAACCGGATCGATCCTATCGAAACTTCGGATGCATTGCGAATGCTATTGCGCAATATCCTGTTTTTCGCCGATGATTCGGCATTGGTAAAAATGGTATTTAGCTCGGCCTGCGAATTCCTGGCTCGGGTGCCCGCCTTCCGGCTAACCTTTTACCCGGATGTGCGGGTGTGGGATTTAATCCAGTGATTCGCATCCTATATGCCTGATACTTACATCGCGCGCAGCACCGCTATCGCGGCCCGCATGCTCGGCGGGGAGATGATGATCATGTCGGCGGTTGACTCCACGTTCTTCACGCTCAACGAAGTCGCCACTGTGATCTGGCAGGCCGCCGATGGGCATACCCCGCTTGCCGAGATTGTGGAGCAGCGTGTGTGCGGGGAGTTCGAAGTGGAACCGGAAGTGGCTCGGCGCGATGTGGAACAATTCGTCAGCGAACTTTCGCGGCAGGGTATTCTGCTGGTTTCGGATCAGCCCATCGCTGAAGCAAAACCCGGCACGGCGGAGGCGCAATGAGCCTGCTGGTCGAGATGAACGATAAGGCGATGAAGCTGGGCATTCCCCTCAGCGTTCACCTCGACGTCACCTACCGCTGCAACGAACGCTGCGTTCATTGCTATCTCGATCACGACGACAAAGGCGAGATGACCGCGGCCGAGATCAAGAACGTGCTCGATCAGCTCGCCGAAGCCGGCGTGTTTTTCCTCGTTCTCAGTGGCGGCGAGGTCTTCATGCGCCAGGATTTCCTGGAAATCGTGGAGTATGCCCGGCGCTTGCTTTTCAACGTTAAGGTCAAGACCAATGGCGTAATGATTCATGAGTACGAGGCGAGACGGCTACGGGAGTTGGGTGTCGAGCAGGTGCAGCTCAGCGTTTACTCGCACCGCCACGAAGTACACGATGCGATCACCAAGCTTCCCGGATCTTTGAAGCGCACCATCGATTCCATTCGTTTCCTGAAGTCGCAGGGCTTGAAGGTCACGATGTCGAATGTGCTCATGACCGTCAACCGCGGCGATCAGGCCGGTACTCACGCCCTCGCGAAACAACTTGGAGTCGCATACACCCTCGACCCAACCGTCACGCCGAAATTGGATGGAGATACGTCAATCCTGAGCCTACGCGTTGAGGAAGATAACCTCGACGAGCTGTTTGCCAACCCGGAACTGGTCGGCGATGTGGAGGAGTTCTGCGCCCCTCCGGTCCCGCCCGATGAAGACGTGATGGAAGGATATTCTTGCAGTGCTGGCCACACTGCTTGCTATATCAACCCCTACGGCGAAGTGTTCCCGTGCGTCCAGTTCCCGCTACCGACCGGGAATCTGCGCCGGCAGAGATTTGCTGACATCTGGTACCGCTCTCCGCAGATGCAGGAAGTGCGTTCGATCAAGGTCAAGGACCTGACGGTCTGTTCGACCTGTTCGCATGCCGGAACCTGCACTCGCTGTCCGGGACTTGCCTACATGGAGGGCAGCATGCGCGGACCTTCGAGTTCCGACTGTGAGAAATCCTTCCACCGCACCGGAATTCCGTCGGCGAACATGCTTCGCAAAGCGGGCATGGCCTCCGGTGGGTCTCTGATTCAAATTCTCCCTATGACAGTGTGAAGCTAGACGCTTCGCTGTTCCCGCAATGGGCCGTAGGGTCCGCTGGTTGGTTACTTTAGTGACCTCCAAAAACGCGATCCTGACTCCGTGACCGTGTCAAATTTGGCAAACTTGCATGTTGGGAGTCTCTCCCATCGACTGAACATGGGACCGGCCGCTGGCCAATCCGAAGCACCACGCCGCATGACGCGCAGGCGCGTCGAAATCCCCATACGGCTGGCTACTTTGTCGCCGGCTCCGATCTTCGCTGAAGAGACACACACATTGGTGGTCAATCCCCAGGGCTGCGGCGTGAAACTGTCGCGCGCGCTCGACCCGGGAACCAAGGTGTTGTTGGACGGCTTGCCGGGCGGAATGGAGGCAATGGCACGGGTGGCAAATTGTCTGCCTCTCGGCACTGACGGCCGTTTCTACCTGCTCGGACTGGCGCTGGAGAATCCTGGCAACGTGTGGGGCGTCAAGAACCCTCCGGAGGACTGGGCACTTGCAGCTACGCCAGAAGCGGCTCCTGCTCCCACGATCGAAGACCCTCTCAAGAAAAAGAATTGGCCCTACTCGCTCTTCTCATCCAAGGGCGAAGCCCATCCCGGCAGACGGTAGGGTGAAACCTTCAGCTCAGGAAACTATTGAACCGGAATGCCACGTCGCTTAGTGAGTCGTTCCCACTGCGAGCCGTTAGCCGGAGGGATGCAGGCTGAAAGCTTGAATTCGTCCCCAACAGCCACCCATGGGAAGCGTGCAAGGCTGCTCTGATAATTGACTTACTGCTGGTTCGATCATAGGATCTCTTCCCCCTGAGACAAAAGCTCGATATGAACGACGGATGCGCGTGACCTGAAGCGTTAACTGATCAACACAAACTATGCGATTCCGGACTTATGCTTCCTGGCTACTACCACTCGGGGCGTTTCTGAATATCTGGAGTGCTGGCGAGACAACAGCTGACAAACACTGGAGTGAGTTCAAAACAGCGCGCCAAGCCCATCAGGAATTTGAAATCACTCGCAAGGTCAAAACAGGCTATGTGGATCAGGTATCCCGCCACCAAGTCACAATCGATGTTTCTCAAGACCGATGGCGCGAACAGTCGACGGGCGGAGCAGGGAATCTTGTCCGGATCTTCGATGGCCAAAATCTTTTCTTGACCGAATTGGAAGGGACAGAATACGCCCGCCTGAAGACCAAAGCAGAGAATGAAGAGACGCTGCCAGGACCTTACGCAGCCAAGCTCGAGTGGCGCAAGGCGAAAGAGATACAACGCCTGCCTTGCGGGTTCAAAGAAAGAGACCACGCCTGCGTCTTCAGGTTACAGACATTCAAGGGAATCCAGTCTCACTCTCCGATGGGAAGGGGAAAACCGAGCTGCTCGACTTTTGGACCCACCTGGTGCCCGCCTTGTCAAAATGATAGTCCTGCAATCGACAAGCTAAACCAAAAGTACGGCGGCAAAGATTGGATGATTATTGGAATCTCAGTAGACGAAGAACGGGAAACGGTTGAAAAGTACCTGAAAAAACACCCGCATAGTTTCCCGGTCGTCTTATCAAGCGAAAACCCACTACCGCGCCCGTATCAGATTGGGGTATTCCCAACGTATTTAGTTATTGGTGCGGACGGTACATTGATTTCAGCCGAGGAAGGGGATCAAGGGTTTGGTAAATTGCGCAAGACTCTCGAGAAAGCCGGAATGTCGACTGATTGAGTGGTGACTGTTACCGACCTGCACCACGACGCTATCGAAGGTTTCGTCGCTACTTCTTCAGCAGCTTTGAGATGTACTGGCTGTCATAGAGCTTCGTGGTGCGCTCCACGAAATCCAGGATCTCCTGCATCTGCACGCGCTCTTCGCGGCTTACCTCTTTGAACTTGATGGCAAGCCCGACTCCGGGATCGGCGCGCACGATACTGCCTTCGGCTTGAAGGTGGCCGTCGTCCAATGAGAAATTCAAGAGCAGTTTGGTCTCGGGAGCCAGGATGACGCTTGTCTCCACGTAGCAGCCGCCCAGGCTGATGCTGGTCAGGTTCCCCAGCACGGGCGCGTTGCTGCCCTCGGGGCGAAATTCGATGGTGACGCGTCCTTTCATGCGGGGGTAGAGCCTGCGATTCTTCCGACTCGGTTGCTGCTGTTTCTCGAGATACATCCGGCGGTCGGCCTCGGCGAGAAGGTCCTCCGCGTCCATACCGTCGTCGGGGTAGACGGAGCGGCCAACACTGACGGAGAGAATGTCTTCCCGGCAGATTTCTTGGCCTACCTGGCGCGCCAACTCCCGAAGCTGGTTTGCCTTCTTGGTGGCAGCATCAGCAGCCAAGCCAGGCGCGATGACCACAAACTCATCGCCGCCCATGCGAGCGACGTAGTCGTACTCACGGCATGTTCCGCGCAGCACCTCCGCGAAGAGCCTCAGCACGCGATTGCCTTCGAGGTGTCCGAAGCGGTCGTTGATCTGCTTGAAGCCGTCCATATCGCAGACCATCACAGTGAGGGTGGAATTGTCGCGCTTGCAGCGCGCCACCTCCCGATCCAGCTGCAGGAACAGGGAGCGTGCGTTGGGCAGATCGGTTAGGTAGTCGGTCGTGGCAGAGCTTTCGGCCTGCTGATACTTCAAGGCGTTGTCGATCGCCAATGCCATCTTGGAAGTGACCGCCTGCAGGATACGGAGGTGATCTGCGGTAAAGGCGTCCACTTCGCCTTGGTAAAGGGCTAGCACGCCGACAACGCCATTCAAGCCTTCCAAAGGCAGTGCCAATGCCGAACGGAGCGTGCTGAACTTCGAGGGATCGTTCAGATAGCCGGGCTCCACCGACGGGTTTCCATTGATGATCGGTTTGCGATTCTGCGCCACCCACCCGGAAAGCCCTTGTCCGAGCGGAATCCTCAGCGACGCAAACAGGCGGAAGTTGTCGCCACTGACGTGTTCAGGGACGAGAATGTCATCCCGCCGAATATAGATGGCGATCGAATCGTAGGGAACCAGCCGTTTTACCTTCACGGAAAAGACGGACAGGGTTTCATCGAGGCTGAGCGAAGCGCCCAAATCCTGGCTGAGTTCGAACAGCGTCTGAGCTTCCTGGCGAGCGGCGGCAATGGAGGCAAGAAACGTTGCTTCCTGATTGTCCTTGATGCCGGTCTCTACAAAGCCTGTGGCAGGCGCCAACCCGCGCTCCACCTTTACATCAGTGGAAAGCTTTGACCACGGAACGGCCTTGGAGCGCTTTTCTACCAGCCTTTCCAGATCGAGATAGCGGTTCTTCAGGACATTGACGACCTGGGGATCGAAAGCCTTGCCGGACTCGGCCTGCAGCCGCTTCATGACTTCAGCCAGCGGAACTGCACGGCGGTATTGGCGATCGGAAGCCAGCGCGTCCAGGAAGTCGACCGCGCTTAGGATGCGCGCGCCGATGGGAATTTCTTCTCCCTTGAGTCCGAAGGGATAGCCGGAACCGTCGTACTTTTCGTGGTGCGCACGCACAATCGGCACCACGGGGTAAGGGAAACGGACGCGTTCCAGAATCTCCGCCCCGACCACGGGGTGAATCTTCATCTTCTCGAATTCTTCCGGTGTGAGGCGCCCGGGCTTGGAGATGATGTGCTCGGGCACAGCCAGTTTTCCGATGTCATGCAGCAAGGCCGCAGCCTGCAGAGCTTCCATCTCCTCCGGTGTCAGGCCCAGTTCTTTTGCCACTTCGACTGCGTAGACACGTACGCGCTGCAAGTGGTCGTGCGTAGTGTGGTCCTTCGCCTCGATAGCCAATGCAAGGGCTTCAATCGTACGCAAGTGGAGATTGGCCATCTCCTCGACGTGACCCTTTTCATCTTCCAGCTTCGCGAGATAGACCCGGTACGAGCGGTAGATGAGATAGACGGCGGGCAGAATCAAGAGCGAGGTCTGCCAGTCCACCGTTCGATTCAGCCAGCTCACAAGTCCCGCGACGCCGGCGCCGACAAGGTAGTAGGGAAAAGACCAGAAGTAGCAATCCGACCAGATGCGCCGCAGCGACTTGTGTTCGGTCAGCGAGATGACCATCGCCACGGGAATGGTGTTGGCGATGAAATAGGTGGAAGCCGTCGCCACCAGCAAGATCGGAGGATTCTGTTCGCTGTGAAATAGCCTGACGTGATAGACGAGATAGGCCAATCCAATCGCAAACGACGTGGCGCAGGTGTTGAAGACCACTTGCACCAGCCGCGGCCGGTCTCGGTAAAAACACTGCGTCAGAATTGCTGCACATCCGAGCGCCAGCGTTTCCGCAAAGCTCAGCTCAATGATGCCCAACAGGATGAAAAGGAAATTAACCGACATCGTGCCGGTGATGCCCGGCAAATTGACCTTCAGGCGCGAGGCCAGCACTGCAACCAGCAGGTAGCAGCAAAATTTAATCGGCTGGTGACTGGTCGGGTGCATTGCCCCAACCGCCAGCACGAACGACCCTAGGGCGACGACCACACCAATGTACAGACGCGCGCCAAGAGTCATGGCTCTCCATGACTGTGTTCTGCTCGCCATGCTTGGAAAACACCCGACCCTCTTGTTTTTGTCTTCGGGGGAAGTCAAAGACAGGAGGGGCTCGCCATCAGAAATACCAGCTAACTTCCATAAATCCAATCAATTAGGGAAATTCGCGAAAACTTTCGTAATCTCGCCACATAACCCCAGAGTTGCCGGAAAATCGGCATCACGAGCTATCTCTACGCCGTATAGGAGCTTAGTTGAGGTTGGAATCTTCGAGCTTTTCAGCCTAGGCGAGGCAATGAGCTCAAACGGCCCGTAAGTCGTTGTTTATGAAGGAAAGCCTTGCTGCCTGCAAATAAGACTTTTGTCTATCTCTTCCCAAGTGTCCCGCGGATCACGCTCATCGAGGCTGCCGGCAGGTCAAACAGGGTATCGGAACTCGCGATCACTGTTGTGCTCGCGACTGGCCCGTCCGGTTCTGCGAAGCCGCCTTTCGCATCAGGGTGCCACTGGTACTGCTCGCGACCGAACGTTTTTACGACAACCGGTCCCGAGAATGAGCGATCGCTCTTGTCCTTGGAATCGTGAAAACTGATCCGAACCTTGTGAGCATTCCACTGGTCGCGATTCACGACCAGCAACGACCACTGGCCGTCAGGCCGCAAGACGGCGTACGCGGTGACCAGGGAATGCCCGGCCGGATCTTCGACGTCGCCCGCGGCCTGGAACAACCTGTGCTCGCTGCCGCCGGGCTGAACCCATTCCAGATTGATCAACTGGCTGGCGAAGAATTGGGAAGTCGGCTGCTGGATCTGAAAATCCTTATCCACCGTAAACATCCCGAACGTTCCCAGGGAGTCGTTGCAGCCTCGATGCACTCCCATGGGCAGGTAGTGGAAGTAATAGATTGCGTCGCCGCCAGCGTTAAGAAATGCTCCCACATAGTCAGCGAGCCAGAGCGCTCCGAAAATATCCACGAACGACTCGCCGGTGTTCCATGCGATGTTCGATTCGGTAATGAATAGTGGCACGTCAGCCGGTACTCCGTCCTCGTGCCACACGTCCACGATGTGGCTCACCAGCCGCGGCTCATCGTAAAGGCTGCTCCATGAGATGGTGCAGGGGGCGTAGGGGTAGTGTTCGAAGGAAAAGAAGGCTAAATCCTTCAGGCGTCCGTGCTCTTTCAAGTAGTCAATGAAGCGGCGAGTCCAGGAAGTGCGGCCTTCGGCATCGGGCCACACCAGGATGTCTTCGTTCACGCCTTGAAACACAGGCCCACCAAGTTTGAGAGATGGGTCAACCTGGTGGAGCGCATCGGCGAACTGGAGATACAGGGCCGCATAATCTTCCGGCAGCATGTATTGCCCGTCGGGTTCCTCGCCCATCTCCACATACGAGATGGGATACTTGCGCTTTTCAAGATAAGTGAGTTGCGCGGCCGCGTCTTCGGGAGTGGCATAGATCATGGCGATTGGGATCATTGCCGGGAGTCCGCGCGTGACGCCGCTGGTGTAGAAAAGGTCGAGTCCGACCTGGTGGCCGAGGTGCGGATCGAAGTTTGCGGGCTCATGCCACGGATCGATTGAGGAGCACCAGGTCGTGGTCTGATCCTGATCCGGTATGTGCCGGGCCGCATCTTGAAACTCACCGTTCGCGCTAACCGTTCCGATGTAGAGTTCGTTAATTGCGTATCCGAGACAGTTCCGCTTGTCGGCCGAGCCATGAGGGTCGCAGGTGTTCGACGACTCGGTCATCCAAATGCGCAGAAACCGTACGGGCATTGGATTTGGGTTCAACGGCAAGGTGACCATGCCGCCATGTCCGTCCTCTACCGTTCCGCCCGCAAACGTTATCCATGCCCCTTTGGTCGGGGATTGGATTGGCTGTTCGCCGGTCCAGTACTGAACGCGATACCGCTTCGCATACGGGTCGGCCCAGGCGATGCGAATGGCATTGATCGGCAGAGGATTCGCGAGATCGATCACCACCCATTGCGGATGCAGTGAGTCATCTTCGCCACTGAAAGGCTTCGTCAGGTATGGATTGCTCTTCCAGTATGAATTCAGGTCCCCGTCCGTCAGCCGTGAGTAGCCACTGGTCTCACTGCCCTCATTGCGGGTGAAGCCGCGATGCGGCAGCGGATATCCGAATGAATTGCGAATCGGCTCTCCCATTGCGTCGCTGCCTGTGAAATAACCCTTCCCGCTCGGATCGCTCCACGTTCCCTTCGGATTCCAGTGCCACGCTTCAACTTTGAGTTCGGTGTTCTGGCGATAAGTCACCGTCTGCCAGCCGGCGTCCAGCACCTGCTTTATAGCAGGCGCAGTGAACAGCTTGTCAATCGACGCGGCCGACATGCGATCAATGCCAGCGCCGAGCGCCTGGTTCGGAATGAACCTGTTGGTGGAATGCTCGGGAGTTATGTCGACCCGAATTGTCTGGGCGCTAGCCAGATACGAGAAGGCCCAGAGAGACATCATGGAAACGAAGGCGATATAGCAGCCACGTCTCAGCGATCGTTTGTCGGAATTTTTCGCGGCGGGCAAGTTGACCGCAGGCAGGAAGGGGGATTTCACTGGGGCGTCTCCTGGCTAGTGTGACGTTTGAATAGCGGCAATTCCAGCAACTTTCAGAAGCGCCTCATTGTATCTGAGACCTTGGCCGCAACCCAGTGGAGAGAAGGTGTCTAAAGAACTCCGCGGCCAATCTGGGAATGGCAGGCAGCCCAAATCGTCAAGGACCAATGCTTTCGTAACCTGCCCAGCGCTGGGCCGGAGTGCGAAGATTGGAGGGAGTGTCCATGTCGGAAGCACCTCAAAAGCAACGCGAAAAGCGCGGCGCGCGGGTCAAGCTGGGCGGCTCGGTGCTGGCTTTGTTGCAGCTACAGAATCGCCGCCACATTCGCGCGCGCCTCAATCAACTCTCCGCCAATGGCGGCCTACTGCAACTGGACACTCCAATCGATGAAGGGATCGTAGTAGAAATCCTGTTTCATGTCGGAACCACCACGGTCCGCAACAAGGCGGAAATGATGTTTCCGATGTGGGCAACGAAGGGATGCCTGCAGCCATTCCGCTTCAAGGACATCGCGGACGAACTGCGCGGCCAGTTGGAGAAGGATCTCCATGGTTTACTGAAAATCACGCCGGCAGCGGTCGCCGACAGCGCCGACCTGCCTTAAATCACCCCACCGAATTCACAAGCGTTCCAATCCCATCAATTGCAATCCGAATTTCATCGCCCAGGTCCAGCGTAAAGGAATCCGGAGGAACGATGCCCGTACCAGTGAGAAGAAAACATCCGTTCGGGAAGACATTATCGCGATAGAGGTATTCGACCAACGTTGAGAAATCGCGCTTGATACTGGCGAGCGTTGTGGACGCGGCGAATGCGGTTTCTCCCCTGCGCAGGATCTCCAAGCGAATTTCTGTTGAGGAAGGTAAAGGCTCGGGCGACACCAGAATCCCGGGACCGAGTGCACAGCTGCGGTGGTAGACCTTGGCCTGCGGCAGGTACAGCGGATTCTCACCCTCAATATCGCGGGAACTCATATCGTTCCCGATGGTGTAGCCCAGGATTTTTCCGCGGGGGCTGACCAACAACGTAAGTTCTGGCTCGGGTACTGACCATTTTGCATCCTGCCGAATCGCTACCTTGCCCCCAACTCCGACCACGCGGCTGGCCGTAGATTTGAAAAACAGTTCTGGTCTTTCAGCCCGATAGACGCGGTCGTAGAAGTCGCCTCCTCCGGCGGATTTTGCTTCTTCCATTCGGGCGTCACGACTGCGGTAGTACGTCACGCCCGCCGCCCAGACCTCTTGGCTTCCGATGGGCGCGTGCACCTCGAATTCTTCAAGTCGACGGGAAGTCGGTTTCAAACTCCCGACGAGGTCGCTCACATCCTGATAAAGGTCCTCACGAGTGATGAGTTCGTCCCATGCACAGTCTGGGATGCTGTAGAGGACCCCATGCTTCTCCGTCAAGCCACCGGACCTGACGCGGTAGAGTTTGAAGGACGGTTCTGCCATCGAGTGCTGTTTCTATAGAAAAACGCGATGCTCGGTGAGTCGGCCAGCGCTGCCCAGCCAAAGCGCGCCTACGCCGCCTGCTTGAGGTACTCCAGTACCTCTTCCGCATGTCCCTCAGGCTTCACCTTGTTGAGCACGTGCTTGATCTTGCCATCCGGCCCGATGATGAAGGTCGTCCGAACCACACCCATTACCTTCTTCCCATACATGTTCTTCTCCTGGATGACTCCGAACGCGTTGCAAAGTTTCTTCTCCGCATCGGCCAACAAGCTGAAGGGCAGATGATATTTTTCCTGAAATTTCTTCTGCGCCTGGGGTGTATCGGGCGAAGCTCCCAGCACCACGATGCCCGCCTTCTGCATTTGGCGGTCGGCGTCGCGGAACGAGCAAGCTTCCTTCGTGCAACCTGGGGTATCGGCGCGCGGGTAAAAATACAAAACTACGGTCTTCCCCTTGTAATCCTTGAGGGAAACCTCTTTTCCGTTCTCATCCTCCAATTTGATGTCGGGAGCTTTATCATTGATATCAAGCATGCCTTTATCTCCAATTCGCCATTCGTTATACCGCAGCGTGCGGTGGGCCGTCATCTGTGTCGTGCTCGGTCTCACATTCGTGCCAGCCGGAGCTGGGCAGAGTACTCGGAAAGGGAAAGAAAAGACGCCGCGGGCGCTCGGTCTGCTGGAGCTTGCCCCCGACGGGAAAGCCCGGCTCATTCCGATCGCCATTATGGTGGATGGCAAGTTCTACGACGCCAGCGCATACAAAGCCTCGCCAGTTCCATTGGCTCTGTGGAGCGAAACGGTTTACGAGGCAGAGCGCAACGGCGTCTCGCAAGGGTTGTTCACCGTACGTGGTGCGGCTCGGGCCGGAAACAACTGGTTTGCCGAAGGAAAGTGGCAGCCTGCCGGTTCCGAGCCCGCGAAGCCTCGCCGCACCGAGAGCAAACCAGTCCTCGATCCGGACGAAGGGCCGCCGAAGCTGCGTAGACCGGGTGCTCAGAAACCTCAGATCCCAGAAAATTCCGCGCCGTCGGCCCCTCCACAGGCGCCCCAGTCAAAGGCTCCGGAAGCTGCTCCTTCGGATACTGCCCCAAGTCCTACACCGGGTCCAAAGACCACTCCGCCGACTCCTGATGGGAACGAAAACGCAGGCTCTGCCAACGATACCGATCCGAACCGGCCAGTCCTGCACCGAGGCAAGACCCAAACGCTCGGGTCGAAGCAACCTGAGCTGCAGGCGAAGGTCACCAGTAAGACAGGAGCGAGCACGTCTGAGGTGAAGGCAGGGGAGAAGAAGACAGCCGACAAGAGAGTCATGCAGCTCATCCCGGCGATCTCCGATGCTGCCGGTCCTGACCCTCGCCCCTATGCCTACGACATCAAGCCAGAAGAAGAGCAGAAGTTTCGAGGGAAAATGCTTGCTATGGCTGCCGAGGCGGTTGAGGCGCGCGCCAAGCTGTTGTCGCCGGAGATTGGAGCGAAACCGCCGGCTCGTGCATCCGCGGCTGCCCGTAAAAATCCGAAAACTCAACCGCCAAGTTTTGATGACGTACAGTTTCGCGCCTTCGATCTCTGGAACACGAACGACCCTGTTTTCGTTCTGAGTGCCAAGGCCCAGATGCCGAAGAACGCTGCTAAAGACGGACCGGCAATGGACCTCACCTACTTCGTCACGCTTGTCGCGAAGGCCGATATGTACGGCGAGCTTCGCAAGCTGCACAACAGCGTCACTGACGATCATCACCTCGATGAGAGCCCTCGCCTCGAACTGATCGATGCTGTCGATGCCGACGGCGATGGGCGAGGCGAGTTCCTCTTCCGCCAAATCTCGGATGGCGGTAGTACGTGGGCCGTCTACCGGGCTGGCGCGGACTCGCTTTTGCCATTGTTCCAGGGAACCCTGTTGAGCAGTACTAGCCAGCCTCGGGACGAGTGAACAGAATTCGACTGAGAGTGCTTGCTGCCCACCGGAAGAGCAATCTTCAAACGTCTGCGTCGGATTTCTTTTGATAACCGTCGCAAGCGAGCACGGGCAGGCGCGGATATTTCGGGAATCGCGGATCCTTCAAGGCAAGCTCGCACAATAGAAACACCGAACCACGCTCGGACTCAATCCTGCGTGCGTAAATGCAATCAGCACACAATCCAGCATTGGAAGGAATGTTGCTAGTTGCGTCAGGGGCCACAAAGGCAAGATATCAGGCACGCCACCCGGTGCGCGATTGGCGGGTGCAGCTT
>AR_comb_assmDRAFT_10303399_pt1 | contig 13587 bp, 15 predicted proteins | sample ArasoioldDNA_FD_10543 | JGI IMG/M metagenome (IMG submission 10543) | reverse complement strand
AACCTAGGGGCAAATATTCCAAATTATGCATTCCCTATACCAGTAATAATTGGAGTTGAAATTATTGCTTCTGCATTACTAATGTCTGTAATTTATGTAGTTGTGTATACTAAAGGACTAAAGCGATTTGGGGGTATTGCTATAGGTGGTATCGTTGGATTAGATGTATTCTTTTTAGCGTTTATATCTGGTGCATCAATGAATCCTGCTCGCTCTTTGGCTCCAGCAGTTGTCTCTGGAGTTTTGAATAATTTGTGGCTTTATTGGTCGGCTACATTCATAGGCACATCAGCAGTTGCAGTTATTTTCGAAGAGTGAACTTAGCAAATAATTCATAGGTTTATAGCGCGCCACTTTAGATCACTATGTTCAATTTCACGTTTCTAATTCTGTAGTTTTGGTATTCATACATTATTACTCCATTCATTCACCAGTGGTTAACAATCTGTCCATGGAAATGTGACTATCTTATGAGAAAGTAATCAGGGTATAATATATAGTCTAGCATTACATAGATGAAGATACAGTGAAAATTAAATGTGTAGATTGTAGTTGTTATCCCGAAGAGTGTATAGTAAGTATCTCTTCAGTTGATTGCCCTAACTGTCTCTTAGATGACTGTTGTTGTTGGTCTATGGTTCATAATGATGATGAGTCTATATAATAATAATGATGACGATTTGATTGAAATGAATAGCCTTTGTCACGAATTTGTCATTTACTAACTACTGTTATTACTAGATATTTTCTCAATTATGTCATCTTTTTATCGCACAACTTTTAGTCAATTTATTACTTATTGAATATAATGCCCATACCAAGAGGGTTATTGAAAGAATTCGTAGAGGTGTCTGGTAATTGGATAGAAAGGCTGATGTAGTTACCCCTATACCTCCCAATGTAGAAACAAGAAGAAAGCCCATTGATGAACAACTAGCACATGTGCTTGACAGCACGCTTAATGTTGACCCTGAAAGGAATGATTTAATATTTATCTTCAAACCTCTTGAACGTCTTAGCACATATACATTCATACTTACAACAATACCCAGAAGGATTGCAGTTATGTTGGACAGAATAAAACCTGTTACTGCATCATCTGGTAGATAAAATACGAAGACGGGTGTAAAAAAGAGCAATTGGTCAGAAACGCTAAATATAATCCAAAATATAGTAGAAATTACTGCTGCTATAGCCACATAAGGCCAATTTGAGAAAACCATTATTATTGAAGTTAAGATAGCAAGATGAGGTTCAGATCCTGATAACTTCAGCAATGAGAGTATTTTATTATTTCTTTTCAATTTACTTTATCCTTACACTTGTTATTCATTTAATTTCTTATCTATCAATGTCTGGAATGAAGGAAAAGGATATGCCCCTAGTAGCAATTCTCTACTAGAGCCATCATTCTTTTCTATTACAAACGTAGGTGTGCCTTGAAATCCTGAAGATACGGCTAGAGCAGTATCATTATTTACGAATGATTTATGCTTGTTACTATCAAGACATGAATTAAACTTTTGAGTGTTTAAACCGGGAATTTGTGAAGCAAACTTTTTCATATTGTTTGAATTAGCCCAGCCTGAATTTTCATCGCCCTGGTTTTTATAGAGGATCTGATAAAAATTCCAAAATTTATTTTGGTCATTGGCGCACTGCGCTGCCATGGCTGCAGTTAGCGAATCTGGCCCATGAGTTACAAAATTTTTGAAAATCATGTTTGCTTTACCTGTTTGAACGTAAGTCGCATTAATCTTTGGTTCAGTTTCTTTAGCAAACCTATCGCAGAATTTACACTGAAAGTCGCCAAATTCAACTATTGTAATTGGTGCCGATGGATTTCCTTGTAGTGGAGAGCCTGATCGAATTAAACTTTGAGGTGATAAATTATTTGCAGCCTCTTTTTGTGATTGTTTAATCACTTGCTTAGTTTCTTCTGGACTGACTGGTGAAAAACCATTTTGCATATTGCTATTACCATCCGCCTCGTGTGCTCTTTCTTCGGCTGTTTCTGCCGCCTTTGCTACTTGAACTGCTGCTGTTTCAACAGGATAAGATGCTGATGATGATTGCAGGTGTATTAATACCAATGTTATTAAAGTCAATGCCATGTAGACAGTCAAAAATGAAATTTTATTTTTCATGTATACATAGTTAACAATTGGGAGTTATAATAATAATATAGTAACTAAGTTACAACCACTTGTAACTTAGTTATATGCCACTTTATATATTCAAATATGTTAATATCTTTCACATTTACGCATTATGAGAGAGACAGACGACAAGTTTAGTGATTACGATAAGTCATCGTCGACTATTTTGACTACTAGATTTGGCTATGAATCTACTAAATTAATTCATCTAGCACAAAAAAATCTATACATCATAATTGGGCTGATTGCAGCGCTTGTAGTGCTTTCGTTATTAAACATACTTGGAGCGCTAGATTATTTTTCTACTTCAAGTGAGCAAGTAGATAAAATAGTTGATCTTACATTATTACTTGTCCTAATTGCTGTATTGATACCACTAGTTTTACTTTTACTAAAGTCAAGAAATATGCTAGATAGATGGACAGATATGTTTGAAAGAAATACAATAATGACTACCATGAGTATTACCATGACAACAAAAAGTAGAGAAGAAGCAATTATTGGTTTGTCACAATCAATACTTGAGATTAGTAAACCGTTATACGAATATATGACTTCAAGAAAGGATAATCTTGATGAATTTCTCAATGTATCTATTCCCAATACTAAGGATTTGGTGTTTGATGTCTTATTAGATTCGGATCGGGTATTGGATGATGATGGCAGTAGTATAGGTGATAATCTTAAGAGAGTTCTAAAAGAATATGGATCTATCATAATCAAGATCGTTGATGGCAATATAGATAGAAATCTCGTAGAATCCTTTGTAGACTCGCTTCTAAAATATAATTCGGTTACAAAACATTCGATTGGCATGGGACTAGTAATTGGCGAAAGTGTAACAGATGATACCAAGGAGTATATGAATAAAATCTCTTTTCATAGGAAAAAAGGAATAGATCGTCTTATCACCATAGTTAAGCCATCACCTTCATCTGCATCTCCATCATCGCAACAAGCATCAGTTATTTAGTCTGTTCTCTTTTTCATTACCATACTATCATCATGACATCTCCTGTATTGTCACTGCCATTTTTCTTTATCGATTCTTTTTTGGCTGTTGTGTAGGTTGCCTCTGCGGTAGTAATATTTGTATTTCTTGCGAATTCTAGGAAATCCTTGATCCATTTCTCATAAGCGTCTATACCGTTTTGGGTTATCTTATAGAATGTGAGATTGGAAGAAGTATTTACAGATATAACATATCCATTCTTTTCAAGTGAATTTATCATAAGACTCACTCTGTCTGGTCTCTGCTGTTTAATGCCTGGAGTATTGGTGACAAAGTTATATTTAGTTACAGATATCCTTTGTGAATTTGTATATAGATATTCAAGGATTGAAAGCATAGTATATTCTGATGAGAAGCGATTTTTCTTTTTCTTGTCCTGCCTCTCATTTTCCTTTCCTCTCCCTGAAAACATATTTTGTTACCTGATTTGAACCAAGTTAATCTTGAAACATATATAAGCAAATTTACTAATCAATAATCTAATAAATATAGTATCTGTATGATCATTAAGGTTGGCATACATTCAGTAGCCAAATCAACGAGGACTATAAAATATTACTGCTGAACCTAATAATACAATTGATGATCCTATAACCTCATATCTATCTGGTTTCTTTTTGTCTATTACTGCTCCCCAGATAATAGAAGATATTACGAATATTCCCCCATAGGCTGCGTATACTCTGCCGAAGCCTGACGGTTGGAACGTTGGAAGAATACCATAAATAAATAAAATTACTCCCCCGACTAAACCAAGAAATATAGCCTTCTTTTTTCTTATCCATAACCAAATAAGATAGCCTCCACCAATCTCTGCAATTGCTGCGGTAAAAAATAAAGTCAGAGTAACTATTATTAGTATTATTGTTGGTTGGCCCAGATTGATTTCTCGCCTCCAGCATTCTTTCTAGGCATATAAAATATTATAACAACTCCAATAACTGCGATGATTGCTCCCAAGATGTCATAGATATCAGGAGCAATCTTCTCAAATAACCAACCCCAGGCCATTGCCATAACAATAAAAATTCCACCGTAGGCTGCATAAATTCGATGGAAGTTAGATGGTTGAAAAGTAGGAATTATTCCATAAGCAAACAAAATAAACCCACCAATAACTCCTAAAACCCAACTCAAATCTTCTCTTAACCATAACCAGACTAGATATCCTCCGCCGATTTCACATAAACCAGCAAGAAAAAAGAAGAATAAACTGCTTGAAATATTTTTCATATTCCGATTCATTGTTGATGATAGGTTACCAAAATGGCTATTATAAGAATCTGATGAAAGATTGATTTTTCTTTCTATAGAATTCCTAATGCATTAATAGTAAAGAACTGATGCAGTAGACTTCAGACTATTCTAGATTTGTCGCTCTCGATTACTGCGAATTAAGTAGTGTTAGTAATTGAAAGAGCATTAAGTTGCTTCTTATGTCTTGGCTTTCTGCCTCGGATTTCTTTTACTCTTTTCAATGCTCTCTCTGCAGTTAGGTTTTCCATTTTCATCAAATATGCAGCCAAGATAGTCCCAGTCCTACCGCTGCCTCCATTACAATGCACTATTACTGGCTTATCATTTTTTATTTTGGTATCAATATAGTCTACGATTTCTACAATTTTGGCAAGTGGCGGAGCCCCATAATCTGGAGACAATATCGGTGTTTATACACCACTATTTGCAAAATACCATTCTGCAATCACAGTAATCTGGCTTGTAATAGTTTTCATGGCAATGACTGCTATTTGGTGTATAGCAGAATATTATCTTGTAAATCATCCACTAATTGCTTCTAAAATACGTCACATTGGCCATATCGTTTTACTTTTTATCCTCATTGGGCTCTATATACATTTTGGCTAAATCTTTTGTTTCCATTTTGCGACATCTATTATGTTGCTATCGAATATAGCAAGTTGAATCTGACTTGACCTGACCTGTGCTTCTACTGCAAGCGTAAACCAAAGTAGGAATAGCCTAAAAAAATATAGGGCTTTTTCTGGTCTAAATCCCCCTCCAAACAGACAGAATGACATGATATGATTAGTTATGTTAGGCTAGGATTGACATTTTAAGTGACGGTATGAGTATGTCCTCAAACATCATTGTATTATGGCATTCCGTTTTCTGTAACATTCTTCGATCTCTTTATGCCTTTGGATAACTTCTTCATCTTCAATCCTTCCAAATTTAGGATAATATCTGCACTCTGGAATACATTCACCGTTATTGCAACCATGTCCATCATAGCCGTTATTGTGACGCATACACCAACTTGATTCATGGAAATACCACGCCTTTTTCTTGCGTTGATACCTATCTTCTGGAGATATCATTAGATTCATTTTCAAATAATGATCTGACTCGTCTTGAGTGATACTGTCCCAAACGTCCTCATATGTCTTATTTCCAAATGCATCGGTAATCTTGGCTCGTGCTGCTCTATAATCTGCAAACCTAGGTGGTTCCGATCCTATTTCAAGATAGTAATCATCGTCGTATTCGTTATCGTTACCATTAGAAGAATTGTAGTTGTCTAATTGTTTGAACAGATCTTTAGCGTATCTGTCTGCTTTCAACCTGACTTAACTTCTCCTGCAACTGCTTTAGATACATTACGCTTGGGCCTTCATCAACTAGTTTGAATACTGCTTCATGACATTCTTTAGCCAGTTTCAGAGCCCCTAGTTTTTGAAAATTATTATCTGTAGATTCATAAATAGACCAGCATTCTTTCATAACGCTGCGAATACCTTCAATTGAAGTCTGATACATAAATGGTAAGGTAGATTTTGCCAGATCGCTCAAATAATTCTGAGATTGTGCAGCCAAATAAGCAATGTCCCTTGAAACAGTAGCAGGATCAACACCCAGCACTTTAGCGATCTCGTAGCGCTTCATACCTCTAGTTAAGAGAGTCCAAAGATTCTCGCGTCTTTGTTGGATTTGTATTCTATTGTTGCGAATGATGACATATATTCATTCATAGATTGATAAGTTTATTGCATAACTAATGATTGTAAGGTGATGTAAGGATTATCTCATTCTCGATTATGGCATCCTCCTTATTAACTCCCAGGCTAACGTTCTTGCTAGTTACTTCTGATCTCTTTTTGCTTCTGCTGGCCGCTCTTAATTTCTGTTTAATCTCTACTGATTATAGATAGGTCTATTTGAAGAATTCCTGCAATTTCAGTTTGAGAATTACCTTTACTTGTCATCTCCAACATTTTAGTTCTTCACTCAACTCGCGTCCTTGTGCTCATTTATTGTATTTATTCACTCTCATATAATAGAATACTTGCATTTTTGATGCTTAATACGTATCTTAAATTGCATGCTTTATTTATTTAGCCTCTTTGAGGCCATCCTCATGCAAGTAATCTTGCTTGATTCGCGATCATGCCAATATCTTTTCCTAAACCAGCATAGTGTTTCTCTAATGTAGAAATAACGTTATCCGGAACCTCGTTATTAACTATTATTGAATAGTGCTGTGCCACCATCTTTAAGAACTTGAACGCATAAGGATTATTGACTATGTATTCTAATCCTTTAACAGTCTGAAGGAAAAGTTTTTCGTGATTAATAGGAAGGTTCGAATTTTTCGATATGCTAACTACGTCACCGCTAGATATAACCCTTCTAAATTGTACTAATCTTGATTCGAGGGCATCTACGTCCTGCATATGATGCGTAATCATTGACATCTGAATTAGGGAATCAGGACACTGTCTAATATGCAGAGATAACTCGGGATACATCGTCGTAATGATGATCCAAATTATGATTAGAGGTAGGTCTTTTTCATATTTGCTTTCATCGTAGGATGATGAAATGAAAAGAACCTCATTTATAATTCTCTTAATTTTTCTGGGATTAGGGGGGCAGCCCTCTGTAATGAACAGCCGTATTTTATTCTCTAGTGCATTGGTCATATTATTCACATAGATTTCTATTTCTTGTAGTGTTTTTGGCGGGAGAGACAATTTCAGTTGAAATATTTTTTCTACATGATCCCGGCCCTCCCGAATTGCAGTCGCTGAGCCTTTGTATCTCAACTCCCATGCCCTCTCTAGTTTACTCATATCTACTGCCATAACGAATATGATACCTTCAACACTAAGTAGTTGCTTTATTGTTTCAAGCATTTTGAGAACATTATCTATTAAACATCGATCGAGATCATCAATAAAAACAATTAACCTTCCATTATCGCCGATAGTTTTCCTTAGTTTGTCACTAATTTTAGATAGGTGATCGACTGTTCTCTTATAATTTTCCTTGATATCTTTAACTCCTACATGTGCATATGTTCTAAGGAGAACATCTGAAAAAGTTAGTAATGATCCTGTCACAATTTGTTTAGATCTTGTATCTCTGTTTTTCTCGTAAGATAGTTCTATCTTTTGCATAAGCGCTAAGGCAGGATCTAACATCTCATATTCCCAAGCATTGAACCATATGGTTTTCCAATTTTTATTGGAAAGTTTCTCGTTAATTTCCTTGCAAACCTGTTGATACACTCTCTTTAGGAGACTAGTTTTTCCAGCACCCCACTCACCGTGTAGTCCAATTGTATATGGGGTGGGTGTCTTAGGATCAAGAACAAATTTCTTCAATTGGGAAGCAAAATCTGTAAAATGAAAAAAGTTAGATTCAATATTAGGATCATCCTTTTGATAAGCCAGTTGTTCCAATACTTTTTCTTTGTAGGTTTTTTCAGTCATAAATATCAAAAATATGAATTTCTGTTTATAAATATCTAGTCGGTCAAGTTTGGGAAATTCAAATGAATATTTTTGTGGGATCTAAGTTAACGATCGGTCGAAGAATTGAATGGGGTCTCGTCTTAACTTTAAATCCTCGATAATATTGACTATAATAATATCTTCTACATGAATGATAGTAATCGGTAGATAAAGAGATGTCATCAACCTTAAACAATATGGCACCGATCACCTAAGTTTTGGGTCAACTATAATAAATTGTAACTATCTCATTATCAGTTCACATCTAATATTACTGGTAGAAGAATATTATAGTCAATCTCAGTCGAGGTGTCAAGGTTAATGTCATTAGGAGAGGCTTACCCGATATAGTTTGAGCATGAAATACTCATATTGAATATGATTATCCATACATTTTGAGCACGGATATGTCATGTTAAGCCTTTCATAGTGGACTTCAGGTCGACATCTTGACAGAGATCTACGCTAAGAGTGTTCTATATCCTCTACAATCTTTAACCTTTGGAATTCAGAATATGCATCTTTTAGTCCTTCTAGCCTCATTTTGCTATATGCATGTCCTCTGTATTTTCCTACTCTGATAGGAATACCACCGAAGCGGTCTTTTATTATGCTTATTATTTTATCTCTAGAGATGTCACCAAATTCATCTGACGTCAGCATGGTTTTCATTGGTTCTCCGTCTCTTTTATAGTATTTCCAACTGCTATTGGATTCCTCTTTAACAATTCTATTATTACATCACTCGGAATCTCAAAAATATCATCATTATCTAATGTTTGATTTAGTTTACGCTCTTTCATTCGTCTTGACAGAATATCAAATATATCAGAAGGCAGCATCGATGCAATTTTCTTCAGACTTTCTTCTAGCCTATCCCTAAACTCGGTTACAATATCATAAAGAATAGCCTCTACCGTTTGGATCTTCTTTTGTCTTTTTTCAGTCAAAAATATAGATAAAGTATCAACAATTTGGTTAATGCAATTAGATCCATAAAATAGGGATAATATGGATTCCGTAAGTTCTCTATCTCTGTTATTTACAGATAATTGCAAATCAGGATAGTTATCACCAAAGTGTTTTAGTTTGTATAGTAACATCGTCTTTCTAAAGTTTGAGATTTCATCAAGTTCTTTTTTGAACTTGTTTTTATTCTTTGGTTTTAAGATATCTGCAATATACGATTTTGGAGTTCCTCTTATTGCATGTATGTAAAAGTTTCTCTCATTAGCACCCTTTGCGCCATCACCACTTATGGAATTTTCAGCAGCCAGCCATTTTTGACCATATGTAAAGTATTTTGCTACTTTCTTTTTATTATCAAGATCATCAACTCTTAAGACGTAACCACCAGTTTTGTATCCACCTTTCAGGATGTCTAACATAACTTCCGATATCCTGTTTGCCTCATCCAGTAACAGTATAGCCTGGCCTTCTTCGACATTTCCCAAAACGCGATATAGAACGGCATCGGATACTGACGTTGCCGTAAATGGTCTATAAACAATCTCATTAGCAACATTCAGAATGGCACTCTTGCCTGAATCATTGTCGCCTATGGTAAAGTTATAATGAGTCATCCCAAAGGCATCTTGCATGTAGGAAAAAATTGAATCTGCAGCAAGTAACGTTATGACGTAGGAATTGGTTGATACATATTGACTCCAAATGTGTTGGGAAATTCTAAAGGCATCATCTATCGTGAATTCCCGCACTTCGTTCCACATTTGGTGCAATTCATCTTCAGTATCAAATGAATATTCTTTAGTAAGTGATGTATGTCTTAATGGTGGTTTTATTATCCTATCATAATCATTTATTTGATCTATCGTCTGAATATTTCCACTTTGATCAACGTAAACAAAAAGCGAATCACCATTTACTAAAACTGCTTCATGCAGGATTCCAAAGATTCCCTGGCTGAATTTGTTAACATAAACCTCAAGTATCTTTTTCTGATCCCTCGCTAATACGTGGTTATCTTCTGTAGTATAGGGCCCTACCATTCATGATATCAACCTCACTCTCAGTAATTGTTTCACTGACAGAAGGAAATACCGCTCGTTGATATTCTTGAAGATTTTTCCTACTGCTTCCTTGAGTATATAATCAATCTTGTTTTTATAATTCCATCTGTCATCAAGTTCTTTTTGAACTTGTTTGCTAATATCTGCTATTCTTATATCAAAAATTGGGACTGGTCTATAAATTGGAATTCGATATATCAAATACATTGCTTGCTCATCGTAATGATTATCTTTCGCTTTAAGTAGGCAAAGATACAATTCGTCTACCGTCCGTTCTATAGTATATTCTTCAATTGACATTTCTAAGGGGCATCTCCTACGTTACCGTCGCAGCCCTTAGCAATGGAGTGCAGACCTACGGAGCCAGATTGTTGCAATTCTTTTTGATAATCGATGAAATGATCAGTTTTAATCTCCTCGTTGTTGTCATCTGTCGAAATCATAACTAATTTTAACTTGAAGGATCGAAGTATATGATAGTTACCAAACTCTAGTAAGGACTGAACCTGACTAGTGAATTCTACTTCATCGATGATCTTTTGAATTGGCTCAGAAGCATTGACAAAAGATTTATGTTGCAGATTGCTTATACTATCTCGAACTATCATTAACTTGGACCTCGCCTAGTCTTGGTTGTGACTGTTGCTGACAGGTTGGATAAGTGGCTTGGTTGGGCACCTTTTCCACCTCTGCTGTTTTTAAACACAAAAAACCTAGTGTCACGCCGATTATGTTTATACATTAGTTCTCACCTAGAAGTCTGCTTTTTCCAGTATGATGGTGTTACCCTCTTTTCGAACTTTCAAGAAGTCACCTTTTCCGATCTGTAGATCATATGCGAATGACCTAGGCAAAACAATGGTGAGACTCTTATCTCCGGCGTATGCTTGAACTCTGCGTATTTCTGTTATTTCTGACATTGCATCTTTTTATACTACTCCTTATATTATCGGTATTGTATGAACACCACACCTGGTGAGGTGAAAATTTAGCATAGAACGAGAAAGAGACAGGGCCGCCAACTGGGCTGCTGACTGGAAAAAACACCTGTCAAAAGTTAGGTTTCCAGATAAGCACAGAAGAAGGAATGAAATGAAGGAAGAGATCTTGAGAGTAATTCGTATTTTTGGAATCGGAGGAAAGGGTATACTCCCTTATGCACTTGCAAACGTAATGCATATGGATAAATCCAACATTATATCTTATGTTGACGAACTCGAAAACGAAAATAAAATTAAAAGAGAGAACCAGCAGGCGCCCTATTTTCCAACTGATGAAGATTATAAAGATCCTCTGCTCAATGCGCGTCTTTTTGGAGATTCTTTTGGCCAATTGATCAAAAAGAATATTAGATTTGAAACTGGTCTAGTTAAGAAAAAACTGATAGATTTTGTAAAGAAAGATCAACCATATATCCTAAACGGCAAAGCGATAGGTTCGCATGAAGAAGGAGAAATCAAGATAGATACAGAATTTAGACAGTATGAAGAACAGCATGATTTTACAAAATACGAAAAATGTTATATCCCCAATTCTCTAGAAAGCAACATCGCTAATTTTTCAGATACGGTCGGTTCATTCGTGAGTCGAACTCTAATAGAGGCATTAAGTCAGGATAATTATAGTAACTCTGTGACAGATTCGATAGAGCAACAGATTGCAGCCCAAGAGTATGTTAACAAAGCCATATCTGGCCTTACTTCATCGGTCATTCCTGCTTTTAAAGGCTTGATTGAAAGCAAGACGCCTACTCTGATTGACGAATTCTATGAGGACGAGGAAGTCATTTTCTATGGTTGGGAGTGTTTAGAATGTTTTTCAGTAATAGATAACCCAGATAGGAATAAGAGAACTGAATTCATTCGAGATCATCAAAGCAAGACAGGCCATACAAAGGGCAAATCGTATGATTCAACAACAATTACACGGAGTAGAAAGAAACATAATGATAAGTTTCTATTCGACAATAGCATCAGTCAAAAACTTAAACTTGCTTTAAATAACGTATTTACAGCGCAAAATTACGAGTTCGATAAAATCTTTCAAAATATGCCGAATGATAAGCAGTCATATATGAGATTCACCCACAAAATACTTACCGAATTACAGAATAAGACTAAAAAGCAGCAGAGTTGTGATCACAAATTTAAAAAACCAATGACGTTGGCATTATACGGTTTTTACGGAATGCAGTGCTCAGAATGCAATAAAATAGTAAGAGTTAAAACGAAGAGAGCAAACGAGAGAAAATAATTTACTGTTTTCGCTCAAGGTCTGCAAGCCGCGCAGATATGCTGATGAGTTGATCCGACAAACTGGCTATCGCTTCTGCATTCATAGAATCACGTTGAGTAAGTAAACGTATTTCTTTTTCCTTCTCTGACAATTTCATATTTACCAGATATTCTTTATCTTTGGTTTTCTCCACAAGATCGTTTATCCTGGACTGAAGTGACCTTCCATCGTTGACGGTTAACGCGTCAGTGCATTTCAAATAGTCTTGTAGTAGATCATTTTCAGTAGGGCGATAATACGAATCACTTATGCCTACACTGTGGCCCATCAGGCTTTCAATATTGATGGGTTTCATTCCTGCAAGTTCGCAACGCGTTTTGAAATATTTTCTAAGAGAATGATTAGCGGCAAATGGATGCCTCTTTTTCCCTGGTTCTAATTCTTTTCGGAGGCCTTGGGCCCAAATAGCCCGCTCCATCAATCTCTTGACGCCTATAGCACTAAGTTGCTTTGGAAGTGTAACTAACCCTCGACATATCTTTACTCTTGTATCCCATAAATCACGCATAACCCAACTCTCCTCGTCTATTGATTCACCTGATTCTTCTCTATACTTCATCCATTCTGCGAGTTCTCTAAATGCTGATTCATTTATGTAGGTAACATAAGAACCATCTTCGCCAGCATAAACTATCATCTTAGCGGCAACTATTTTGCCGTTTTCTTCCACTGGTATTATGTTTCCCCAATGCAAATAATCCCATGCACCCACACGTATGCCCGATGACACCATAGTGTAAACTATGGCTTTTATCCGTCTATCAGGATAATCACATAGTCGCCTAATTTCATCCAGCGTAGGTGCTCTGTCATCGGCATATCTTTTTCCTTTAGGAAGGCCACGGGTGATTTTGTCCCATGCTATTGGGATATCGGCCATTTGACAGAATAATTTGATACTTTTTACGTAGTTGCGTATTGTTCCTCCAGTGATTTCTTTGCGGTCAGCACGGTCTTTAAGCGATTGAATAAACTTTAAGATGCCATTGAAGGCCCAAATGCTGTCATTTCGAGCCCCTTTAGCATAGACTCGTGCTTTATCTTTTAAAGTCATTTGCGAATGCATAGGGTAAAGAAAATCCAAAAACTTTCCAAGCCTTAACAGATACTTTTTCTTAGTAGCAGGAGACTTCATCGCATATAGATAAAGGGTCCATGGATCTGCTGAATCTAAATTTTGATATGCTGTTAATTGTGAATCCTGTTCTATCCCTTCTGTTATCACGCTTTCTAGTTTCACCTTATATTACTCAGGACCCACTAAAAAGCACTGATATCGTAGCGGGTTCGGTGGGATTCGGACCCACGACATTTTAACCCATATAAGTAACTAATTG
>AR_comb_assmDRAFT_10102372_pt1 | contig 13589 bp, 8 predicted proteins | sample ArasoioldDNA_FD_10543 | JGI IMG/M metagenome (IMG submission 10543) | reverse complement strand
CGTCAACCTTGATGGTTTCCATGCCGCCGAGGCGCATGAACTCGCGCTCCTGCATCACACGCAGCAGTTTTGCCTGGGTATCGGACGGGATGTTGCCGATCTCGTCGAAGAAGATGCTGCCCTTGTCGGCGAGATCGCAGAGGCCCTTCTTCGGATAAATCGCCCCGGTAAACGCGCCCTTCACGTGCCCAAAGAGTGTGGATTCGAGCAGGTCGGGCGGAAGGTTTCCCGAGTTGACGGTCACGAACGCCCGGTCAGCGCGCGGGGAGTTCGAATGGATCGCGCGCGCGACGAGTTCCTTGCCGGTGCCGCTTTCGCCGGTGATCAAAATCGTTGACCGGCTCGGCGCAGCCTGGATGATCAAGTCGAAGACCTGCTTCATCCGCGGACTGCGCCCGATAATGCCGGCGAAGCGCTGGTACTGCGCCTGCAGACTCTGGCGCAGGGCGGCGTTCTCCGCGAGCAACTGCCGGCGCTCGACGGCGTTGTGCACGACGACGAGCACCTCGTCGTTCTTAAAGGGCTTCGTAATGTAGTCGAACGCGCCCCGCTTCATCGCGGCAATGGCGGTCTCCACAGAGGCGAACGCTGTCACCATCAGCACGGGCAAATCGTCGTCGTGCTTTTTCAGCTCGTCGAGCAACGTGAGCCCATCCATGCCGGGCATCATCACGTCTACGACTACCCCATCGAACGGGAACGAGCGGGCAAGCTCGAGCCCTTCTTCACCGCTTGACGCCAGACGCACGTGATAGCCCTCGCGCGTCAACAGCGCCTCGAGGATCTCACGCATGATTTCTTCGTCGTCTACGACCAGAATGGAACCGTTGCGACGCATGACACCAGACCTCACTGACTCTGACTGGCGAATACAGGCCGCTCGGCCTGCACGGCCGGGAATGACAAGATGAACTTCGTACCCTGTCCCACGATGCTTTCGCAGTCGATTCCGCCGTCGTGCTCACGCACGATGCCGTAGGTGATCGACAGGCCCAGGCCGGTGCCTTGCCCGATCGCTTTGGTCGTGAAGAACGGGTCGTAGATACGGGCCAAGTATTCGTTCGGAATACCTGAACCCGTGTCGGACACTTCGGCAAACACCTTCCCTGCCTCGAACCGGGTACTGACCGACAACCAGCCACCCTTCGGCATCGCATCGCGAGCGTTCAAGAACAGATTCAGGAACACCTGCTGCAGCTTGTGCTCCTGACCGAGCATCATGGCCGGGACCTCGCCGAGATCACGACGGACGCGGATGCGATGCGTTTCGAACTGATGCTCGAGCAGGGCGAGAACATCGGTGACAACGATATTGACGTCAATCAACGACCGATCGGCGGACGCCGGACGAGACAGCGTCAGCAACCCATTGACGATCTTCGCCGCGCGGAAGGTCTGCCGCTCGATTTTCTCCAGCAGGCGGGTCCGTGGATCCTGCGGATCGGCGCCCTCGAGCAGCATCTGCGTGAAGCTCGAGATACCGGTCAATGGCGTATTGACCTCATGAGCAACACCGGCCGCAAGCAAACCGATGGACGCCATCTTTTCGGAGATCCTCAACTGCTCCTCGAGCTGAACTCGGGCAGTGATGTCTTCGACGATGACGATCGTACCTACTGGGGCCTCACTGGCTTCGTCCGCCTGGCGCAGCGGGATCACGGCGGCGTTCACGATCCGTGTGTCGTCAGCCTTGGATCCGCGAGCGTCGAGCGGGATCCGCGACAACATCGCGCCCGCGGGGGTATCACGACGAGCGGCACGAATCGCTTCGACGAACTGGGCGTCGAACACCTCCTCGAGGACCCGGCCGTTCGCCTCGTCATGCGAGACACCATACAGTGACGCCAGCGCCGAGTTCCAACGCACCACCCGGTCATTCAAATCGACGACGAGCAGGCCATCGTCGAGCGACTCGAGAATGTTTTCGTTGAAGGCACGCATCCGATCGATCTCCAACGCTTTGACGTGGAGTTGTCGATAGAGACGCGCGTTCTCCAGCGCGGTCGCGATCTGTCCGGCGACTGCTGCGAGCAGGGCCATGTCTTCACTGCTCAGCGGCTCGCCGCTGCTCTTACGCCCCAAGGCCAGCACCGCGATCGTGCCGTCCTTCGCGACGCACGGCACAAAGCAATAGAGGCCGGCGTCTCGCCAGAATTCGATCTCCTCGACGGCAAAACGTCCGACCGCTGTCGGGTCGTCGAGCGTGACGTTGTGCCCATCGACGAGACGCCTGCCAATCGCCGAACGCTTCGGGAGTGCCGGCGGGTGGCTATCGCCGAACCCAGAGGCCCACATCGAACCGAAGTGCGGCGTCACCTCGTCTTCGAGCAGCAACGCCATGCGATCGACGAGCAGCGTTTCGACAACGCGTGAGACGAGACGCTCGGCGAGACGGTTCAAATCGAGGTCGCTGTTGAGATCGCGTGCGAAGCCAAGCAGCGCACGACGATAGTCGTAGCGATCGCGATAGAACGCGCGATCCAGCACGTTCTGCACGAAGGTCTTGACCGGCGGCGCCAGCAGCACCGCGACCAGGGTCGCCAGGAATGCCAACACCCATTGATTGGCGCCGTTACCTGTGAGGAAGACGCGCTCGACCGCCTCGAGCAGCACGGCATAGATCACGACCATCGCTGCGAGCGCCGCGGCGAAGACCATCGCCCGCTTCACGATGACCTCGATGTCGAGGAGCCGGTAGCGGACGATCGCAGAGGCGTATGCCAGCGGAATCAGGCTGAGCGGAATGACCGAGAATTCCATCGGGAGCGATGGCTCGACGCCGAGCGAGTACGGCAAGGCGTAACCGATCGCGAACGTGCCGGCGCCAAGCGCAGTGCCCCAGGCGATCCAACGGAGTTGGCGTCGAGCAGTGATGGTGCTGACCTGCGAGAGCGCACGAACGAGGAACACCAGCCCACCGATCAGACAACTCGCCAGATAGAAGAACTCGAGACGATCGAGCAGTGCCGTGGTGTTGACGAAACTCGTGGCGTCCGATGCGCTTCGCGCGACGGCGATGACTCGCGCGAAGCCGAGAAGGAACGCTGGGGCGTACGCAGCCAGGACCAGCGCGTAGCCCACCGCCCCGCCGCTCCACCGGCGTGGCCGTTCCGGGAACACCATCGTGAAGTGCAGGAAGAGCGGAGGCAGCGCGAGAATCGAGATTGCGTCGGCCCAGTAGAAGACCCAATCAAGGCGATCGAGCCGGCCACTGAACGAGAACGTGAACACGCCGAAGAACGCGACGGCGAGCCAGAAGAAGTGCAGGGTTGCGGGATCGCGCGGGCGCCGCAGCCGGACTGCGCCGCCGACGAGCAGCGTAAAGATGCCGACCGCCGCGAGCACGAAGTACAACGCGCCTGGACCTGTCGGCACAGGCGCCAGTCTCACGTCGATCACCTCGCGCGTGCCGAGGCGAAGCGTGGTGTACCGGAGTGTGCGATCGCTGCGTGATTCGTGCAGCACGGCCACGACATCCGCGACTTCCTGCACGGGACGATCGTCGATGGCCAGCAGGAGATCGCCACGGCGAATGCCCATCGCAGCGGCCGGGGTGCCCGGAGCCACTTCGGCCGCGACGATGTCCTGGCCCTGCTGCTTCCACAGAACACCGTCTTCGACTTCGCGCCAGGTCGCGCGGGCGGCGATGTTCGCGGCCCCCAGGCATAGCAGGCCCGCGACCACGACCAGCGGAAGCGCCGGCCGCGACCAGCGGCTCCAGATCATCCGGAGCCGAGTGGGAATCCAATGACTAGAACGTGTCATCCAATCAAATGGAGCCGAAAACAGTGCCAAAAATTGGGGAGCAACCGCTCCCCTGCGTGAAAAGCTCCTATTGGTCGTGCTACCTGCTACTCGCTACGACCTACCAGCTAGAAACGTACCGTCACGCCGCCCAGCACCCGCTTCGGCGGACGAACCACAAACAGCTCGTCGTACACGGACGTGTCGGCCCAGTCTTCTTTAAAGAGATTGCTCACTGCCACGAGCATCTCCCACTGCGCATTGCTGAAATTCAGGAAGGGCAGCGACTGATTGACCTGCACATCGAACCGAGCGTTGGTCTCGGACACGGCTTTGAGTGCGCCCGTTGAATCGAATGCGGCGTTCATCTTGTAGAGGACGAACAGCCTCGTCGCGGTCGGCGTGACAATACTTTCCACGGTCGCCGTCACGTCGTGCACGCGGTCGTCTCGACGAAGTACCGACGGAGCCGCAGCCCTGAGTGCGCGGCGGTCAGCCGACCAACGTCGCCAGTCGGTGTCCGCCTGTGTGTAATCGACTGCCGCTCGCACATGATCGCCCACGACACGGCTGACGCTGACGCCCCAACCGATCGCGTCGAAGTCGCCTGCCGAGCCAACCTGATAATGACCAACGCCGGCCGGCACGTCGGTGACAGCGACGCCGAACAACGTGACCACCTGGTCTTCGACTCGCTGACGAAACGCACGCACACCAATCAGGATGTCCCCAGGCCACTTGCGCTCGACGGCCAATTCCATCTGATCGTGTCGTTCAGGCTGGAAAGCGGCGTGCGAGACATGCGCGAACGTTCGCTGCGGTGGAAGCCACGGACCGATCGACGGCGGCAGGAACTCTTCGGCACCTGGCGCAACCTCTCGATGTGATGCAGTCGCGCGGAATGTCAGGCTGTCGTTCTGCGACGGCGTGATCGCAACGCTCGCGCGCGGACTCCACAAACCGCGATCGACGAGATAGTCGTACCGCGCATACTTCGCGCCGTAACCAATGCGCACGCTCGGCGCGACCGTCCACGAGTCGAACGCATACAGTGAGCCGACGTTGCGACTGGTGTCACGCATCGCCGCCAGCGCTTCACCGTTGCCGCCAAGATATTGCTGAATCGCATATGACACGCCTGCCTCGTAGGCGTGGCGAGCCTGCGTATCCCGCCTATAGGACCCGGCCAGAATCCACGACGACACATCCCCCTGGGTGATGCTCCCGCGCATCATCCAATCGCCGGTCGAGCCCGGTGCTTCAAGCGCGACGTAGGCAATGCTTCGCGGCACGTCCACGTTCATCGAGAACAGATCCTGCGGCCGATCGAACGACGTCGTCGTGATCAGATTGAACTGTCCGTTGAGCGAGAGATCGTCGAACAACGACGTGGCCAGACGCGCCGAGTGACCGACTGCACGACTCAGACCGGACAGCGAATCACCGAACAGCGTCGGGTCACCACTGGCTTCTGCGATCGCGTAATCGCTGTCCTTCAACACGCTGCGCTTGAGATGACGCAGTCGCCACGCGACTTCGTCGTGACCATGCTCAGGGTCGGCGGGTTGTGCGGCCGGCTGCTCCTCGTCACCACCAACGGACGCCGCAAGCACCGTTGGAGTGGACTTCGCGTCAGGACGTCGCATCAAGGCGATCGTCGTGGCGTTCTGGGCATCGGGGATGACCTGCACAACGCGACCGCGTGCGGGAAGGTACTGCTGCAAATGCGCACGAACGAGATAGGGACCGGCGGGCAGATTGCGGAACGCGAAGCGTCCGTCAGGTCCTGAGACCGCGAAGACCGAGGTCGAACCTACCGCCGATACAACCGCACCGGCGACCGGTTGTCCCTGTTCGTCCTGGACGACGCCACGGAGTTCTCCATGGCGAAGAGCAGGACCGACAGCCTGGCTGGATGAGAGTTGCGGTCGAGGGGTCAGCTGCGCCTGGGCGGGCACGGCGATCGAGGCGCACACCAGTACACCCACGAAACACCACGAGCGGTACCAAGTCATCGTCGTGCTCTTTCTGCTCGCGTGCCGTGCCCCGCGTGCGCGCGTGCGTCCCTACACCGGCAGAACCGTGAAATTCACGCTCTGTGTCACCGACTTGCCCGAAGCCTTATCCGTAACCTTGATCTCCAGCCGGTAGTCGGCAGCCGGGAAACTGGCCAACGGCACCACAAGGCTGCCTGGCAGCTGATGGCCGGCCGCCACGCTGAACTCTGGCGGAAGCGTCTGCGCATTCAACTGCTGCGGAGCGGTCTTGTTGAAGTATTTCTCGCTGTCTCCCATCTTCTGATAGAAGTTGTAAGCGATCTCCACGTCGGGCTTACCACTCGCCGCCGCCTGCGCACCATAGATCCAGAAAATCACACTGAGCTCGGCGCCTTTCGCGAACTTGCCGTCCGGGGACGGAACGATGCGCATCGGGCCGAAGACGTACGGATTCGATTCCTGATCCGTCGGCGGCGCGGTGACCTGCTCGACCGAACGCGCGACGATCACGCTGCTCGTCACCAGATCGCCCTGGCCGAAATCCGGCACCGTGAGCTCATGTCGCAGCACGCCAACTTTTCCAGGCGCAGCGGCCGCCGGAGGGGCGTTCTTATCGTTGCGATTGCGATCGTTGCCACGCTGGCTGCCCGCAGCCGCGGCGCTCTTTTCTTTGACCGCGATGTAGGCGACGTACTGTCCAGGACGCAACTGAATCGCGCGCTGCAGTTTGCCACCCTCGGGAACATCCACGAAGCTGCCGTTGTCCCACGCGAACGCGGTCCGCGCTGGCGGCTGATTGCGATTGTTGTTTCCCTGCTTCGGAGGCGTTGTCACCATCGACGCAAACGACGCCGCCTGTTCGGCATTGACGATGCGAACCCACACGGCGGCACCCGCTGGCAGCTCGGACTTGTCGAGTTGAAGAGTGAACGGGATGTAGGTTTCAGTCTGTCCCTTCACGAAGTGGTTCGAGTCCCACGCGACTTTCACGTCGCCTGAGGGCTTGTCGGGACTGCCCAGCGTCAAAGGCTTGGCCACGGGCGGCGTCGCCGGAGGCTGAGAGCCAGGAGGCGGCACCGTAATGCCCACATCGGACAACAGCTGAACTTCAACGGCCTGCACGAGTGCCTGAATGTCCGCCTGCTCCGACGCGCTCCGCTGTGGCTGCTTGTTGTTGTCGTTGTTCCGCTGTGCGACGAGGGGCGCCGCGACAGAGACAAAGAGGACGGCGATTAAAAGGGCCAGTACCCGACGAACCTGCATGAATGCCTCTCTTCCCCGACGCGCGAGCCAACGCCCCTCGTCTGGGCCGTATCCAAGAATCCGAATCGCCTGATCATAGGCACCGTAGAGGGGCAAGTCAAACAAATGGGGCGAAAACCCGGCTCGTTTGCCACCGCGCCCAAAGTGGCGTCAAACCGCGTGTTAAGATCGCCATCCCTTCGCGAGGCCTCGAAGCGACCGGTCAGGATGCTCACTCGCGGGGAACGGGGCCCACATGGAGTTGGACGACATCCTCGTCATCCTTCTCGCCGGCGGAGCTGGCGAGCGTCTTTACCCCCTGACCAAAGAGCGCGCAAAACCCGCCGTGTATTTTGGCGGGCCGTACCGGATCATCGACTTCACACTCAGCAACTGCATCAATTCGGGGCTGCGCCGCATTTTCATCGCGACGCAGTACAAGTCGCTTTCCCTCAACCGTCACATCCGCATGGGGTGGAACGTCATCTCCGAGGAGCTCGGCGAGTTCATCGAGATTCTGCCGCCGCAAAAACGGGTCGGAGAGCATTGGTATCTCGGCACAGCCGACGCGGTCTTTCAGAACCTCTACTCGATCGACCGGGAGTCGCCGAGCCATGTCATCGTGCTCTCTGGCGATCACGTCTACAAGATGGACTACTCGAAGATGCTGCGCTTTCATCTCGAGCGGAAAGCCGACGTGACGCTCGCCGCGCTCGAGGTACCGCTGGCTGATGCGAGTCGCTTCGGCATTCTGAGCGTCGATCAGTCCGACCGCGTGGTCGGCTTCGACGAGAAGCCTGCGAGCCCGACATCCGTACCAGGGTCCCCCGACGTCGCGCTCGCGTCGATGGGGATCTACATCTTCAAAGCGGACGTGCTCGTGCGCGCGCTCGAAGACGATGCCCCTCGCGCGGAGAGCCAGCACGATTTCGGACGCAACATCATTCCCTCGCTCTTTCCCACTGCGCCTGTGTTCGTCTACCGGTTCTACGACGAGAACAAAAAGGCGGCGAAGTATTGGCGCGACATCGGCACGCTCGACGCGTACTTCGAAGCGAGCATGGACCTGTGTCACGTCAATCCGGAATTCAATCTGTACGATCCGGAGTGGCCACTGCGCACCTATCAGCCGCAGGCGCCGCCGGCGAAGTTCGTCTTCGCTGAAGAAGGCCGGCGATGCGGACAGGCACTGGATTCCGTCATCTCATCGGGCTGCATCATTTCCGGGAGTCGCGTGAGCGGCAGCATTCTCTGCCCAAACGTACGCGTCCACAGCTTCTGTGATATCGAACAGACCATCCTGATGCCGGGTGTGCGGGTGGGACGGCACGCGCGCATTCGCCGCGCGATCATCGATCGCGACGTGCTCGTCCCGCGCGGCGCGCTCATCGGATTCGACCCCGAAGAAGATCGCCGTCGTCACACCGTCACGGACGCGGGCGTCGTGGTCGTCACCGCCGAGGACGAGCCATTGATTGGTTCGATCAGCGAAGAAGCCCTCGAGGCGGAGCTCGAGGCGGACCGCGGCGGCGCGATGGTGTAATTCAAGGTCAAAGGGCAAAGGGCAAAGGGCAAAGGCCAAAGGTCAGAGGCGAGGTACTTCGGTGCAGATAACGCGCGTGATCGGCCGCGAGATTCTCGACTCGCGGGGGAACCCCACAGTAGAAGCCGATGTGTGGGCAGGGGATGCGTTCGGACGTGCAGCCGTGCCGTCGGGCGCCTCGACCGGCGCACGCGAAGCGCTCGAATTACGCGACGGTGATCCCAAGCGGTACCTCGGCAAAGGCGTGCGCAAGGCCGTCGAACACATCAACACCACCATCGCTGATGCGCTCAAAGGCAAAGACCTGAATCAGCGCACCATCGACGACACGCTCATCACACTCGATGGGACGCCGACCAAGAGCCGCCTGGGCGCGAACGCCCTGCTCGCCGTCTCGATGGCCACAGCCCGCGCCGCTGCAGTCGCGAACAAGCTGCCACTGTATGCGCACCTCGCCAACATCAGCGGCCGCATCGCCGGCGGGCAGTATGTGCTCCCGGTACCGATGATGAACATCCTGAACGGCGGCGCACACGCCGACAGTAACGTGGACTTTCAGGAGTTCATGGTGATGCCGGTCGGCGCCCCGACCTTCGCCGAAGGGCTGCGCGCCGGCACAGAGATCTTTCACGCGCTTCGCGGCATTCTGAAGAAGGCCGGTCACTCAACCGGCGTGGGCGACGAAGGCGGCTTCGCGCCCAACCTGAAGTCGAATCGCGAAGCGCTCGACGTCGTGCTCGAGGCGATTGGCAAGGCGGGACTTCGCGCCGGCACCGACGTCTACATCGCGCTCGACGTCGCGGCCAGCGAGCTCTTTGACAGCGGTAAGTACGTGTTCAAGAAATCCGGTGAGTCCACGCGAACGTCGGAACAGATGGTCGAGCTCTATGTCGATTGGGTGCGTCAATATCCGATCATCTCGATCGAAGACGGCGTCGGCGAAGGCGATTGGGATGGATGGAAATTGCTGACCCGCACGCTCGGCGACCGCGTGCAGCTGGTCGGCGACGATGTGTTCGTCACCAATCCGGAGATTCTGCGACGCGGCATCAGCGACGGTGTGAGCAATGCGCTGCTCGTGAAGTTAAATCAGATCGGCACCGTCTCGGAGACACTCGACGCGATCGATATGGCTCGCGAAGCGCACTTTGCCACCGTCATCTCGCATCGATCCGGAGAAACCGAAGACAGCACGATCGCCGACCTCGCGGTTGGCACATCGGCAGGGCAGATCAAGACCGGCTCCGCCAGCCGCAGCGATCGCGTGGCGAAATACAACCAGCTGCTACGCATTGAAGAAGAACTCGGCGCAGCGGCCCGATACGGCGGGCGATCCGCGATCCGGCAGCTGGCGACCGTTTAGAGAGGCGCACAGAGGGACGTTCGATGCTACGGCTGGTACTGCTTCGTCACGGCGAGAGCACTTGGAACAAGGAGAACCGGTTTACAGGGTGGACCGACGTCGATCTCAGCGACAAAGGCCGCGAAGAGGCACGCGAGGCCGGCCGTCTGATGAGCGCGGAGAAATACGAGTTCGACGTGGCATACACGTCGGTGCTGAAGCGCGCGATCCGCACGTTGTGGATTTCGCTCGACGAGCTCGACATGATGTGGATTCCGGTCCATCGATCGTGGCGATTGAACGAGCGTCATTACGGCGGACTGCAAGGACTCAATAAGGCCGAGACCGCCGCCAAGTACGGCGATGAGCAGGTGAAGATCTGGCGGCGCAGCTACGACACGCCACCGCCGTCGCTCACGTATGAGGACCCCCGCCACCCATCGCACGATCGCCGCTATGCGAACTTGAAGCGTGCCGAGGTCCCGCTCACTGAGTCGCTGAAGGACACGGTCGCGCGATTCCTGCCGTATTGGCACGAGGTCATCGCACCGGAGATCAAGGCCGGAAAGCGGGTCCTGATTGTGGCGCACGGGAACAGCCTGCGGGCGCTCGTGAAGTATCTGGAGAACATGTCCGACGACAAGATCGTGGACCTGAATATTCCGACCGGTATTCCCCTGGTCTACAACCTGAATGAAGATCTGAAGCCGCTCACGAAGTACTACCTGGGTGATGCAGCCGCAGCCGAGGCGAAGGCGGCCGCCGTCGCGAATCAAGCGAAGGCAGGCGCATAAACGGAGGCCGTACGTGACAAAGGCGGACCAGAGGTCCGCCTTTTTTGTAAAACTGAAAAGGTCGCGCCCTAGCTGTTGTCGACGGCTTCCTTGGGCGCTTCGTCCACACCAATGCGCAGCGACCGAAGAAACCGGCGGTCGTTGGTCGTCAAATCAAACGCCTTGCGCGCAGGCAGCAGGCGGGCCGGGGTCGTTATCTTGGTGACCGCCGCACCATTGTTTCGGCTCACAAAACCCACAACCGCTTCGAGGGTGACACGCATGTCGAATCCGGCTTCCCGCGCCTTGGCGCGGCAGGCCTCGACCTGTGGGTTCTCGGCAACTGCGGCAGCGATCGCGTCGGCCAGCTCTTTAGCGAACCGGTTGACGACGTCATCCATTCCTGCTCCTCCTCATGCGCCGCCGGGCCGGGAGCCGGAGGCGTATCCCGATACGAACCTGCACTGACCGGGCGGCTGGCAGGGATCGGGCGCCAAAGGTGTTCATTTGTATGGGGTTACGCCTTGTTACAGGCTGAACATATTGTAAGGGCTGTTGCGCAGAGTGTCAACAAACCGTCCTTTTCCGAACGATTTTGAGCATTCACGGCGGATGACTCGCCTGCCGCCGCTGAGTGAAGTCGGTAATCGTCTGATAGGCAAGGGTTTGGGATAAAATCCGGGCACACAAGCCATGAATCGGGACGCCGAGTCACGCGCGTTTCGGACGCCAAACGACCTCACAGGGATCGCTTTTGCGACCGCCCTAAGTGAGCCGGGCGTCTTCCCGTTTACACGCGGCATCCAGCCCGACATGTACCGGGGCCGTCCCTGGACGATGAGGCAATATGCCGGGTTTGCAACGGCCGCTGAGTCGAATCAACGCTACCGCTATTTGTTGACGCAGGGCGTCAAGGGACTGAGCGTCGCTTTCGATCTGCCGACGCAGATCGGCTACGACTCCGACGACCCGCTCGCGGCCGGCGAAGTGGGTCGGGTCGGCGTTGCCATCGACTCGATCGAAGACATGGCCACCCTCTTTGAAGGCATCCCGCTGGCCACGGTTTCGACGTCGATGACCATCAACTCGACGGCCATCATCCTGCTCGCCTTGTACGTGGCCGTCGCCAAGCGTCAAGGCGTTGAACTCGCTGCCCTTTCCGGCACGCTTCAAAACGACATCCTGAAGGAATACATCGCGCGCGGCACCTACATCTATCCACCGCGTCCGTCGCTTCGTATCGTCACTGACGTGATCGCCTTCTGCGAGCGGACGCTCCCGCGCTGGAACCCGATTTCAATCAGCGGCTATCACATCCGGGAAGCCGGCGCGACCGCCGTTCAGGAGGTCGCCTTTACGCTCGCCAACGCCGTGGCGTACGTCGAAGCGGCGATCGCCTCGGGCCTGGATGTCAACGCATTCGGCCAACGGCTCTCCTTCTTTTTCAACGCGCACAACAACTTCCTCGAGGAGATCGCCAAGTTCCGCGCAGCCCGCCGGCTCTGGGCCCACATCATGCGCGATCGCTTCGGCGCGACACATCCGCGGGCGCAGCAGCTCCGGTTTCATACGCAGACCGCCGGAAGTACGCTGACTGCCCAGCAACCGGACAACAACATCGTCAGGGTGGCACTGCAGGCATTGGCTGCGGTGTTGGGCGGCACGCAATCGCTGCACTGCAACGGCAAGGATGAAGCGCTCGCGCTTCCGACAGAAGAAAGCGCGACAATCGCTCTGCGAACACAACAGATTCTCCTGCACGAGAGCGGCGTGGCGTCGACGGTAGATCCCGTTGGCGGCGCATACGCGATTGAAGAAATGACCAATCGGATCGAGCGCGAGGCCTCGGAGTTGCTCGATCGGATTCGAGTCATGGGCGGCACGCTGGCCGCAATCGAGTCCGGCTATCTGCAGAAGCAGATTCAGGATTCCGCCTATTCGGCACAGCAGGCGCTCGACACCGGGGCCACGGTCATGGTCGGCGTCAACCGCTATGTGGATGACGCAGCCGACAGCACGCGCGTGTTTCAGATCGATCCGAACGTCGAGCGAGAGCAGATCTCCCGCGTGCGCCAACTGCGCGCGAACCGCAGCGAGCGCGAGTGGCGAGCATCGCTCGATGCCGTCGAGCGCGCCGCTCGCGGCGGTGACAACCTCGTGCCAGCGATCATCGCGGCCGTCGAGAGCCGCGCGACACTGGGCGAAGTCGCGAGCAGCCTCCGTCGTGTGTTCGGCGAGTATCAGGAGACGTCGCCGTGAGCGCACTCCTGGATGTGCAGCACCTTACGGTGACGTTCGACGCCACGCGCGGCACACGCGTGGTAGACGACGTCAGCTTCACGATGGCGGCCGGTGAGACCCTGGGCCTGGTCGGGGAATCCGGTAGCGGAAAGTCCGTCACGGCGTTCTCCATCCTGCGTCTGCTGCAGCCGCCCGGACAGATTGTAGGCGGACCTATCCTCTTCGAAGGCCGCGATCTGTTGACGCTCTCCGAGCGCGACATGAGAGCGGTGCGCGGCGCGCGTATCTCGCTGATCTTTCAGGAGCCGATGACCGCGCTCAACCCGGTGATGCGCGTCGGCGATCAGATCGCAGAAGCGCTGACCGCTCACGACATGGCCAGTCGCAGCGAGGCGCGCAACCGCGCCGTCGAATTGCTGGAGGCGGTTCGCATCCCAGACCCGTCGCGACGTGTTCGCGACTATCCCCACCAGTTGTCGGGCGGGATGCGCCAACGCGTGATGATCGCGATTGCGCTCGCGTGCCGTCCTCCGCTCGTGATCGCCGATGAACCGACCACGGCGCTGGACGTGACTATTCAGGCACAGATGCTCGAACTGATGCGAGACCTCCAGACAGAGTTTGGTCTCGCGCTTCTGCTCATCACGCACGACTTCGGCGTCGTCGCCGAGATGGCCGACCGCGTTGCCGTGATGCGGGCTGGCCGC
>AR_comb_assmDRAFT_10299991_pt1 | contig 13597 bp, 10 predicted proteins | sample ArasoioldDNA_FD_10543 | JGI IMG/M metagenome (IMG submission 10543) | reverse complement strand
GGAGTTTTCCAAGCGCGCAGGGGTTCGCCTGGGATGACGTCATAGTGGCCGTAGATGATCAGCGTGGGACGGCCTGGGGCACGCAGCCACGAGGCGTAGACGATGGGATTTCCGCGATTCGGAATAATGCGAACCCGATCGAGGCCGATGGCTTGCAGGTGGTCCGCTAGCCAGTCTGCGCAACTGCGAATATCTTTGGCGTGCTCAGATTGAGAGCTGACACTCGGGAATCTGAGAAACTGTTTTAGCTCAGTGACGAATCGTGGACGGTGATCGTGAGCGTAGTTGAGAGCACGGCTTGGATCCACGGTTCATCTCGCTATTGGGGCTACGGTCTAGCGATCTATCACTGCCCAGCAAGCATTAAGCGTTTTGACCAGTCAGTTCCCTTATTACATCCCTGCCGGTGGATTGTCGTAGTGCGCCGGATAGCGGTCCGGGAGGTTTCCCTGGTACTGGCCAAGATTGCTGTCGAGGAAGTAGTAGGTCCCATACACGGTGTCGATGTCCTGGAACTCCTTAAATCGCCTGGCAAGTTCAAGAGCGAGATCGCGCGGATTCCGACTGAAGAAATAACCATTCCCGAAATTGCCCCTGCTGAGGTCTTCCGCCATCAAGCCGAACACGAATTGGTATTGCTGCTTTCTCACCCACTCGGCATCTTCCACACTGAAACCTTTTAGCTTTCGATCATTCTCGAGTCCCTGAGCAATTTCGAGCAGCGTCAACCCGATTCCCAGCACACCGATCACATCCTCGGTAAAGGCGAACTCTGAGGTGACTGCGCCAGCTGTCATTTCCAGGACCTTGTTTCTTAGTGCTTGATCGTCCACCAAGGCTGCAAATTCCGCACCGGTCAAGTGAAACACAAGGTTGCCAATTCCTTCGGAGGCTTCTGAGATGTGTACGCGCGGGGCGGCATTTGCGATTTTCCGATAATAGGGGAGGAAACCAATCACCTTTTGGATAGCTGCTTGGGCAGCAAGCGCCGCCTGGTATTGTCCTGGCCGATATCGACGTATATTGTCGAAGGCGCTGTACCCATACTGGCCCGAACTTGCGGGTACGTGCGTGGTGGCGGGTGTTGGCGGGACAGGAGCGGGCGGAGCGGCGGGAATGACCGGCGGTTGAATTGCCACAGGCTGCTTAAGCTGCGCCCTGACGATGCCGTCGCGGATTTGCATCCACTCTTGCCGCAACGACAATTGGGCATTCTTCAGCGACTTGCCCGTCCATTCCGGACGGCGATCGTCGAAGACGGCATCGGTGAGCTTGTTCTCGTCCCTTATCCCGCGTGCCATTTGAGCGGCAATCACTGCTCGATCCCGGTTGGGCCGTGTCTGGGGTGTTTCGCCTTCTGCCTCCGACTCCAAATTGCTGTTGGCGAGGGTGGCCATCAGATTTTCGAGTTCCGCTTCAAATTCGAGTTCGGCGTCAAACATACGGCCTGCCTTTGGAGAACGCCTGAAATGCCAGACTCGCCTTAGCCGTGCGAGCCTGGCAGTTCGGGGGGCTGCGTTAAATTCGCCGCCGTATCAGCGCGACCCTGACGGCTCGTGCTGAAACGGAGACTGTGCGGGTCAGACTTCAAACTCGAATTCCCGGGCTGGCGCCCGCTGCGGAGAGACTCCAGCTTTCTGCCGTCCGTTCGCCCGCACTGGCGTCGGTTGAGTCTGGTCCCAAGGCAACACGCGCTGCGATCCAGTCCGCTTGCTGAGGCCCATGGCCTGCGCGCTGGTGAGCCATTCTTCTGACTGTTCGGCAATTTCGAGTAACAGCGTCTCGAATTGCGCCCTGGTGGTTTGCAGAATATGCTTTTGCGCCAACCAGCGCAGGATCTCACGTCCAGTAACGCCCATGCGCTGACGGGGCGAAGTGACCAGACGCTCATTGAAGTAACGGATCAAAACTTCTTCCACCACGTCCCAGGCGTTGTCGGCGCCGAACAGCCGCTTGACGTCGTCGGAGTCGAGGATCTTGAACGCTTCCTCGAGCAGTTGCATCACTTCCACGCGCAGCACGTTCAGGTGGCCGTAGGACAACCACTTCAGGTTGTTGCGCAGGTCGAGGCCGGCGCGCCGCACAATGGCGATGGAGCCGAAGCTCGGATCGTAGGCGCGCTCGCGAATCACATCTGAAATGCGCTTGTCGCGCCAGAACAAGGTGACCTGGTGAACGAAATGAGAAAACAGTTTGTGATAATCGGTGTTGGCGCGCGAACCGGTCGGAACTGGGGCGCCGCCGTATCCGAAGATGCGCTTGTAAGCAGACAGGCGGTCGCTTCTGGTATAGCGCAGCACATCGCGACGATCGAACTGGTAGAGCGCGAACGCGCCCGGCCCGCCCGAAAGCCGTACCGTGCCGGCTTTGAATAATTCCTGCAGCTTCTGAACCGCGCGGAAAACCCCGATCTTCTCATGCTGCCAGAGGTAGTACATGTCTCCGACCGCCATGATGCGCTCGGACGTAATGGTTTCATCGTAGGGTTCAACGCCCTGCGGAATCCGCGTAGTTCCGAACTCGGTGGCTGCTTGAGGGCCAACTCCGGCCAGCGCGGCCAGGCCCTTATCCGGGGGAAGCGGTTTTTGCGCATCCGCACTCTCGACGTTGGCCAGCAAATCGTCGATCTGCTTGGTGATGACGTCTGCGAGCTGCGGATTGGTGATCAACTCGGCAGCCAGATTGTTGGTCATCTGCTCCCGCAAAGCGCCTATGCGATCAAATAGGCTTTGATACTCTTTTTCCGTCGCCATGTTCCGCCTCCTGGCTATGCCACGCCTTCACTGGATTCCTGGCCTTCTTCTTCATCCGAGTCAAGATTTCGAAGTTCCCGGACAACCTTCTCTGTGATTTTCTGAACCACTTGATCGTCGAACACCATCGGGGGTTGTTTTCTGGACACGCCCTTGGCCAATCGCCGGAGTTCTGCCAACTGGTCTTGAAGATCGTGCAAGGAATTCTTGACGCGAATCGTCCGGTAGCCATCCGGCAGTTTGTTCTTGTTAACAGGATCCCGCGCCTCTCCGACCAGGCGATAGAGCTTTTCTACGATCGGCAGGAATCCGTCTCCCACACCAAGCTTGCCGGAATTCTGGATGAGTTGCGGACCCTCTTCTTTGGCAAAGGCCTGAATCCAGGAAAGCAAATCCTCGATAAACAACGCCGGATCGTTCCTGAACTCTAGTTGCAGAGTTTGGCGCTCCGCCGCTCCGATGAACACGGAATCCAAGGTGAAGCGAACTTCGTCGACCGTATCCGCAACCACAGACAGCTGCCGCGAGATCAGGACCAGGCGCGAACCCAGGAAGGCGTGCTTGGTATCCAGCCCGAAGAATTTCAGGTTGTTGACCCAGCTTTGGGCAAGCGACGTCAGGTAGTCGCAGAGGATGCGGAAATTAGTGATGTTCTGTTCGTGCTCAACCTTGTTCACATACTTGCTAAAGGACTGCAATTGGAGTTCGTCCCGCAGGCGGCCCAGATTGCCGGTAACCTTGTCCGGTTCCGATGCAATATGCGGAATCTGCTCATGAGGCTTAGGCGCCGCTGTTGGAAGATCCGCGCCCAGGAGCAGATGAAAATATTGATTCACCCGCGAGATGCGTGGACCGCCGGGAAAGCCCATTTCACCGGTAAGTTCAGTAACCTGGCTGCGGACGATGTCCTTCAACGCATTGGCCATCTCCAGATCCGAATCTGGATTGAGGGCGTAGAGGCCATCGAGCAGGGGCAGGGATTGGTCCATCGCCTCCTTGGCGCGCATGTACAGACTCGCTTGCGCTCCCGTGATGCCGCCGGCGAGATCGGTCTGGACGGCATACGTGCGTGGCGTCCACGTAGCCTCAACGTGTCCTTCCACATCCTTCAGGGAGAATGACTGGGTGAGCGCGCCCACGAATCCCTTGTCATCCTTGTCTTTGGGTTTCCAGCCAAGAATGTTGGTCATGGTTTGCGTGGCGAGCTGAGAAAGCTGCAGACTTCCCGAGCCGGTCCCTCCCCCACCCCCGGCTCCACCATAAGACGACGAGGGCGGGTTGCCGACGTTTTCCGTCATCACCGGGTAGGCAACGTTATCCTCGAGAGCTTGAGTGGTACGCCTTGCGTTGGCATCGGCTTGGCTCTCTTCGCCATTTACTCGGACAAAGAAAATGTCGGTATCGCCCCGGTCACGATCAGCGGCGGTGGACTTGGGACCAATTCCAATTCCCTGGATGGAAAGCTTGTCCCCTACCTGCAGCGGTGGCGTGCCCTGGAGTTGCAGGATAATCGTCTTCGCGGTTGAGTCGAAGGCGCCAACATCGGTGACTCTTACAGGCCGCTGAGATGGACCCGGTTGCGCCCATACTTGGTAATTGCTAGTGGAGCATGGGCCTTCGACTTGGTCGGAGAAATACAGCAGCGCTGCCGTGGGTGTAGCGATGCAGTTGTTAATCTTCAATTGAGTCGGCACTGGGCCCTGGGTTTGAGTTGGCATTTGCGTATTCCTCCCGGAGCTGCGTTCAGCCCCCGACGCTAAGTGTTTGCGTCCAATCTCGCGGACTGTAACTTTCGCTAATTCCCAGCCCAAGCGGGCTGCCCTTCAGGTGACCCCACGGTGCAGTAGTTCCGCTGATTCTAACGCTTCCTTGCCGATTTTTTGCCCAATGCTTTTGGCCTGTACCGTAATCGATGTCATACCTACGCGCTCGGCCAGTTCCTGCCAGCAGGCAGCGAGCGCTTTGCTGACTTCCTCTAGCGGAGCGCGACATTCTTCAATACGTTCTTTGGTAATGCCGGCCCAGTGCGGCCACTCTCCGCGGCGTTCTCCCGCCAGCACGGCCAGCGCGCGCAGCTTGTCGTAGGCGATAACCCTACTCACGAACTCCTGCTCGATATGGTGAAATCTCTCCTGGCATGTGGTAAGTGCCCGCCGCGCCGCGTCCAGATCCACCGGATGCGTTACTGCCTTGCTCGCGTTCAAAGCCGCCCGCCGTGCCTCGTGCACCACGCCAATCAGGTTGAGCACCAGCTCATCCAGGTCATCCGCGAGCATCGCGCCGTCGATCTCCGGATGGTCGCCCACCGCGAGGCTCAGGTAATGCAGTGCCTCGTGAAGGCCTTGAATCTGCTTTACCAATTGGCGAAATATCGCTTCCAGCGCCACGGCTATCTCCTGATCAGTTCGTTGTAAAAGTTCTTGGTGATCACACCCGGACGGGCCATGCGTTTGTCGAGAGCGTGCCGCGCCGCTCCAATCAAGTATCTCTCTGGAACGATGCCGGGATCGATTCCTGCGGCCATTCGTTGTGCAGCCTCTTCAATCATTTTTTGATCTTTTTTCCCAAAATGGATCACCTGCGCCAAACTCTTGTTCCCCAGCGACCGGTATGGCTTGTAGCACATCGTATCGACCGCGAGAGCGCAAGCCTTGGGAAAAGTCTCCAGCAGTCTTGCCGGGATCGTGCCGGCGCGCGAGTTCGGATAAATGCGAGCCCACGCCCTCGCGTATTGTTGTGCTTCCGACTCGAAACCCATGCGGCGCAACAACTCGGTGCTGATCAGGAGCCGAAGGTACGGAGTAGGGTGCGGCCCCCTCTCGCTGTATCCGAACACTGTCGCCGGTGCCCGTCCAATCACGTCCATCAAGGATCCGACGGTTCCGGGCCCACCCAGCAACAGGGCGCTCATGTCGGCGAACATCTCGCGATTCCAACGCACCCAGACCTTGGCGACCGAACGATCGATGTCGGCATTGAGCAAGCGCAACCCGACCTGGCGGGGAATGTCTTTGCTGAGCCCCAGATCACTCTGCAGATTGTGGCTGACCTCATGCATCACCGCGCCCAGCGTCCACGGATTCACCAGGCGGTGGTAGGGCAACTGCACCAACGGGAACGGATTGAGCTGCTTGCCCAACCTGCGCATGGGAATGCCGCGCCGGATCGTGGCCGGAGCAAATCCCGTCTTCATATAACAGAAAGGCGGCGGCGCTGGCACCGACCTGGCCACGCCCAGGTTGGTGTAGGCAGCCTGGTAACAGTCCATGGCGATTCGATCACAGCTCAGCAACCAATCGCCATACCGACCCTGTCGCTGGCCGAACAGTTCGAAATAAAAATCCCAGATCTTCTCGATGCCCTGCACCCAGCGGTGAGCTGAATCCTTGTGCGACACGACCCGTTGCAACCGGTGCGACCTGGGTTCCTCGCTGGCGACCGCGATCGAGTCATGAACATTCTTCGACATTTTCAGCAGGCCGCGACGCAACTTCGTAATCAGTTCGTTGACAACTTGAATATGGCCCTCAGATGGCGCCGACTGACCCGGCCCGAACTCATTACGCTTGAAGGGGCGCAACGCCGCGGCGTGGCGGGTTACGTTAATCGACTGTGCCCGCAGCCAGGGCAACAACACGGGGGCCGCTCCGCTAACGACCTGCGGCCGTTGAGACGAACGCGGCTCCCCCCGCATTGTTGTTTTCGGCAAAGTTTGGGCCAGTGCGGCCATGACCATCACCTCAGAGCCGAACTAATTCCTGTTCTTAGCGAAGTACCTGTCCGCAGCAGCGGCAATATTGAGGAGCCGCGGCTGCAGTTGGAGTTGATTGGGTTGCGGCCGAAGTGCTGCACGCGGGACACGTGCATTGTCCCGCCACTACGGTTCCGGGGCGAACGCCGGGCGTCGTGCCTCCGGTGTAGGTGGCCGCGTGCGCCGGCGTGCCCGGCACTGCCTGGTATCGTCCGTGGACCGTAGTTCCATACTGCGGAGTCGAACCGTAGCGGGCACGTCCATAATAATGTGGACGTGCCACACCCCGTCCCCACCGTCCGTGGAACCGGCGCTCGAGGTGCTTGTGACGCCGCAATGCCTGACGCCGGTGTCCCGGATGGCCGAGCACGTAACGCGTTTGCTTCGCCAGCGTACGCACGGCGGTGCGGGGAGTGATGTTGTGGCCTCGTCCCGCCTGGCGGGCGATGCTTCCTACCGTGCGCCGGGCGATGGTGGGTACGGTGCGCAGCAGGTGGCGCGTTTGCGGATTGCGATGCAGTGCTTTCGCGACTCGTGCCACTCCCTTGGTTAACCGCGGAGTGGATCTGGTCAGCGCCTTAGCGATCTTTGGAAGTGCCTTCCTCGCCATGGGCGCGACCGCTTTGGCGACCACCGGAAGCAGTTTGCTGGCCGCCATTCCGATCAGCGGCAGAAATTGCTCGGCCGCTTCATCTTCGCTCTCCGCTTCCGCCGCCAGTTCGCCCAGGTGCTCCATCATGGCGTCTGGATAGATCTTGCGGATGGGACTGATTTCGGCTTCGTCCTCGCCCTCGAACTCGTCTTCCCCTTCCATCTCTTGTTCGCCGAGTAGGCTGCCAGCGATGTTTCCGAGGGCTCCCATCCAGCCTTCGCCCTCGATGCCGGCTTCGTCCTCCATCTCATCCTCGCTCTCACCTTCCATCTCGTCCTCGAGTTCCGCTTCGAACTCGTCCTCGAATTCAGGCAGAGCTTCCAGTTCACTTTCGTATGCCATGACGAATCCTCCTGCAAAATGTGGTCAAACTTAGCGGGCGGTTACGTTTAACGCAAAGCGCTCCGGCGGCGTCGTGCCGAGATACGACTGCGGCTACGAGCGCGAGTGCGGCTCGGGCGCTTGTAGGCTCGGCTGACTTTCGCATTGCGCTTGATTGCAGCGGCACAAGCACGGGGATTACCGAGCACTCTTCGGATCTGAGTCGCAACGGTTTTTGCAACTCTCCGGCGTGTAACCGGGAGTCCCTTCGAGGCTTGCCGCTTCAAGCTCTTCACGGCGCGGCGCATAATGGTCGGTACGGCGCGAACTCCAACGCGTGTGCTGCGCCGGCGCCGCAGAATGCGAGTGAGGATCGCTGTGCCCCGCGTGATATGGGGAAGAATGTTCCGCAAGGCTCTGCGGTCTTTGGGAGAAATAACCGTAGCGACCGCCGCGCCTGCCATAGCCTCAGCTTCGCCTTCATGGGATTCGTGGGAAGCGGCTTCGGCCATCATCTCTGCGACGGCCTCGTTGTGGGTCAACTCGTGAGACGCGATCTCGTGAGCTATTTCGGATTCCGCCTCGTCCTCGAACTCGGCCTCGTCCTCGAACTCGTATTCGCTTTCGCCTAAAGCCGAAGCTGCCATTCCTCCCAGCTTGCCGCCGATGGGACCGCCGATGGCGGTGCCGACGATCGGAGCCGCCACTTTTGCGACCTGCTTGAGAATAGGAAGAGCTTTTTTGAAAAAGCTTCCGAACGAGAACTGCTCGGTTTCATCCTCGAATTCGCCTTCGAACTCGTCTTCGCCTTCCATCTCTTGTTCGCCGAGCAGGCTGCCAGCGATGTTTCCCAGGGCTCCCAGCCAGCCTTCGCCTTCGAGGCCGGCCTCTCCCTCAAATTCATCTTCGGATTCGTCCTCGAGCTCGGCTTCAAATTCGCCTTCGCCCTCGCCCAGCAAGCTGCCGGCAATGTTGCCCAGGGCGCCGAGCCAGCCTTCTCCTTCGCCCGCCTCATCTTCGCTTTCGAGTTCGCCCTCGTGAAACTCGTCTTCGAGTTCCATTTCCAGTTCGCCCTGATGATCCGCCATTGTCCTGACCTCCTTCTGGTTGGTGACGACGGGTGCGACATTAGACCGGAATACATGATGCTTCTAGTCACATCTTGCAGTGACCTGCTTTAGGTTCGTCGGAATTGGTTTCGCTCGAATGAGCGACATGGGGGAGAGAAACGTCATGTCAAGCGGACAGCTGAGGGCGGTTGTCCCCACATGAGCATTTTCAGTTTGAAGGGGGTCTCGTAATTGCACCCTGCGACGCCACGAAACCAGCGGAGCATACTTAGCGAATACGCCGGTGGGATAGCGTGGTTGCGGCGGCCTCCATTCTGTATGCGCTGGCGCTAGGCATACGAGGATCGGAATCAAACCCTTCCCGCTCGGGAGACACACGAGATGCGATGGCGTGCGGTTTGCTAACCGAATGGTGTGCGTTTGCTAACCAAATGGATAGAGCTTGAGGCACGATCGAATGTAGGCACTCGTCGGGAGTAGGATGGTTCTAGATCCGCCGGTGAATCTAAACGCCTTCCTCCATTCTGATTCAGAAATCAAAGATCTCATGTTGTGGCAGACTGATTGCAAGAGCTTCAGAGTTAGTTTTGCTGATACGGTCTCAAATCAACCGCTCGAACGGATCGTAGAGCGTGGCGCTTCAACTGTGTATTACTTTCCGATTGTTGAAGAGGGAAAGGAGCACTTTCATGGCCGGCGATAAGTTAAATCTCGCCAAACCTACACTAGATCGAACACACACAACCACTGGTGGTGTACCCATCGGTGCCGTCGTTGCTGGTGCGGGCGATACCCTCCCCTCGGACGACGGCCGCAAGCTGGATAAGCGGGAGTGGGATCTTGCAAAACTTGCGGAGATTGGCGATTTCCAAATTGACGGGCTTGTATGGGTCCTAAGTTGCAATAACGAACAAACGATTGCACTTCAGTCACTACTCGCTACTCTCGCTCCAAAGCTGGTGGTCGCCGCAGGGCCATATGCACCGTATGTCGCTACTGCGATTGGTGCGTCAATCACCTATATCGAGGCAATGAACCGGTGGGGCGGAAACCAGGGCGTGGACATCAACGGCATTGTGGGTGTCGAGGGCGTAATCGTCACCCCGCGAGTTGGTAAGCTGTGGGGCGACTTGATCAAGGCAGCTCGCCTGGGGGTAACAGGCCGGGTCATTATCGAGTTCCTGGTTAACGCAGCGGCCAAGTCGCCAGCCTTCGCGGCAGCCTATGAAATGAGCGGCGTTGCGATTGTTGTTAATGCTGTTCAGTCAGGTACACCGATCGGTTGGGCAGTTGCCGCCGGAGCTGGACTGATAGTAACTGGTCTAAAGGACCTGATCTTTGGCAAACCCGAACCAGATATCAATGACCACGGGGCCGTTATGGCAGACAGGAATACCGTTGGCCGCTGGGAGACGTTCACAATGGCCTCAACGGGAGCAGGTACCGTGTGGTTGACCGGATGGCTCGGACTCTTCTCCGCACAAGGCGGAGGCGGCGCTGGTGTATACGCGAACCGCCTGTCGCCACAGGCTTGGGAGACGTGGACCCTTATCGACAACGGTGACGGAACGGTCAGCTTTAAGACAATCAACGGACATTTCCTTTGCGCCGAAGAAGGCGGCGGACGGGAATGTCAAGCTGATAGGACTCAAATCGGACCGTGGGAAAAGTTTGTCATCGTACCAGTGTCCGGCGACCAGATCGCATTGAGAGCGCAGAACGGCCAATTCGTCAGTGTCCAAGATTAGTTTGTGGGATGAGGATAGTGCGCGCTGAAGGGCATGTAGCGTATAGGGGCATAGCTGTGGCAGATATGTAGGAACGACTTGTCGGAGGCGTTCCCAAGCGCGAAATGCCCTCGACGAAGAAAACCTCAGCCGTTACGTTCTGAAGAGTGCTGATCTGCTGGATGCTCTTGCGGATATACCGTTCTTCAGCATTTGATCCACTGCGAAATCGCTTACCGCTTCAGTATGCGTTCGAAACGCATTCATATAGCTTCGGACAAGCAAGCAAAAGATGGAGAGACTTCAGTATGGAGCAGCAAGCGGCGATCGTCACAATTCATTTGGCAAATATGCGAGGGGTTGGAACACCGTTGAGGAAGTGATTGCGAACTTTGGAGCGCCGGACCCAATCCACGATCCGTATTTTGACTATATCGCAAACAAAATGCGGCTGGGAAACAACGACTACTGAACTCGCTTTCTATCAGGAATGTTGAGTATGCATGTGAATACACTTCTTTTCTCAGCGGTGATGATGCTTTGCTGGGGCAATGCTCTGGCACAGAGTGTCAAACCGATTTTTCTTGATCAAGGTTGGAGCACGGGGTTGCGTGAGAAATTCTATTACACGCCCCAAGGGTCGCGATTGATTCCTTATACGTGGTTCCTATCCTTGGAGCAGGCTGAAAGCACAAATCTATTCGCAGATCCTCTTTACCTAAACAGTTTTGGTTGGCTTCCTCCGATTGACGGTCCAAGCTCCTTGAATCCTGATGGGCTGCCTGTCGGCTTCGTCCGCGACACTGTGGACACGCCAACCACCGGAAAGTGGCTCGGATTTAACTGTGCTGCCTGCCACACAGGCGAGTTGACCTTCAGAGGCTCAAGGCTTCGCATCGACGGAGCACAAAGCATGGCGGACTTGGGAAGTTTCCTTGCTGCATTGTCACACGCAGTCAATGCCAACAGTCCTTCGAGTGACAACGCAAAATTCAGTCGATTTGCCGCTCGCGTGCTTGGAGACAACCCCAGTCCTAAGGCCCTCGATGTGTTGAGTCATTCCTATCTGGAATTCGCTACGTCCTTCACGGGACAGATCTGGATGCGGACCCCTCCAGTGGCGGCTGGTCCAGGGCGTGTCGATGCACTAACGCAAACGTTGAATGCTCTGGCTGTAGTTAATCTCGGCATCCCCGAGAACCTTCGCCCGCCGGCGGCACCGACGAGTTATCCGTTCCTCTGGCTTACACCAAAACTGGAATGGGTGCAATGGAATCCCTTGGCTTCCGATCCTATCGCTCGTAATACAAGCGAGGTGTTGGCAGTATTCGGTGAGGCGAATTTCGGGCGAGAAACATCGGCACCGTTTTCATCTTCGGTGCTTTTTGAGAATCTGTACCAGCTTGAACAATGGATCGACCGCATGACACCTCCACGCTGGCCTGAAGCTACGCTTGGAGCGATTAAGGAGGCTCGCTGGGAGAGAGGTGCTCAGCTATTTCGCAGGGATTGTCTCAACTGTCATAACATGCCGCCTTTCGACATGACCCTCAAGCAAGAGAATATTGCTGGCAAACAGTTCATTAAGATAAGTCGGCTGAATTATAAGGTGGCAGGCACCGACCCGCTCTATATTCAGATTTTGGCAGGACGCTCGGCTGGAACCGGGGCACTCGCGAGCTCGTTATTCCGGGGCCAAAAGACCGTCCCAGCAGCCGTGTTCTTCATGAGTACGGTTCGCGCCACAGTTGAGCAGGGCCTTTCAGGGCTGCATCTTTCGGATGCCGAAAGAATGTCCTATTCAGGTTATCGGTTCCGGCCCGCTACAGGCCCCGATTCCAAGCCACAACCATACCAGCCACCTTCAGTCACCGATCTGAAAGCCGGACCTTTGCTTGGCATCTGGGCCACTGGGCCTTATCTTCATAACGGCTCTGTACCAAATCTTTATGAGCTCTTATCGCCACCCGACAAACGGTCAAAAGTGTTTTGGGTGGGTAATCGCGAGTTGGATACTGAAAAAATAGGTTTTGTATCGTTGGAAGCTGACGGCTTGTTCCGTTTCGATACTCAGTTAGCAGGCAACAGCAATTCTGGACATGTCTATCCCGCCACACCTTACAATGACGAGGAGCGTCGAGATGTAATTGAGTATCTAAAGGATCCAGAATTTCAGTCGACGGTCGCGAAAACAACTCCCTGATGCCTGTCTAGGGAGCCAAAAGGGCCGGGGGGTGTGGGGATGCGTCAGTTCACCACTTCCGACTTCATCATCGCTTCCATTACCTGATTATGAGCAATGAGCCTGTACCTGTTAATGGCATGCTTGCCATTGCAATCGGGTACGCAGCGTCGCATGGGAAACCGTCGCGTGGGAACCGCAGCACTTCGACCGTGAGAGATATGGGGTGGCGAGTTTCGCGTTTCTCATAGCGGGTTCTCTCCTGTTTTCGTATGCAAAGCACATAAACGCCGATGTCATTTACGGGGGCTGTACCTCCCATTAGACTCAGCAGCTTTTTTCATTGTCCGAATCCAAGAGGGAGAGTGAGGTCATCGTTGCGCCACTTTCTGAGCAACTGTTCGACAGCAGTGCGGACGATCGTTGCCAACGGGAGGGCGCGTTCTTGCGAAAACGTACGCATCTGTGCCATCTGTTCAGGAGTGAAGTAAACCTGAAACGGAATCCCGGCCCTGTTGGGAATTCGCCTTTTTCGCGAACGCTGTGTTTTCATGTGTAATGAAGTGTAATGACACTAATTATAGAGCGTGAAGCGCATTGGGAAACTCTTTTATTTTTAACGGAAGGAGGACGCTAGGCAGGGTCCGCTTGCCCGAGACCGTATGCCATCCGCCAGGGAAACGTCGTGTAGGTGCTCCGGATTTCCTGGGTGCCAGTGCCAGCGAATTTGGGGGCACAATTTGACCGTATGGGTTGCCGGACTCTTATTCTGGTAAGCCTGTTGGCCGTCCGGGATATTTCTCCAGCCACGTGTAGTATGAGCTTTTGTAATTTCTAGGGCGACGCTTCCAACCGTCCTCCCAAGGTTTCATGGTTCGCGACTCGAACCATGCCCACCGTTTTTCTTTCGACAAATAGATGTAACAAGGCTCCACCAGGTACTCGCCCTCTAGGTGCAGGGGTATATCGCATCCGCGGCAGCGCTTTCCGAGACGATTGGCGTATTTCGCTGCGCAGCATGGGCAGTCATACACGAGTGGGGCTTTTCCGGGCATGCCAGATGATAGCGCTGAAGGTGGGAGACTGAAATGGTAGGCCCGAATGGACTCGAACCATCGACCTCTTCCGTGTCAAGGTACGC
>AR_comb_assmDRAFT_10545363_pt1 | contig 13598 bp, 13 predicted proteins | sample ArasoioldDNA_FD_10543 | JGI IMG/M metagenome (IMG submission 10543) | reverse complement strand
GCTACAAAGGCGCTTAGCTTCGACGTTGGCGATTATGTTGTTTACCCCAAGCATGGCGTAGGCCGGGTCGTCGAGCTGCAGAGCACCGAAATCGCCGGAACGCGCCTGGACCTGTATGTCCTGCGCTTCGAGAAGGAAAAGATGACCCTTCGCGTTCCGGTCAACAAGGCGGATTCGGTCGGCATGCGCAAGCTCTCGTCGGACAAGACGATGAAGGACGCGCTTGAGACCCTGAAGGGCAAGCCGAAGGTCAAGCGCACGATGTGGTCGCGCCGCGCGCAGGAGTATGAAGCGAAGATCAATTCCGGCGATCTGACTTCGATTGCCGAAGTGACGCGCGACCTTTTCCGCCCGGACGATGCTCCCGAGCAGAGCTATTCCGAGCGGCAGATTTTCGAAGCGGCTTCCTCGCGTCTCGCACGCGAGCTCGGCGCGATGGAACAGACGGACGAGAAGGCGGCGCTAGCCAAGATCCTCGATATCCTGAACAAGGCTGCCGTCATCCATCACAAGACCAAGGAACCGGCATAGGTCTTCGATAGCGAATGCCGTTTTCGGGAAGGGCGCCTTGGGGCGCCCTTTTCTTTTTGCGCTTGCGCTGGAATTGTAGCGCCGTTATAGTTGAATAACACACCAACGGAGACTCGATTATGCGCAAGGCCATTGCAGCAGGGGCAATCATCGCAGCGGCTGGCTCGACGGCGGCATGCAGCGCGACGCGCGCGGAAAGCCGAGATCCTGGACCGCGGGTCGAGCGCTCATTCCCCGTTAGTGCCTTCGACCGGCTAGAACTCGCGGGTTCCTATGATGCGACCGTCCGCACGGGATCCGCGCCGAGCGTTCATGCCAGCGGTGGACAGAACCAGCTCGAGCAGCTGATCGTTGAGGTGAAGGATGGTGAGCTTCAGATACACCCGAAGGAGAAGCACGGCTTCCACTGGGGCTGGGGCAAGTCCGAAAAGGTCTCCCTGACCATCACAGTCCCGCAGCTCAAAGGCGCGACTCTTGCCGGCGCGGGCGGCATCAACGTGGACAAGGTGCAGGGCGACCGCTTCGACGGTCAGGTCGCCGGGTCGGGAGACTTGCACATAGGATCGGTCAGCGTTGGCGCGCTGAAGCTGGGGATCGCCGGTTCAGGCGGCGTGAGCGCAGGTTCCGGGCAGGCTCGTGAAGCGGAGTATGAAATTGCCGGCTCTGGCGGCGTGGACGCTCAGTCGATCGCGACCGAAAGTCTCAAGGTATCGATTGCCGGTTCGGGTGACGTGAAAGCGCACGCGACCCGTGCCGCCGACGTCGACATCATGGGCTCCGGCAACGTTCAGGTGACCGGTGGCGCCAAGTGCTCAGTCAGCAAGGCGGGGTCGGGCAACGTCCGCTGCTCCTGAGCGGCGCTTAAAGCCTCTTTAACCATGATCGAGGAAGGTTCGCTCCATGCGGACCTTCTTCATCACCTTCATCGTACTGCTGGCGACCTGGCCGGCCCCCTCTCAGTCGGCGACCCGAAACTTCGGAGTGAACGGTTTCGACCGGATTCGCGTGGAAGGGCCTTTCAAGGTTTCGGTCGCCACGGGAGTCGCTCCGTCTGCGACTGTGTCGGGCAGTTCCGCAGCCATCGACCGCGTCGATATCGACGTCCAGGGGACGACGCTGATCGTCAGCGCCAACCTCTCGTCATGGGGCGGCTATCCCGGAAAGGACCAAGGGCCGGTCGAGATCAAGATCGGCACGCATGAGCTGTCCCAGGCCCGCCTCAACGGATCGGGCAGCCTCGTCATCGACAAAGCCAAAGGGCTTAGCTTCCTGCTGTCCACCCAGGGCTCCGGCTCCGCCTCGATCCAGAAGGCCGACGTCGACCAACTCACGGTCGCAGTAGCGGGCACGGGAAGCGCGACCGTGGCAGGGCGCGCGGGCAAACTGACCGCCTGGGTTCGCGGCGTGTCCAGCTTCGACGGGTCTGCGCTGAATGCGAAGAACGCCGTGTTGCGCGCCGAGGGACCGTCGACGGTCAAGGCCGACGTCAGCAACGAAGCAACCATTCAGGGCAATGGTACGGCAACAATCGCACTGAGTGGAAAGCCCACCTGCACGAATAAGCTCGTGGGCTCGGCCAACGTGACCGGCTGCCGATAACGCTCCCTAGTTGAGGCTTGCCCGAGCCTCGACTCCCGACAGGAAGTTCCAGAGCGCGCCGGCAAGTTCCTTGCCGGCAGCAATCGCCTCGGCTCTCTCGGCCTCCGGAAGGCGATCCAGCAGCTCTCGGCAGACCTGGCTATGCTCGATGTCCGCGCTTTCGTGAACGCGGAAGAATCGAAGGGTCGGCTCGTCGCTTATGCCGTAACGGTCGATCAAACCTTCGATCTTGGCTGAAGCGACGCCCGGGAACTGGCTTTCATAAGCGTAGAGTGCGCCCAGCCCGGCAGCATAGGACTGGCGCGACAGCTTGCGGAACGTATCGATCAGCACCTGCGTCTCGGCATTGAGCTCTTGCGCGCGGACGGCTGCGTCGCCTTCGCCAAGGCCCGCCGCGAACATAAGCCAGAGGGTCGCATGATCCTGCTTGCCGACTTCGATCCCCTCTTCCTCCGCGAGATTCTCGGCAAGCATCCGGCGCCCGTCGCGATCGGGACAGGCGCTATGCACTGCACTGACAGCGCGCGGAAAGGCTTCGACATGATGGAAATATTGGCGTGCATAGTCGCGTAGCGTGTCCAGCGGCAGACGGCCTTCCGTCCAAGCCTGGTAGAAGGGATGCTTGAGCATCGCGCGCTCGGAAACCTTCGCGTCGATCGCCGCCGAAACCATCACCGTCATGCCTGCCTCCTGCTGATTGGTCGGGCAGCGAATAGCGTCGGGAAAGCGACTATACCAGAGCGAGCGCGGCGAGCCGGCCATAGAGCTGTGGTGGAAGCTGGCCGAGGCCACTCCCATCGTCATCGGCCGAGGGAGCATCGTCATCCTCAAGATAGCGCCAGCCCTGGTGCGCGCGGCAGTGACGCGGCGTGACGGCAAGGAGCTCGGCCGAGCAAACGATGTCTATGCGGCCATCCTGACGGTCTTCGAAGCGCAGTATCTCCTGCCGTGCGATGAGCCGATGCTTGACGATCCAATACAAATACCCGCCGATGAGCTCCGCAGCGCGTTTAGGCCTCATCCGCGTCGCGACGCGCAATTCTCCGTCCGACGCTCGCCTCGAAATGCGCTGGCGCAGAGCGTCGACGTCGCGGCATGCGAACGCGACTTTCGTCAGGTGGAGATTCGGCACGCATCTGCAGTGCCGAGAAGCCCGATGAGTCGCAATGGCTTAGCGGCCGAGACCGACCGCCGTCGCAAGACCGAGGAAGGCGAGGAATCCGACAGAATCAGTCATCATCGTCACGAATACGCTGCTCGCCACCGCCGGATCGGCGCCGAAGCGCTCAAGGGTCAGCGGTATCAGGACACCGGCAAGGCCCGCGACGATGATGTTGAACAGCATCGCAGCGGCGATCACCCCGCCAAGGCTGGGGCTTCCGAGGACAAGGGTCACGCCTAGTCCGATCAAGACTGCGATCGTCAGGCCGTTCAACAGGGCCACCCGTATCTCGCGCCCCACGGCCCTCCAGCGGTTGGAACCTGTCAGCTGGTTTGTCGCGATTGCACGGACCGTGACCGCCAGCGTTTGGGTGCCGGCATTGCCTCCCACGCCGGCGACGATCGGCATCAGGACCGCGAGTACGGCCAGCCGGGAGATCTCGTCCTCGAACTGGCGAATGACGAACGCGGCTACGAGCGCGGTTAGGAGGTTGGCCACGAGCCAGCGGACTCGAGAACGGTAGCTTTCAGTAACCGGCTCGTTGATGTCGCCTTCGTCGCCGACGCCGGACAGCAGGAGCACGTCCTCTCCCGCTTCTTCCTGGATGATGTGGACGATGTCGTCGACGGTGATCATGCCCACGAGGCGACCTTCGTCGTCGACGACTGCCGCCGAAACGAGCGCATATTTCTGGAAGCGGTAAGCGACATCCTCCTGGTCCATGTCGACCGGGATCAAGGTCTGATCCTCGATCATCACATCGGACACCAGGGTCTTGCGGGGCGTCCGCAGGATTGTCGACAGCTTTGTCGTGCCGACGGGATGGTGCGAGGGATTGACGACGAACACTTCCCAGAAGTCGGCGGGCAGCTCTTCCGTCGCGCGAAGATAATCGATCACCTGCCCGACGTTCCAATGCTCTGGAACGGCGCAGACGTCGCGCTGCATCAATCGGCCCGCAGATTCCTCCGGATAACCCAGCGCCTCCTCGACCGCCGCGCGGTCGTCCGGCTCCATCCGCTCCAGGACGGCCTGCTGCTCGTCTGCGTCCAGATCCTCGATCAGCGCGACCGCGTCGTCGGTCTCCAGCTGCCCGGCGATATCCGCGACCTGCTGAGGCTCCAGCTCATCGAGCAGGCCTTCGCGTACGTGCTCGTTCATCTCCGCGAGCACGTCCGCATCGACGATGCCGGCAAGTGCGCGCACGAGGCCCTCGCGCTCGTCGCGGGCGGCAAGCTCGATCAGGTCGGCAACGTCGGCAGGGTGGAGGGGCTCGACGAGACTACGGGCAGTTTCGACATCGCCCGCTTCAACCGCATCCAGGACGCGTTCGACGAATTCCGGCCGCAGCCGGGATTCCTCGTCGGTAACGTTGTTGTCGTCCTCAGCCACTTCCGGCGGGGCGATCTGTTCGGTCTCGCTCATCGCTCGATCCCCCGGCAGGTGGCGCTTCCCGCGGGCTGTATTGCCGGCCCCGCTCTGGCGCAACCCAATGCCGAGTCCTACATGGCCCGCTCGTTTAACCCCGCGCGGAGCTCTTTCCATGACCGATGCTGATCGCCTGACACTCCAACTTTCCACCGGCGGAGACGTCGTGATCAAGCTTCGGCCGGACCTCGCGCCGGGACATGTCGAGCGCATCACCGAACTGGCCAACAGCGGCTTCTACGACGGCGTGGTCTTCCACCGCGTGATCCCCGGCTTCATGGCGCAGGGCGGCGATCCCACTGGGACAGGCTTCCACGGTTCAGACAAGCCCAACCTCAAAGCCGAATTCTCCGGCGAATCGCATCGGCGCGGCGTGGCTTCGATGGCGCGCGCTCAAAATCCTGACAGCGCCAACAGCCAGTTCTTCATCGTGACTGACGATTCCCCCTTCCTAGACCGCCAGTACACCGTGTGGGGAGAGGTTGAGAGCGGCATGGAATATGTCGACGCTCTGCCGGTTGGCGAACCGCCGCGTGAGCCCGGCAAGATCGTCAAAGCTTCGGTGGGCAAGGCGGCTGCATGAACAAAGTCGCGCTGATTACCGGCGCTTCGGCCGGTCTCGGCGTGGAATTCGCTCGTCAGCTGAGCGAGCGCGGCCATCGGCTCGTGCTCGCCGCGAGGCGGAAGGAACGGCTGGACGAGCTTGCGAAAGAACTGGGAAACGCCAGAGCGGTCGCCATTGACCTGTCCAAGCGAAGCGCACCGTCCGAACTTCTGAACGAAATCCAGACCGCAGGCGAGCAGGTCGAACTGCTCGTCAACAATGCCGGTTTCGGGATGATCGGCCAGTTCGCAAATCTCGACGCCAGCCGGCTGCGCGAAATGATCGATCTCAACGTCGGCACGTTGACCGACCTCTGCCGAGCGATCGCGCCGGGCATGATCGCACGCAAATCGGGAGCGATCCTCAACCTGGCGTCGACCGCAGCTTTCCAGCCCGGGCCCAAGATGGCGGTCTATTTCGCCACGAAGGCGTTCGTCCTGTCCCTGACAGAAGCACTGCACGAAGAGCTGAAGCCGCATGGCATCAGGGTCACCTGCCTTTGTCCCGGCCCGACGCGCACCGAATTCGGAGAGGTCGCCGGATTTGGCGGCAATGGAATGTTCGACCGGGTCGCGATGAATGCCGGGGAAGTCGTAGCTGCAGGCCTCGCCGCTCTCGACAAGAACCACGCAGTGGTCGTCCCCGGGCTCATCAACAAGATTGGCGCAGCAGGCACGCGGTTCGCGCCGCGCCCGCTGGTCCGCAAGGTCGCCGGGGCGATCAAATATTGATTAGGAAAATGAACCCGCGCGGCATTGCCGCCGTTGCTTGCGGCGACTGAGCGCGCGGGGAAGGAGCCTGAAATGCCTGAGACGGATACCATCGACCGAGTGAAATCGCGCAGGGTGCAGGTCGCCAGCCTACCGCCCGGCGATAGCGGCCGAGGATTTGCCAGGCTGCCGGAATCGCTGATGCGCGACCTCGGCGTCGGCGAGGGCGACGTAATCGAGATTGGCGGCAAGCGCTCCACCGCGGCGATAGCCGTCAGGCCTTACGGCGAGGACGAGGGTATCGACATTATCCGGCTGGATGGGCTGCAGCGCGCCAACGCCGGCGTCGGTTCGGGCGACTTCGTGGAGGTGAACAAAGCTGAATCCAAGGCGGCAACCCGCGTTGTCTTTGCACCCGCACAGCCGAATGTTCGTCTTCAGGGCTCGGCGGACGCCCTCAAGCGCACTTTTGCCCGGCGTCCGCTCGTCGAAGGCGACACGGTCGCTACGACGGGGCACCAGCGAGTCAATGCGGACATGCCGGAAGCAATCAGGCAGATGCTTAACGCCCCCGCCTTCGCGCTCCAGGAGCTTCGGCTGGTCGTCGCACAGACTCAACCGAAGGGCATCGTCCACATCGACAGCAAGACGGTCGTCGAACTGCTGCCGGAATATACTGCTAAGGATGGCGAGCGCCGCGCCGACGTCACCTACGACGATCTCGGCGGCATGCGCGACACGATCGACGCGCTGCGCGAGATGGTCGAGCTCCCGCTTCGGCATCCCGAGCTATTCCAGCGGCTGGGGGTCGACCCACCCAAGGGCGTGCTGCTTCACGGTCCGCCCGGCACCGGCAAGACCTTGCTTGCGCGCGCCGTAGCGAACGAAAGCGCCGCGCAATTCTTCCACATCGCCGGCCCTGAAATCATGGGCTCCGCCTATGGCGAGAGCGAACGGCGCCTTCGCGAGATTTTCGAACAAGCCGCTGCGGCGGCTCCGTCCATCATCTTCATCGATGAGATCGATTCGATCGCTCCGAAGCGCGGGCAGGTCACGGGCGAGGCGGAAAAGCGGCTGGTCGCGCAGCTCCTGACCCTGCTCGACGGGATGGAGCCTCGTCAGAATACCGTGGTGATTGCCGCGACCAATCGGCCGGAGGCCATCGACGAGGCCCTGCGCAGGCCCGGCCGTTTCGACCGAGAAATCGTCGTGGGCGTTCCGGACGAACCCGGCCGCCGCGAGATCCTTGGCATCCATACGCGCGGCATGCCGCTATCCACCGACGTCGACGTGGACGGCCTCGCGCGCCGTACATATGGCTTCGTAGGCGCCGACCTGGCCGCCCTGACGAGAGAGGCGGCGCTCGAGGCTGTCCGGCGCATCATGCCTCGCCTCAATCTCGCCGAAGAGACGATCCCGGCCGAAGTGCTGGAATCCTTGTCAGTCGAATCGCGCGATTTCGACAATGCGCTCAAGCGGGTGCAGCCTTCCGCGATGCGCGAAGTGATGGTCGAAGCCCCGACCATTACGTGGGAAGACGTCGGCGGGCTCGACGACGCGCAGACGCGGCTGCGTGAAGGTGTCGAGCTGCCTCTCAAGCATCCTGAGGCTTTCCGGCGGCTAGGAATTCGACCGGCGAAGGGGTTCCTGCTTTACGGCCCTCCCGGCACTGGCAAGACGCTTCTCGCAAAGGCCGCGGCGCGCGAGAGCGAAGCCAATTTCATCGCGACCAAGTCGTCGGACCTGCTTTCCAAATGGTACGGCGAAAGCGAGCAGCAGATCGCCAGGCTGTTTCATCGTGCTCGGCAGGTCGCTCCGACGATCATCTTCATTGACGAGCTCGACAGCCTGGTCCCGGCCCGCGGCGGGGGCTTGGGCGAACCTCAGGTAACCGAGCGCGTGGTCAACACCATCCTCGCGGAGATGGACGGCCTGGAAGAGCTTCAGAACGTCGTCGTAATCGGGGCCACGAACCGGCCCACGCTCGTCGATCCGGCGCTGTTGCGTCCGGGACGCTTCGACGAACTGATCTATGTCGGAACGCCCGACACGGCGGGACGGCGGCGTATCCTCGCGATCCACACGCGCAACATGCCGCTCGGCGATGACGTGAACCTCGAATCCCTGGCGCAGCGGACCGAGCGCTTTACCGGCGCGGACCTCGAAGACCTGGTACGCCGGGCCGGCTTAACCGCGCTTCGGCGCGGGCTCGACACCGGCAAGGTGGGAATGGCCGACTTCGAGACGGCGCTCGGCGAGACCCGAGCGTCGGTGACGGCCGACATGCTCGAAGAATATGAGCGTATCCAGGAGACGCTGAAGAGCGAGGCGACACGCCCGCTCGGCGGCATCGGCTTCGTGCTTCCCGGCATGCTGCGGCCCAAGGGCGGCGGCAAGGACAACGGCTAAGGCGCGAGCCTTCGCCTGGCGAACGCGGCAAGCGCCACCAGAAGCAGCGCGCATGCCGCGAAGGGCAAGTTGCGCTCAACCATGTAGAGAGAAATTCCAAGCGCAGGCGCCAATACGAAGCTGATACCGTTCGCTGAGGTGATGACGCCAGCGACCGCGCCCTGCTCCGCCAGCGGGACGGCTAGCGAAGCGCCGGCCGTGAAGCCCGGTCGGGTGAAACCGAATCCGAGCGAGGACAGAGCAAAGCCAATCGTGATTCCATAAAGATCGCTTGCGATCATCGTGCCGAACAGACCTGCTGCCGCGATCAACGCACCCCACAGCAGTAAAGACCTCGGCGCGAGGCCAAGGCGCGGGATAATGGCCCACTGCGCCCCCAGGGTTGCCGCCGCGCCTGCCATCATCACAATCGCGATCGGCCCCTCCGACCCTGAGGGCGTCAGGCGCAATCGGTCGATCATGAAGAAGCCGAGGCAGGTGAGGATCGCAGCCTGGGCATGTCCCGCGACGACTCCCGCAATGATCCAGGGACGGATGCGCGCGTCCCTCCAGCTTAGCCGATGCTTCCGCCGCGGCGAGGTCGCCGCAAGGACGCTTGCGCCGGTGGGCGGCGTTGCAAGCGACGGATAGCTCATCGCGGCGCCATGCCCGACCTTGCGCTGCGAGCGATCGTTGGGAAGCCACAGCTGGACCGACACGAGCACGGCGAGCCCGATCGCGGCAAAAGCGAACAGAGGACCGGAGAGACCGACGACTGGCAGCACGAACAAGGGCGCGACGGCCGGCCCGATGATGGTCCCCAGGCCGAAGGATGAAGAGAGGGCCGAAAGCGCAGCCACCCGGCCGCTTCGCCGGGTTTTCGACGCGAGGTAGGCTTGGGTCGCGGAAGGGGTCGCGCAGCCGAAGCCGCCGTAAATTCCGCGAAACAGGCCGAATAGCGCGAAGGTCAGTGCCCCGCCGATCCAGCCCCTGAGGCCGCCGAGAAGAACGATCCCGCACAAGATGGTCGAGACGATGAACCCTGTAACGCCGACGATCGTTAGCGCCTTTCGCCCGTGATGATCGCTCTTCTCGGCCCAGAATGGCGCGAGCAGGACCCACAAGACCGCCGACCAGGTGTAGGCGATCGCCACCCAGAAGTCGGCGACACCGATTTCACGGCCGATCGCCGGCATGACCGACTGCAGCGCCGTGTTGCCGGCTGCGGCGACGAGCATGGCCGCGTAAAGCAGCAGGAAGTGCGTCGCCGAAAGCGCGCTTGCGCCGACGCCACGGTTACGTGCGATGGAAGCCACAAGACCCGATTACGCACTCGCCAGGAGAAGCGGAACCTCTTCGTCGCGCAATTTGTGCAGTTCGGCACGACGGCAAGGTTGCGCCGGATGATTCAGGCGTTTGGGGAACTTGCCAATCAGCAGCGCATTTGCCAACGCTCGCGCCCCTGATCCCCTAACGGAGAGAACATGCCTTCATTTCCTGCGCGAGCGCTGAAGGGCGGCCGCCGTATTGCGCGGCGTCACGATCGCCGGAGCGCAAGCCCGAAGTGGCAGTTCCTCCGTGGATTCCTGAAGAATCCGGTGATGGTGGGCTCCATCATCCCGTCCAGCCGAGTGCTGATCGACAAGATGCTCGCGCCCGTAGACTGGGAGAATACGCGCCTTTTCGTTGAATACGGCCCCGGTGTCGGCACATTCACTCGTCCGGTCCTCGAGAAGCTCGGCCCGGAGGCGACGCTCGTCACGATCGACACGAACCCGGATTTCACGGGATATCTTAGGGAAGCGATCGATGATCCGCGGCTCGTCCCTGTGACCGGCTCTGCTGCGGACGTGGAGAAGATCCTGGCGGACCGCGGGCTTGGTCAGGCGGACTACGTGCTTTCCGGCCTGCCGTTTTCAACCCTCCCGCCAGGCGTCGGCGACGACATCGCCGAAGCCACCGCAAACGTGATCCGTCCCGACGGCGCGTTCCTGGTCTACCAGTTCAGTCCCAAGGTGAAGGACTTCATTGACCCGCATTTCGATCGCATCGAGCGCGGGTTCGAGTGGATCAACGTACCGCCGGCGACCTTGTTCTGGGCCTACAAGGGCTAAGCGCCACTAACGTTCGATACGGAAGTTCAGGCGCCTCGTGACGGTATAGTCCGTGACGTTCACGAGGAAGTGGGACACGGCCCATTTGATCCGTCGCCACATGGTTGCACGACGAGCGTGCAACTCCGGAGTGATCCATTTGCAGTCCTTCAGCTCGCGCTCGAAATAGGCCCGCATCTGGTGCGCGAAATGCGCGTCCTTGACCCGCAGCATGATCTCCATGTTGATGTAGAAGCTGCGGTAGTCGAAGTTGGACGATCCGATGTGCACGATATCGTCGACGATCGCGAGCTTCGTGTGCAGCTTCGCCGGCTGATACTCGTACAGGCGCACATGCCTTCGCAGGAGGCGGCTGTAGCTGTGCCGAGCCGCCGCGACCGTCGCGTTATTGTCTGATTTCGCCGCGTTGACGACCCGCGCTTCGCCGCGATGCCCTACCCTGCCAATGCGCCGGAGCATGGCGCCGGGCGGAGCGAAATAGGCGAAGATCATGTCCAGCCGCCGGGCCTGGCCGATGTCTCGCCCGATGCTACGCCACCAGCTGTTGCGCCGGCTCATCGGGCCGCTGAACTTCCACTGGAGCGGACCGCGCCACTCGCTAAACTCGCCGATCAGTCGCCGCAGCGAGCGCATCTTCGAGCGGGGCCGCTTCGACCAGCGGAACAAGCTGTCAAAGTATCGCGCAGGGAGCGCAGCCTCAGGCCCGTCGAGGCGGAGCCACAGGTCTCTCCAGTGCGTTGACCCTCGATCGTTGAGATAGGTCGCGTCGATGTTGGCACCCCCGATGAGCACGGTCTGGCCGTCGATCACAATCAGCTTCTGATGGTTGCGAAGCAGGTAGCGCCGGCCGAAGCTGGGGTTGAACACGCAATATTCACCGCCTTTCTCCGCAAGTTCGCTGAAGAATTGCGGAGTGGCCGCCGATCCGAAGCTGTCGATCAACAGCTTGACCTCGACGCCGCGGGCAGCAGCCGCCGCCAGGGCATGGCGAACGACGTCTCCGCCGCGGTCGGGATTGAACATGTACATGAGCATCCGGACGCTCTCCTGGGCCCCCGCTATCAGCTCCAGCAGCATTTCCAGGCGCGCTTCGCCGCTCTCGATCAGCTCTAGGCGATTGCCCGCTATTTCCGCGCGGATCGGCGGCGAACTGACCGGTTCTGATGAAGCATCTGCCATTTGTCCGCTTTTCTTGACTTTCGTGAAGGCTGCAAGCTATTGGCGCGGCCTTCCTGAAATCCCATATTCCCTTACGGAATAGCTTTACCGGAGCGGCGAATGGCGCGCGTCACAGTCGAAGATTGCGTAGATAAGGTCTCCAACAGGTTCGACCTCGTCCTGTTTGCGGCCCAGCGCGCGCGGCAGATCTCGGGAGGAGCCGACCTCACGATCGACCGTGACCGGGACAAGAATCCCGTCGTCGCACTGCGCGAAATCGCCGAGGAGACCGTGCGCCCGAAGGAACTGCAGGAAGGGATCGTCACCAACCTCCAGAAGGTTCGCGTGGACGAGGAGGACGAAACGGAAGAGCTGGCGTCGCTCAGCGATGCAGCCGAGGCACTCCGTCTGACTGCCGCCGCACCGCCGCGGCCGACACCCTCAGGCGGGGACTACGAGTAAGTCAGCTTATTCCGCTGCGGCTTGCAGCGGATTCTGATTCTCGGCGCTTACCCAGATAAGGTCGTTCAGCTTAAGCTCCCGCCCGTCGTGCGAGAGGACGCACATCTTCCGAACCGGCTTGCCGTCGCGGCTGTCCGCGAGGACCATGTCCGGTACGCCATGACCCCATTGCTCGCCCCACTGCCTGAGCGCGAGGAGAGCAGGCATGAGCCCTTCGCCCTTTGAGGTGAGCGAGTAGACGACCTTGCGGCGATCCGAAGGATCCGGCGCGCGCGCCAGGATGTCCCCAGCGACCATCTTGGACAGCCGATCCGACAGGATGTTGCGCGCAATTCCAAGGCCCGCCTGGAATTCCTCGAAATGCTTGAGGCCGTTGAGGGCGCCACGGAGAATGAGAAAGGCCCATTTCTCGCCGATCAACTCGACAGCAGCCGGGATCGGGCATGAGAGCGCCGCCTCGCGAAACGCGTGCATGTTCGGCGCTGCCTTTTCTTTGAACATTCCCGACTTCCCTGTTTCCCCATTCCCTTCAAAGCACAAGTTCCATCCGTAAAACAACGGAACAAGCGCTGTCGTTGCATCGAAAATGCTCTTCGCGCTTGCACAATATGACCTGCTCCGCCCATCTTAGGAGCGTGCTGCGGCAGTATGAGCTCGTTGAGAAGGTCCGCTCCTACGATCCCGACGCGGACGAGGGGCTGATCAATCGCGCCTACGTCTTCTCCATGAAGGCGCATGGGAGCCAGCTCCGCGCGTCCGGCGATCCCTACTTCAGCCATCCGATCGAGGTCGCAGGGATCCTGACCGACCTCAAGCTCGACGACCAGACGATCGCGACCGCCATTCTCCACGACACGATCGAAGACACGATCGCTACACCGGACGAGATCGAGAAATTGTTCGGGAGCGACGTCGCCAGGCTGGTCGACGGCGTCACCAAGCTGAGCAAGATCGAAGCCCAGTCCGAAAATGAGCGGGCGGCGGAAAACCTTCGCAAGTTCCTGCTCGCTCTCAGCGACGACATACGCGTCCTGCTCGTGAAGCTGGCCGACCGGCTCCACAATATGCGCACCCTTCATCACATCCCGTCGGAGGAGAAACGGCGGCGGATCGCGCGCGAGACGATGGATATTTACGCGCCGCTCGCGGAGCGGATCGGCATGTACGAGATGATGACGGAGATGCAGACGCTCGCATTCCGCGAGATCGAGCCGGACGCATTCGCTTCCATCACCAGGCGACTCAAGCAACTGACCGAATCGGGCGGGGACCTGGTCAACCGGATCGGCCTCGGCCTGCAGCTTTATCTCGCCGACAATGGGCTGGAGGCGGAAGTCACGGGGCGGCAAAAGCATCCTTATTCGATCTGGAAGAAGATGGCCGAGAGGCACATCAGCTTCGAGCAATTGTCGGACGTGATGGCCTTCCGGATCATCGTGAAG
>AR_comb_assmDRAFT_10347261_pt1 | contig 13606 bp, 6 predicted proteins | sample ArasoioldDNA_FD_10543 | JGI IMG/M metagenome (IMG submission 10543) | reverse complement strand
GGCGGCCTGCCGCTTCTGCCACTCGGCGAACCAGTCGTCAGTCGGCATGGCTTGCGGCGGAGGCGCGTTGCCGAATACGGGAGGTGGCGGGCCGCCCGGAGGGGCACCCGGCGGAGGTCCTTGCGGCATGTAGCGCGTGCGATCCAGCCAGTACGCGGGGTCGGTGTTCTGGACTGTTGGCGGCGGCGCACCGGCCGCGGCAGCTGCTCGAGGATCGATGTACTTCAGCGCCTGGTCGACCGCTTGCGGAGCGATGTCTGTCGGGTTCGGCGCACGGTACGACACCGCGGCCGCGATGTCGGCCGAGCTGAGCGGCTTGCCTCCAGGACGAATCTGCGCCGCGGCATCGGCAAAGCCGGCCCCCACGCGGTTGGTCTTCTCGGCGTTGAAGGCATCGATGTAGTTCCTGCCGGCTCCGCTCGCGGCGGTATACGCCGACGTGCGCGCGGCCATCTCATCCTTCTGCCGCTGGAAGGCGGCGTCGTCCTGGGCCGCCTTGAGCGCGCCCAGCTCGGGGGCGACGTTCTTGTCGTACCAGCCGTTGAAGTCAGCCAGCGCGTTGTCGGCGGTGTAGTTGCCCTGGCCAACCTTGCCCTGGACCTCGACGCTCTTGGCCGCGGCGAGCTGATTGATCTGGGCAATACGCGCCTGGACCTGGGCCAGCGTCTTGGGCTGGTACGACGGATTCGGCTGGCTGACCAGCTTGCCGTCCGGCCCCATCGTGGTGACAAAGGGCTGGTCAACACCGGTGGTGACCTGTGTCGGCTTGGGCGGCACGTAGTTCGGGTTCGGCACCTGCGACATCGTGCCGTCGGGCTTCTGCTGGACGATAAACGGCGACTCGGAGCTGGTGGTGACCGTGGACGGCCTGGGCTGGTAGTTCGGATTCGGGACGTTTTCGATCGTGCCGTCCGGCTTCTGGCGCACGATGAACGGCTGATCCGTACTGGTGCTGACGCCCGTCGGCGACTTCGGCACGTAGTTCGGATTGGGCACCTGGGTGGTGCTGCCGTCCGGGTTCTGCTTGATGATGAACTGCTGGTCCGTACCGGTCGTGCCGCCCACCACCGTCGGCGTCTTCGGCTGGTAGTTGGGGTTCTTGTTCGTCTGGATGGTGCCGTCCGGCATCGTCTGGACGATGAACTGGTCGGTGCTGTTGGCGCTGACCTGCGTCGGCTTGGGCTGGTAGTTCGGATTCTTGACCGGGTTCAGCGTGCCGTCCGGGTTCTGCTGCACGATGAACGGGTCGCTGGTGTTGGCCGACACCTGGCCGGGCTTGGGCGCGACGTAGTTCGGGTTCTTGACCGTGATCAGGTGCCCGTCGGTCTGGTCGACGCTCACCACGTACTGGTCGGTGGTGTTGGTGGTGATGTTGTTGCTGCCGAGCGCTTTGCCGCCTGGCCCCAGGACCTGCGTTGGCTTGCCCTGGGCGTCGATACGCCACACCGAGCCGTCGCCACGCGTGACGTCGTTGATCGTGCCGGTCGCCGACGCCGCGGGCTTGAGCGCGATCAGGATCTGGCGGTAGTCGTCGTTCAGCTTCTCGAGCCGCTTGTTCGCCTGCAGCGCCGCTTCGCTCGCCGTGCCGTCCGGATCCTTCTGCTGCGACAGCGCGTTGAGCCGCTGGATTTCCGCATACAGACGCTGCCGCTCCTGCTCGAGCTCGCTGGGCTGCTGCGCGGGTGGCTGCTGTTGCTGATCTGGGTCCACGGCGTACCTCCCCTACGGCGCCTGCTGGGTGACGGTTTTGCGAATGGCTGCGTTGCGCTTGTCCATGGCCTCTTTCGCCAGACGGTACTTCTCCGACACCTGGTCCTCGTACGTCAGCGCCAGCTTCACATCCGCGCTGGATGGCTTGGCGTTGTTCTTCGGGTCAGTGTCCCACGCGCGGTACTTTGCCAGTGCCTGGTCGATGTCCTGCTCTTTCTGCTTGTCCGTGACGCCCACGTATTTCGGCGGCAGGCCCACGTCGGTCGTCGACTGGGGAATGCCGAGCAGGTCGGAAAAGTGTGACCTGAGCTGCTGCTGCGCGACCCTCAGCATGCTGTCCTGACGATCGCGCGTGGCCGTCGCGTACTCCGGCAGTTGGCGTATCGAGTCGGCGATCGGCTCCTGCGAATTGCCCATGCTCTGGTCGAGCTTGTCGTACTTGTCGGCAGCGAGCTGGCCGCCGTAGTTGCGCAGCACGCCCGAAGCCAGACCGCCGATGACGGGTGGTCCCTGAGACGGTTGCTTGTCCGACGGCGAGGTGCCGAGCCACTCCGAGAGCTGGTCGCCAGCCGCCAGCCCGGTACGGCCGAGCGTGCCCAGGTTCTCATTAATAAGGAAGTCGAGCTGCATGGGCGAGATGCCCAGCTCCTCGCCGATCTTGCGGCTGAGCACGCTGGTGCGCTCGTTGGACTGCTGCGACGGCGGCAGGTCTTCTTTGTCGCGCGGCACGATCGGTAGGCCGGTGTAGAAGCGGCGATTGGCCAGGATCTCGACTGGCGAGCGTAACGGCGCCGGCAGCAAGGTGGCCGCGGCCGAACCAGGATCGTTGCCCTGCAGCGGCAGCACGTTGCCGGCCTCGTCGGTGCCCAGGTTGCGCAAGGTACGTGGGTCGCGCGCGGCCGGGTTCGGGTCGAGCTGGCTGAGGCCGTAGTTGAGCGGGTCAGTGAAACTCGCCCACTCGCGGAGTGGGATCGACAGCCGCGGGATGTTCTTGTAGCCGATGCCGTTGTCGTTCTTTTCCCCGTCGCCGAGCATGACGATCATGTTCGCCTTGCGCTCGTACTCGGGGATGTCCCAGTACTCGGGTCGCTGACGGTTGCGGTAGTCGTTGATGGCGTTAATGCCGGCCAGTCCAGCCAACCGCTTGCCAGTGCCGATGGGGTTGTCGCGCAACGTACGCGCCATGTTCAGGCTGCCCTGGGCGCGCGCGTTCAGGAACAGCGACACCATGTTCGCCTCGCGCAGTACATCGCCCGCTCGCGAGAAGTCCACGGTGGCGCGCCGTCCGGCTGTAGCCGCCTGCGCCGGCGACTCGCCCCTGGCCAGGTGGCGCTCGAACGCGGCCAGGTGCGGTCCCTGCTCGATCACCTCGCCCGCTCGAGTGATGAACTTCAGCTTGAGCGCATCGCCGATCAGCCGCGTCAGGTCGCCGTGGTCCTTGACGACCAGGCCACCGGTGTCTTCGATGAGCTTGTCGATATCCTGCGGCGAGCGCTGGAAGAGCGACTCCATGCCGCCGCCGGCGCGCATATACCCCTTGTACAGGTCGTCCTGCTTGGCGGCTGACCACCAGCCTTTCGGGATACGTGCCGCGGTGCCGGCGCCCTCGCGCAGATACGTCGTCACCGCGTCGGCAATCGCATTCGTCACCAGAAACGGCGGGCTGGCAGCTGTCGCGCCCCAGCGCAGCGGCGCGTTCAGCGCCTTGAAGACGTTGCCGATGACGCCCGGTGGTGCGCCGTCGAGGCCGAGCATCACCTTGCGGAGCTCTTCGGGGGCCTTGTAGTACACCCGCTGGCCGTTTTCGTACAGGCTGACCAGGTCTTTCTGGTCGCCGAACTTGCGCTCGAGCACGCTGGCGACACCGGTGGGTCCACCCAGCAGTTTGCTCAGCGGCGCGCCGCCGGGGCCGCTGACTTCTGGTCCGGTGACGACGCGCATCGGATTGACGCGCTGCACGATGGACTTGCCGGTCTTGGGATCGAGCAGTTGCGGATCGTTCTGGGCGGCCTCGATGATCGACTTCGCCACGTCGTTGCGGTTGTTCAGCACGTCGTTCTGCACGAAGTGGCGCACCAGCGAGCGGATGGGCTGCTCGGTGTCGTCGACGGAGCCCTCTTCGCCCAGTCGGCGCAGCAGGTTATTGACGTTCACCAGGCGATCGCCGCCGCTGCTGATGCCGCCGTCGCCGGCGTCGAGGTGCTTCATGAACACCGTCGGGTTGTAGTGGGGCTGCTCGGCGATCAGTCGCGTGGCCAGGTCGGGGTCGACCATGCCGGCCTTGACGCGATCCAGCAGTAAGCCCTCGGTAGCCTTGTTGAGCATCTGGTCGGCCCGTTCGATGGCTCCGAAGCGATCGGTTCCGACGAGCGCCTCGAGATCCTGCAGTCGCGCCTGCGCGTCGGCCGCGCTGGTCACGCCGCCCGAAGCCTGGCGCGTACCGCCGTACAGGTTGGCCACCTCCACGTCGCGCTGCAGCTTGCGGTACGTATTCAGGTGCTCGAGGTCAGCTTCGCCGCCCGGACCCTTGCGCACGATGTCCAGGGCAGGGGTGACGTCATCCTTAATACGCTGCAGCGCGCGCGCTCCCTTGCCGGCGTAGGCCGCCACCAGCGCTTCGGCGTCCATCTCGGGTGTGAACGACGAGCCGAGCGCCTCCTTAGCTCGCCCGGTCATCTGGTTGATGTAGGCGAAGCGATCCGCCGCGGCCCTGTCGAGGACGCCGGTGCGCCCACCCAGACCGAAGAAGTCGGCCGCCTTATCGGCGACCTCGCTGACCGGCGACGGACGCGCGTCGATGGTGCGGTACATGTTGGTGATCTTGTCGAGCTCGGGGTACGCCGTTTTCGCCAGCTCGGCGCCGCGCGGCGTGACGGCCCAGCGCGCGCCGCGGAAGCCAGCCTCGCCAGCGGCTGCGCCGGCAGCAGTGCGCAGCAGCCGCTCCTGGGGCGAGGCGCCCTCGGGCGTGCTCTGCCAGCCAGCAGCGCCGCCCGCGACGTCCAACCCCAGCCGAGCCGCCAGCTCGGTGCCGGCACTGCCTGCTTGCGCCGCGCCGGCGACCGGCCGGGCGATAGCGCCCGCGCCGCGTATCGCAGTCCCGAGCGGATCGAGCGCCTGCGCACCCGCGCGCACCAATCCTGGCGCCGCCTCGGCAGTCTCGAGCCCGGCAACGGGCAGAGCTGCCAGGTTGCCCACAAGCTCGGCAGATTCTCGATCGGGTGATGCCAGGCCGCGGCGATACACAGACTCGAGGTCAGTGCCGCCGCCGCCCACGAAGACCTCGGCCTTGCGCTGATCGGCAGCCGCCTGCGTATCGCGCATCTCCTGACGGATCGCGTCCTGCTCGGCGCCGCTGCCCGCGGCGTAGAGCTGGCCCTGCAGGTCCTGCAGCCGCTGCAACTGGGCGTTGTACTCGGGGTCGCGGCGGATGTCGCCCGAGAGGCCCTCGTACAGGCGCGAAGCGTGGGTAAACGGCGACAGCTCGTTGACCACGTCCAGTGCAGTCTTGACGCCGGTGCCGACGATCGACGCGCCGGTGCCGAGCGCGTCCAGCGGCGTACCGGTGTCCGGCGACTGAATGCCCTGCAGGCGCTCCTGGGCGCTCTGACCGAAGGCAGTACCGACCTCCTGCGGGATACCGGTGGTGCCGGCCGCGACGATGCCCGGCGCGCTCACGTCCGGCACCTGGCTGAGCGCGCTGGCGGCCTGATCCTTCGCGCCGCCGACCGAGTCGATGAAGTCGGAAAACGCGCTCTTGAGCCGATCCACCGGGCTCTGCGGCTGGGCTTCTTCGGCCGCAGCCGGCGCGGACGGGATATGCGCCTGGATCGTGTCGGGTACAGACTGCACCGCGTTGCCCAGAATGTCGCCGGCGCCACTGGCCAGGTCGGCCAGCCCCTGCACGCCGGGCAGCATCTGAGCCGTGCTTCTGGCCGGTACCTGCGGGTTGTCGGCGAACAGCGCACCCTGGATACGGCCCATGCGCGCTTCCATCTGTGCTGGCGTCATCCACTCGGAGCCGCCACGCAGATCGAGGCCTGACTGGCCGACGTGAAACGCGCCCGTGTTCTGGTCGTAGTTATCGGCGAAGAAATAGTGGCCGGGCGTGCTGATGGTCACCGGGTTGCCGGTCGAGGCCTCGCGTGCCATAGCCTGCACGTCGGCGCCCACCAGTTTTGTCGGGATGCCCAGCTTCTCCATGAGCTGCTGCTCGGAGCCGATGCCGGCCATGCCCTGAGCCGACGTCCAGCCGACGGAACTGGCCAGGTCGGTCGCCTCGCGCAAGGTGGGATTCCTGCCGAACGCCTGTGCAAAGCGCACTGCGGCGGCCGGGCCGCAGGCGGCATACGCCTCGTCAGCCGACAGTTGTGAGTCGCCGAACTGGGATACCTGTTTCGCGGGCGGGGCCCAGCCACCGGTGCGACTGAGCAGTTCTTGAGTCGACGCGCCCGCGGCGCTACCAGCTCCGCCAATCTCGCCGTACGCGGAAGCGTAATTACGCCGCGCGGCCGACTGCGGGTTGTCGTACTGGTAGGGACGCTCTGCCTGGGCCGCGACCCAGGAAGCTTTCTCGGCGCCGCTCAACCCCTCGGGCGCGCTCTGGTACGCCCTGGCATACAGCGGCACGATCTGGGACGCCTGCAGTTGCGCGCCGCTTTCGCCGAGCAGTTGCTGCTCGTTGTCGGCGTACGGCTTACCCATGCCGCCCAGGTCGAACTGGAACAGGCCGCGCCCGCCACCACCTTTCTGCACCGCGTTCGGGTCCCAGCCGCTCTCGGCCTTGGCGCCGGCGGCCACGGTACGGATGAAGTCCGGATCGCTCGCGAGCTCGGGCGGGGCGTTGCTGCTGATCAGATCGGATAGCCAACCGGGCACGCCGCCTACATTCGGCGTACCCGTTGGCCTGACACCGCTGGGGGAGGGTCCAGCAGCAGGTTCTGGTGGCGGAGTCGGATTGAACTGGTTGGCAAAGCTCTGCAGGTCCTGTACGCCAGCCTGGCTGGCAGCGGTCAGCCCCTGTGAAAACGCCTCGTTGGCGTCACCCGCGCTGCTCTTCAAGCTGTTCCACAGGTTGTCGGCGAAGCCCTGCACATCGCCGCCGGCAGCGGCGGCTGCAGCCACGCCCTGGCTCCAGACGTCGTCGCGCCAGGAGTCCAGGTTCGAAGACTGCGCTGGACTGGGGGCGGTCGCCTGGAAGCTCGAGGGCTCCGGTGTCGGAGCAGGAACAGGACTAACAGTTGGCGGCGCTGCCTCGGGCATCGGCTCCGGAGCTGCTGGTGGTGGTGGAGGTGCGGCTGGTGGAGTCGGCGCGGCCCAACCACCGATACGGCTCAGGTCCGGCGCTGCCGGCGGCTCCGGCGGCGGAGGCGGAGGCGGTGGCGGAAGTGGCTCCGGTTCTGGCGGCGGAGGTGGAGGAGCAGGCGGCGGAGGTGTTGCCTCAGGAGGAGCGCCACCCAGCAGTCCCTGGATGCCGCTGAGCTTCTCGCCGAGAGCCTGCTGCAGGCTGAAGCCGTCGATCTTCTGCTGGATGTTCTGCGACAACTGCTGCCGCTGGTACTCATCCCAGCTTTGCTCGTCGATATCCGGCAGCATCGTCATCGGCGCGCCCTCCGCTGGATGTCGTCACACGCGCAGTAGCCGCCGGCCACGCCGGCCAGAACGATGAACCAGTAGCGGAAACGTGAGTAGCGCAGGCTCGGGCGCCTTATTGCAAACGCCACGTTCCCGCACCCGGCGAGTTCTGGCCGTACTTGGGCAGGCTCTGGTTGTAGAGCGCCTGGACGTCGTTCTTGTCCCAACCATTGGCTTCGTACTGGCCAAGCAGCATCTGCTGCTGGCTTGGCGCCATGTTCTGCCAGCTCTGCGCCGCGATCTGGTTGGGAGCCGGCAGGTTGTACTGCTGCTGCTGGCCGCCGTACATGTTGGTGCCGTTGCCGGTGGCCTGTACCTGCTGGTCAGCGGTCGCGCCCTGCTGCCCGACGCCGATGCCGCTGCCCCAGGCCGGGCCACGCTGCGCCATAGCTGGATTGGCCACGAACTGGCCCTGGGCGTTGATCTCGCCGCTGGCGCCACGCTGCTCACCCTGACCGAAGCCCGGCTGGCTATACCACTGCGCGTTGCCAGGCTGCTGCTGCCCGTACTGGCCGGCGATCTGCTGCTGCATGGTGTTCAGGTTGGCCGCCTGAGGCTGGTAGCCGGTCGTCGCTCCGCCGCCGGGCGTGTACTGGCCCATAGCCGCGGCGTACAGGTCGCGCATGCCCTGCGGCGTCGAGCCGAGTACCTGCTGGTACTTGGCCCAGTCGGCCGGGCCGCGCAACTGGCTGAGCTGGCCCAGGTACGCCAGTGCGTTCTGCTGCTGCAACTGCTGTTGCTGAGCAGCAAACTGCTGCTGCTGAAAGCCCTGGGTGTACTGCTGGTTCTGGCCGGCGAGCGTCTGCTGGCGCTGCCCGCTCGGGTCGGTGTACCAGCCCGTCAGCTCGCCCTGGTTCAGTCCGAGCGTGTTTGCCTGCGTCTGGGCTGCCAGCGTGGAGGCCCCTTGCGTGGGCGCGGTGCCCGGTGCGTAGTACTGGCCGAACATGCCGGACCACGCCTGTGCGTTGCCCTGAGCCTGCTGCTGGGCGGTGAGCGTCTGGTCGCCGACGTTCGGCGCGCCGCCGGGCCCGTACCACTGCCCGAACTGGCCCGTGTACCACTGCTCCTGGGGGTTGTTCCACTGGCCGTTCCACATGCCCGTCTGGTTCGCCTCGTCGAGCTTCTTCTGCCACTCGAACTTGGCCTGCGCCAGAGCCTTGTCGGCCGGCACGCCGGAAGCCAGGGCGTTGTAGTACGACGCCTGGGCCTGGTTCTGGTCCCAGCTGGATAAGGCGTTGCCCGCCTGGTAGTTGGCGTAGTAACCGGGATCGCTGGTGGGAGCGCCTGCGTAATAGGGCATCGCTTACCTCGCGTTTGGATCGAGTGAATTCCAGGCTCTGAGATAGTTCTGGTAGGCAGCCGTCTGAGGCGTAATCCAGCGACCGCCAACGGTACCGGCGGGACGCTCCGTGGCACCGTACACGCGCGCCGCAAGCTCCTGGTCGCTCAGGCCGGGCGCCTGCTGCTGCAGCCTTGCATAGTTCTGAGCGAACTGGGGCACGATCGTGCGGGCCTGGTAGTTGGGATCAAACAGTTGCTCTTCTGGCACGCCGTGGCCCATGCCTTGCGGCCCGATATCGAACTGCCACAAGCCGCGCCCGCCGTAGGTGGTGTGCGTGCGAGGGTCATTCGGGTCGTAGCCGATCTGATACGCACGCGGGTCGTCGGTTGATTCGGCACGCGCCGCGGCCGCGGCGATGCGCAGAAAGCGCGGATCGCTGGCGTACTCGCCAGCGTGCTGAGCGATCAGGTCGTTCCACGGCGAGACATTCGGCGGCAGCGCTGGAGGCGGCGGCTCCGGTCGCGCCTGGGCTTCCTGCGCGCTGCCCAGTGTCCAGTCGCCGGAGCCAGGTGGCTGGTAGTCGCTGAGTGGCACCACAGCTTCGGGCCCGGCCTCGCCGATAAGCGCAAGCGTCGGCTGGGTGACCACGCCACCGCTGGCCATCGGGCGCACACCGGGTGGGATAGGACCGCCAGGTCCTATCATCGGTGGACGTGGCGGAACGGAGCCAGGGGGACGCGGCAACATTGGTCCTGTACCGGGTGGGCCTGGCGGTAACCCGACTGGAGGACCTGGCGGCCCGCCTGGAGCGCCTGGAGGACCGGCTGGAGGCCACTCTGGGGGTACCTCGATCGGCGGCGGAGACGGCACGCGGAGCTCCGGCCAGCGATTGATGATCGCCTTGTAGACCTGAGAAAAGCCGCTGACGCCCAGTCGCTGGATCTCCGCCTCCCTGCCTTGCGGGTTAGGCGAGCCGTCGGGGTTGAACAGCCTGCTCCTGTAGTACTCGAGCTTCTGTTCCTCGGTCACCGACGCCGAAAACGGCGCCTTCGAGGCCGAAAACGCCACGGCGATCTCGGTGGAGATCTGGTCGATCCACAGCGCCAGGTCGTTGGCGACGTCGTCGAGCAGGTTTGTCCTGGGCAACGGTCAGCCTCCGGGCATTGGTAGCGCGCCGGGTGGCGGCCCAGGCACCACCGGCGTGCCGGGTGCGGCGCCCGGAGGCCCCATCGGCAACCCCTGTCCGGGCGACGGAACAGGATTGGGTGGCATGCCGCCGGGGCCGGGCATGGGTGGCGCACCGGGTGTGCCGCCGGGTACGCCGGCGGAGCCTGGGCCGGGCATGCCGGGTGGAGGCGGCCCACCGGGTGGCGGCACGCCGGCCGCGGCCAGCTGGTTGGTTTCGATGGTGCCGATCTTCTGCAGGATCGACTGCTTGAGCTTGCCCTGAATCTCCTGGCTACTCTTCAGATCGTGCAGCAGCCAGGACTTCTCTACCTCGTCAGGATTCGCTCCCGCGCGCTCGACGGCATCCTCGTAGGTGATGAGCTTGAGCTGCATCTTCTCGCCGAGCGCCCGCGTCTCGATGATTTCGTTCGAGGGTGTGGAGGGTGCGAGCTTGCACTCGTAGCGGTGGACGCCCTTCAGGTCGTCGGGTCCGATGCCGAGCCAGGACGCCTTGCTCTGGCCACTGATGGTCTTGCGGCCTTTCTTGGCTTCGATCTCGCCCCAGGCGTACACCTTTTCGCCGATGCGGCGTTCGATGAGCCATGACTCGAAGCCGATGCGGTCGCCGAGCGCGACCTGGGCGTTGCCGACGATCGGGTCCCAGCCCAGCCTGGCCAGGTACGCCGCCTGGTTGAGCGCGTAGCCCGACTGATCGCTGGCGACCATGCCCTGCACCACGCTCGGCAGCGCCCACTCCAGCATGTCTTTGATCTGCCCGACGAGCTTGTCGGCGTCCGCACCGCTCTTGGGCTGGTCGATAGGCGAGACGTCGAACGGAAACAGCTTGCCCGGCTCGATGGTCTGCGCGTCGGTAGCGGCTTCGCGCGCGTCGGTGCCATACGGCATCGCCGGCAGGCCGGGGATGACGCCCGGTGGCGTGGTCTTCTTGAACGCCGGGTAGGCCGTCATAAACGCCGACTGGCCCTGCATCGTCAGCAGAGAATCCAGCAGCGGGAACAATCGCAGGAAGCCGAACAGGATGCTGAGCCCGGCGTGCTCCGGCAATCTCGACGCGGTGGTGATGCCCAGCGCGTGGAAATAGGGGCCTTTGAGCGTCTTCAGAATCGGGTCGCCGTAGGCGTGCTCGAGGACCTTGCACACGGTGCCCTCGCCCAGGCTGCCGTTTTGCCCCTTGTTGCGCTGGCCGGGGCCGCTCAGGCAGATAACCTGCTGCTGGTAGTCCCAGGCCTCGATGCAGCGGATCGTCTGTTCGCTCTTGCCGCGCATCATGTTGCTCCACTCGGCACGCGCCAGCTCGGCCGCCCGCGGATCGATGCCGCTCCACGTCCTGGGGCTGATGACGTTGCCGTTGGAGTCCAGTCCCGCGCCGAAGCGCTCGAGCGCCTCCAGGTACGGCAACTCCTTGACCTCGACGATGGAGGTGAAGCCGGACTCGTTCTTGGTGTAATAGAACGTCTCGGGCGGCACATCGGTAGTACTGATCGGATACGGCAGCGCCAGCTTGTAGTTTTCGGTTTCGTGGTCGTACATCACGTCCCTGGCGTGCTGGTCGTATTCCTTGAGCTGCTCCAGCTCTTTTTCGAGTTGCTGGCTCTTGTCGGAATACTCACTCCACGTCGTTCTGGAGCGCTCGACGGTTTTCAGGATCGCTTCGCCCTTGACCGCGAGACTCCACATGAACAGCCGCAGGAGCTGACGCTTGGCCTCCTGCTCCTGGCGCTTCCAGGAAGCCTCGAAAAACTGCTCGCGCAGGGTGCTGTTCTGCTGGTACACGTCGCCGAAACCGATCGGCTTGAACACCGTGGTCATCGGATTGACGCTGAGTGCCGCGGTGACCGTCGTGGCGATGTGCAGTGCCAGCGGACTGCGCACCTCGATAGCGGTCTTGCGGTACGCCTCGGGAATATCGATCGGCAGCTCGCCGAAAAGTACCGCGTCGATGTCGCGGTACAACTGGTCGCGATCCCTGAACTGGCGCCGCAAGTCTTCGGCGAGCTCGAGGGTCTGTCGCTCGACAGTGTCGTCCTCGCTGCGAGAAGACCTGAACCAGCCGACGGGCGGCGAGGCGTACATGCTCATGGGCAGTCACTCTTGTTTTCGGGGTAGGGCACGGTCGGCGGAATCTTCTTGATCGGCAGCGTGCCGGCTGGGCGATCTCTCATGCGCGCTGCTCCGTGACGTTGATCAATTGGTAGCCGGCGGCCGAGAAGCCGGCTGCGCCAGTTGAGGGGGTGTACAGAAACACCGCGAAGCGGTGCGTGCCGCTGGTGGTGATCTGGCCGCCGACATACGCGGTAAATGACCACGGCACCATCGCGCCGTTCAAGGTGGGCTGGCACACCATGAGCGAGTCGTAGACGAGCGTGCCGTCCACGCCCATGCCCACGTAGACGGCAGCGGTTGCAACGGCATGGACGATCGTGCCGCACGCCTCGACACGTACCCAGTTGCCGACCGTCGTCGCCAGATTGATCTGCAGCGGCGACTCGTACCACGTATTGATCGCCGGGATGTTCCACGTCTGGATGATGCGCGTGGTGGTCGTGGTCTGCGCTGTGCCTGCCGGCAGACTGACCTTGCCGCCCACCGCGACCAGATTGAGGTTCTTGGCGTTGATGTCCAGATCGGTGTACGCCGCAGCGTCACGGTCGTAGCTCTGGAGAAAGCCTCGTTTGGTGGGCTGGTCGTATTGAAGTTCCAGCCCCGCGCCGCTCTGCGGGGAGAGCGCCCCTTGCGCCCTGAAACTGTTGGCGTCGATGATGCCGCGATGCGTGACCAGCCCCGTGCCGAGCTGCTGGCGCCCGTTGCTGGAGTTGCCCTGGCCGGTGGCCAGTAGCGGCGGCAGGAACGTGGGCGGATTACTGAACGTCATCCGAACCTGAGCCTCGTGGGCGCCTCAGCCTGCGGCGGCTGTGCTTCGGCACACAGCCCGTACCGCAGCGCATCCACACTGTGGTCCTCGGTCTTCTGACCGCGAATGGAATCCGCCACATCCTCCGGATCGAGCGGGTCGACCACCATCGTGGGTAAGGTCCGCACCAGGTTCGGAGCGGCGCCCTCGAGCACCTGGAGTCGCGGTGCATCGGAGTCGTGCGCCAATGCTCTACGCACGATAGCCCAGCCCTGTTTTCTGGAGTTCATGCCCGGATACACCGGCTGGACTCCGTTGGACCAGTACACCGCGGCAATACTCGGCCGCTGCTGCTCCGTTCGCAAGTTGAACATGCTCGGATCCAGAATGCGGAGTGCAAGTTGTTCGTCGTTAGTGAGCTCCACTATTTTCTGTGCCTGCTGCTCGTCGCGGAGTCCAGCTGCGTAGAGCTCGCGGTAGACGAAGATCCGTCTTGTCTCCGGTTCTCGAGCAAACCACAAACAACAGAACGGCGCCGCAAAGCCGTAATCCACCGCAATCCAGCGCGGCCACTCCTGTGGAATATCGAACCTGCTACAGACGTGGAGTTGCGGATCCCACTCGGTGAAGTACATGCCCTCGGCGGCAACCCACAGCCCCAGTCGGAGTCGCTGGTACAGGTAGCCCTGCAGCGTATCCAGCGTGGCCATGTAATTCTGGCCGAACTCCGTCCACCCGGAGGTAGCGCGATCGTAGAGCATTGGATTGTCGACGTGCTGACTGTCCAGCAGCAGCGTATCGCCGCGATTGCAGCGCTGCTTCAACCAGTGCTCCGGTGGTCCGGGGTTGCAATCCGCAATCAGCTGCTGATAGCTCAGCACTCCGTTTCGGAGTCCGCGCAGGAGCATGCCCCAGTCGTCTTCCTCCAGCTCGGTGGCTTCCTG
>AR_comb_assmDRAFT_10171640_pt1 | contig 13611 bp, 10 predicted proteins | sample ArasoioldDNA_FD_10543 | JGI IMG/M metagenome (IMG submission 10543) | reverse complement strand
TTGAGCAGCTTGTTGAGGAGCGACGCCCCAACACCTGTATCCGCCAGTTCCTTGCGCGATTAGACGACGTATGCGAGCAGGTCCGGTTGGCTGACAGGCTATTCGAGTTCTTCTCCTCGCAGCGCCGTGATGAGTATGAGCGATCCCAGACACTGTTGAGTGCGTTGCGCGTGGCGACCACCGAGGGGCTGGCCACCGAAGCCATGCGTATGGCACTGACTGAGTACGACGGCCGCAGCCGTGACCGTGAACTCTTAGACTATTGGCCGCAGATACATGGCCTCCTCATAGCGGCGCTGAGCGACCTCAAAGACCTCTATAGTCGTTTACACCTGGAAGCGTATGCAACCTATCGCAGCGCTACCGATCGTCTCAGAGCATATGCGACAGGCCATGACGCCGGGACCGATACCCAGATAGCTGCCGTCATCGAGGGCGCGCAACAACAGGTCTGTGCTGAGATGAACGGGTGGCTCCCAGAGAACGGCTACCGCTGCAGCCAGTGCCGACGCGACCTTACCACCCTGATCAATGCGCCCCTCGCGGCGCAGCGTCTGGAAGATCGGCTTGTCCAGCAGATGCACGAGTGGCTGGCAGCGCAAGTGACACCCGGGCACAACGGGCACGACACGGCTGTCCGTAAGGTACGGACGATCAGGATGTCGGAGGTCGTCATCAACCGACGCATTCGCGACGTCACAGAATGGGAAGCGGTTCGTGATCAGCTCGATAGCGCTGTGCGTGCCGTGTTGACCGCTGGTGATGAGGTGGATCTGCGATGAGCGATCGTAGTGCACTGAAACGGAGCACTCTTGCCTTTCGCCATCTGCTTGAAGGCTACTGGGACGACGGCACCTGGATGCCCGGTGATCTTGAGTTAGTGCTGCGCGGCTTCGGTATCTTCCGTGATCGTGCCTGGCTCGATCCCACCCGTCTCTCGCACCTGGGAGACGAAGGGTTGACACTGCGGCGCAGGCTAGAAGAGGCCATTGAAGCACTCATCCCGGCGCTGCCAGAGAGCGCACAGAAGTCCCCGAGCGAAGCATTGCAGGGTGCCACTGCGCTCTACATCCGCGAGGCTGCTTACACATGGTTCAACCGCCTCGTGGCGCTGCGCTGTCTGGAGGCGCGAGTGCCCGGCGTGGACGAAGCCATCAAGGTCAAGCCAGATTACGCCGGTCGCTCGTTGCGCCACGATCGCTTTTGCCGACAATACCCGGAGCTGTGCCAGGGCGAGGATGGCGGGCTTGCTGCCTTTCTGCGTGAGGTCTGCGCCGAGGCGGCGCAGGAGCTGCCACTGCTCTTTGACCCTGACTCTCCCCTGAGCCTGGTCATCCCCTCGCCCGATGCGCTCCAGAAATGTGTGCGTGCCCTCTCCGGTGAAAAGGTAAGCCTGACGCGGAGCGCGAGCGACATCGCCGATGGCCTGAGCGATGAGGTGTTCCGCGAGCCTGACCTGCTTGGCTGGATCTATCAATACTGGAACACCGAAGAGAAAGACCGTGTCTTCGAGGCAGCCGCCAGAGGGAAGAAGATCGAAGGCGCAGACATTATCCCGGCGACTTGTATCTACACCGAAGATTATATGGTCCGCTTTTTGGTCGAAAATTCGCTTGGGGCTCTGTGGGTGGAGATGCACCCGGATTCTCGGCTTCCTGAACAGTGGCAGTACTTTGTCCGTGATGCCGAGCGACGCCCACGTGAGCCACGTCCGGTGACCGAGCTCACCTTGCTTGATCCTGCCTGTGGCAGTGGCCACTTTCTCGTCTATGCCTTTGATCTGCTGTGGGACATGTATCAGGAAGAGGGACGCATTACGGACCCCGCCGAGATCTGCCGCAGCATCCTGGAGCGCAATCTCTACGGCATTGATATTGACGAGCGTTCCGTCCAGATTGCCGCCATCTCACTCTATCTAAAAGCTAAGGAGCGTGCGCCACGCTTCACACCCCGGCGCGTAAATCTGGTAGCGACTAATGCCTCGGTGCCTCCTGACGCCGTGCAACGATATTTACAGGCACATCCTGAGGACAGGCTACTGCATGGCGTGCTGGAGTCTATTTTTGAGGGACTTGAAAACGTGGGTGAGATCGGGAGCCTGCTCCAGGTCGAGGAGCAGCTCGACCGAGCACTCCAGGACTTACGGAAGCAAGAGACCCGCCGAGCGCATGATGGGCCGGAGCAGATCAGCATGCTGCCGCTCCTTGGGCTGCGACTACCTCCGACTCAGAGCCAGCTAAGCTTGGACATGCTACCGCCTTGGGAAGACTGGAAACCAGCAGTGCTCGACCGTCTGCACAGGCAGTTTCAGCAAGAGGCCGATGCCAAGGACCTGTCGACGGCTATCTTCGGCACCCAAGCCGAGAAGGGACTGGGTCTTATTGAGTTGCTGTCTCGCCGCTATGATGTGGTGGTTGCCAATCCACCCTACATGGGTTCGAAGAACATGGGGCCGCTGCTGAAGACCTATGTGCAGCGCCACTATCCCCAGGGCAAGCGCGACCTCTATGCTGCCTTCATCCAGCGTTGCCTACAACTTGCAGGGCACAGTGGCAAGGTGGCAATGGTGACCCAGCAGTCGTGGATGTTCCTACGCTCTTTTGCCGAGTTGCGGAAGGATGTGCTGGAGCAACAGACTATCGAGTCTCTGGCTCACCTTGGCGAGCACGGTTTCGAGGATCCGGCTGCTGCTGGCGCCTTCGTTGCACTGTTTGTGCTTACCCAGGCACCGCCAGTACAGGAGCACCGCTTATGGGCGGCACGCCTCATTGGGCCGGAGAGTGCTGGGGAGAAGGCGACAGCATTGGAGCGAGCGGCGCAAGGAAACGAGTTAGCTGTCGTATCCCAGCCGTTGCAAGCCCGGTTCCTGTCTATCCCTTATGCCACCCTATCCTACTGGCTACGGGACCGATTCTTCGAGTTGCTAGTAGGGCGAGCGCTAGGAGACGTGGCCGATGTCGTCCAAGGGCTGGCGACGGCTAATGATCCTCGCTTCGTGCGCTTCACGTGGGAGGCGCCACCCAGGACATGGGCCAACCCAGTGCGCAGTCGGCGCTGGGTGCCGTTTGAGAAAGGCGGCGGCTACGCCAAGTGGTTTGGGCATCATTTCTGGGTGGTGGATTGGGAGAACAATGGTATCCGCATGAAGCTAGTAACCATTGAACGGTACGGCAATGCTGGTAAGCGAATCTATAATGAGGGTTACTTTTTTCAGTCGGGTTACACCTATAGCTCGTTGGCACGAGGTTCGGTTGGGCTCCGGTATTTAACGGATAGCCTCGGGGGCGCAGTGCTCGCGGACGCCGTGATGCCGCGCACCACAACTCCGACAGGACTCGGTGCAGTTCTCAATACACGTCTGACGTCGGCCGCAGTTCGTTGGTTCCGTCCGCAGATAGTACTGAGTGCTAGCTATGTCGCGCGAGTTCCTGTCCCTGAGCATATTCCTAGCATGGTGATCACCCTGGAACCGGCATGCATTGATCTCAAGCGCTGGCTTGTCGCGCGGAATCCAGTTGAGCAGACTTTTGCAATACGGTTGGCCAGTGGCACTTTCTCCCTCGCTGAAACGTATCGCCTGGCTACCGAGCAGGCAGCGGTTGTCGCGGCAACCCTTCATGCACTTGAAGGAATTTCCGAGCAAGAGGTTTTCAATGCCTACAGTATTATTGGTGATGACCTCGCCACCGTGTTGGACGAGACGGGCATGCCTGCTGGCTGGTATCCAATTCTTGAAGGATATGATGCGACCCCTCCCCTACCGGATGGACTGCCCCTCCCCACACTGGTCTTAGAGCTTCTAGCGCGGGAACGTCGCCAGGTAGTTTCGAGCGATGAGCTAGCAACGCTCAAAACCCGTCTGCGAGTGCTGTATGAAGTGGGATGGAGTGGAAGGCCCGAAGCCGGAGAGACGGAAGATACCCAAGGCACTGAGGATGAAGAAAAGGATGAGACCTCCGCATTGGGGGCGCACATCCCTATTCCCACCGAGACTGTCGTGGAAGCTTTTTCACAAAAGCTCAAAATCCATCCGATCTCGATCTACTGGCTACTGAAGGAGCTACGCGAACAAGAGGGGGTCGTTAGTCTCTCAGAGCTACACAGCTATGTGGAAGATTACTTCGCCGTTATGCTTTTGCGCCTCCTCGGCTACCACTGGCCGAGGCAGATCGAGGCAGGTGAGCCAGTACCTGAATGGGCCGACCCAGATGGCATCATCCCACTGATCGATGGAACAGGCCAGCGTATGCTGCTCGACCGGGTTCGCGAGCGGATCGCGACCGATTTCGGCGAAGCGCGCGTCGACGCCATCGAGCAAGAGTTTCACCAGATTATGGACCGCAGCCTTATTGACTGGCTGGCGCGGGATTTCTTCCCTCACCATGTCTCCCAGTTCAAGCGCCGCCCCATCGCCTGGCTTCTGGAGAGCGGCCGGGCTGTGGACACACGCTGGGAGACCACACGGAGTCACCGAGGCCGGCGTCCGGCCCGCTCCAGAGGGTCTGCATTCGCATGCCTGGTCTACTACCACAAGCTCACCGCTGATTCCCTCACCCGCATCAAGACTCACTATCTGCGGCCAGCGCTGCAACGCCGGGAATTCGAGCTAGCCGAGGAACGGAGACGGGCTGCCGAGGGCAATACCGCCGCCCGAGCCTCAGCCGAGCGGCTAGCAGAGGTCGTGGACGAACTCACCGCCTTTGAGGCTGCGCTGGACACAGTCAGTACACAAGGATTCTCATCGCGGCACCTGGTGGATCTGCTGAACAAGGAGGAACCAGACTCCTGGATGCGTCGGACGCCTCAGAGCCCCATCCCGGGCAAAGAAACATTTATACACCAGGAGCAGGCTTACGACCCGGATCTCAACGATGGCGTGCGGGTAAACATTGCACCGCTGCAGAAGTATGGCCTACTGGCCACTGATGTCCTGGCACAGAAAGACGTTGACCGGGCCATCGACGACCGCGCTGTATGGCGAGCCGACGAGCGCCGCTGGTGTCGCGAGGGCAAACTGCCCAAACCAGGGTGGTGGCAAGATCGTGATTGAAGCATTTCGCCTTATCCGTTTCCGAGGCTTCGAGGACACCAGGTGGGTCACGCTGCGGCCGTTGACCCTCTTCTTTGGCCATAACTCGTCCGGCAAGAGCAGTCTGCTGGCAGGTCTCCTCATGCTGCGGCAAAGCGTACTCAACCCGGACCGTTCGACACCGTTCGTCTTTACCTCTGATCTGGGGGTGGATCTGGGCTCGTACGAGGATCTTGTCTTTGGTCATCGCTATGACTTCCGGCGACCACTGAGCCTCTCCCTCCGGCTGCGCTTTGACGAACCATTCCTCGGCTGGACACTGCCGATTCGTGAAGTCTTGCTCCGCTTCCAGGTGGGCTACGATAAGCCGCGCAAGGTTGCGTACTTGCTCGCCGCTGGCATCTTTGACACTGAGGAGAGGAAACTTTTTGAAGTCTGGCGCACAAGGCAAAACTCCAACTGGCAGTTGAGTTCTGACATTTTCTCGCCCGAGCAATTTCCAGAAGTGCAAGAGATTGCGTGGGAACACTTTCTGCCACTCCCCGTAGCGGGCTCACGAGCGCACAAGTCGGTCAGTGACCTGTGCCAGCAAGTGACGCAGCAAATAGACGCTGATTTCCGTAATGTCGCCTATATTGGGCCGCTGCGTACCGAGCCAGAACGTGTCTATTACTTCACAGGTGAGAGCGTCGCTGAGGTAGGTCGCCGAGGTGAGAACACCTTTAAGCTGCTGGCAGCTCTCCAGTATCAGGGGAGGCAAGATGAACTCGACCGACGCCTGAACTGGTGGCTGGAACGACTCGGGTATCGTCTCGATGTCCGGGTGTTCAGAAACTCTCCCTTGCTCCAGATTGGCGTTCGAGACCGGGACGGCGAAGGCAGCGAGCAAGTTTATAATTTGAAAGATGTGGGATTCGGGTTGTCTCAGGTATTACCAGTCCTGGTGCAGTGTTATACTGGCGATACGGGTCGCACTATCCTGCTCGAACAACCCGAGCTTCACCTCCATCCGCGTGCTCAGGCGGACCTGGGCGATCTTCTCATCGACGCGCTCAACCAGGGGCACCGCTTCCTGATCGAGACGCACAGCGAGCACTTGCTCCTGCGCCTGCGGCGGCGTATTGCTGAGACGACTGTGAAGCCGGACTCTGCCGTGGAACGAAAACTTCAGCGTGACCATCTCGGCGTTTACTTCGTGGAACGTCAGGATGCTCGCAGCGTCGTCAGTGCCGTCGAAGTGAACGAGCTTGGCCAGATTCCAGATCCCCCCGAGGGTTTTCGACGCTTCTTCTCAGACGATTACGATGAAGTGATGGCCATCAGCGAGGCCATTGCAGAGCGTAACAGGCAGGGTGCGAAACGATGATCGTGACGATAGATACCAACGTTATTATCAATGCCTGCAAAGAAAGCAGTTGGGATCATATTGACGTGTTGTCCCTGATCCGCACCCGGAGCCATGTGGTTGCCCTGGACACAGAAGGGAAGATCCTTGCCGAGTATCGCGGGAACTGCTCAGGAATTGAGCTATTTGAGAAATGGTTTCAAGAGATATGGCAGCGCGTTCAGCAGGTGTCGGGACGGCTAGAGACCAGATATGTAACCCGCCTCAGGAAGTTGGGTTGCCATGAGCCTTCGGACCACATCTTTGTTGCCGTTGCCAGGCGCACAGATTGCTATTTGGTTACCGAGGACAGCGATTTTGGGAAAGGGCACCTGACAAACGCCGAGGTCACTGTCTACATGCGGGAACATCTGGGCTTGACAGTGCACGACGCCAAAAAGGCCCGGAACCATCTCTCGGGAGAGAGCCCATGACAACCCCTGTGCTCCAACAACAGCTCGAAGAGCGCATACACCGAGAGTTATCGCACTTGACGGCAGAGGACCGGTGTGTCCTTGTGTGTATCATCAAGCGTCTGGTGGAAGTCTACCAGCCCGACCGCATCTACCTCTTCGGTTCGAAGGCACGCGGGGACGCAGGGCCTGACAGCGACTATGACATCCTCGTCCTGGTCGAACAGCCAACAGAGCCCCTGTATCGTCTCTCGCAGTGTGGCTTCAGAGCCTTGCGGGGCATCGCCGCCGCCGTGGACGTGGTGGTGTGGGACCGGGCCACCTTCGATGCCCGGCTGCATCTGCCGGCGTCGTTTCCGGCGACTGTGGAGCGCGAGGGGAGGTTGCTGCATGTCGCTTGACTCCCAGAAGGTGGCCGAGTGCCGCGCGTGGCTCGGGCGTGCATGGGCCGATCTCGATTCGACCGCTATCCTACTGGTGGCGCAGCGCCCGCGCCCGGACACAGCCCTGTTTTATTGTCAGCAGGTAGCCGAGGAAGCGTGGAAGGCGTTCCTGTTCTGGCACGATGTGCCCTTTCGTAAGGCCCATAACCTCCGTGAACTGGGCGAGGCTTGCACGGGTGTTGCTCTATCGCTAGCCCCCTTAACGCAGTGGGCCATGGATCTTATTCAGTTCGCCTGGGTCTTCCGCTACCCCAGCGAGCCGGAAGAATCATCGCGGCAGGAAGCTGCAGAGGCCCTGACCATCGTCTACCTCCCAGAGGAGGTGTCGTCGTGAGGCACGCCCCTCTGCTGGAGCAGGACCCGGTGTTACGCGCCATGGTGGACCGCCTCGTGGACGCCCTGCACCCCGAACGCATCTACCTCTTCGGCTCGAGGGCGCGGGGTGACGCCGGGCCTGATAGCGACTACGATCTTCTGGCTGTCGTGCCGGAGTCCGACCTTGCCCCGCACCGGCGGGACGTGCTGGCATTTCGGGCGCTGTGTGGAGTCGGGGCAGCCAAGGACGTGGTCGTATATACGCGTGCAGAGTTCGAGTCGCGCAGCCGGGTGGCATCTTCACTGCCCGCCACGGTGCTGCGGGAAGGGAGACTCGTCTATGCAGCCTGAGGTAGTGGCGGAAGTGCGGGAGTGGTTGGAGCGAGCAGCGGACAATCTGCGCGAAGCTGAGCATGATCTGACCGCGGCCCCACCGCTCGTACGTGGGGCGGTCTTTCGCTGTCAGCAGGCCGTGGAAAAAGCGCTTAAGGCGTTCCTGGCCGCCCACGAACGCCCGTTTCGCAGGACCCATGACCTCGATGAACTCGGGATGACAGCGGTGGCGCTGGATTCGGCTCTGGCAGTCGTGGTGGATCAAGCGAAAGATCTGACACCGTATGCCTGGAGGTTCCGCTATCCCGGTGCACCGCTCGCGCCCACCGAAGACGAGGCCCATGAAGCGCTGGCTCTCGCCCGGACGGCCTACGATGCGATCCTCGCCCGCCTGCCCGAGGACGTGTGGCCGTGAGGAAACGCGCCACACGAAGTATGTAGAGGAATCACGCTATGAGTGCTGTGTCACAACGAGACCTGGAAGCCCAAATGCGTTGCGTGCTGCCGCACTTGACGGAGGGGGATGTACGTGCCCTGGCATGCATCGTAGAGCGTCTGGCAGAGGCGTATGGGCCTGACCGCATCTACCTTTTTGGCTCGAAAGCTCGGGGCGACTACGGTCCTGACAGTGATTTCGACCTAATGGTCGTTGTCCCTGATGACGCTCCAGAGGACCAGAAACGGAGTCGGCTTGCCTATGAGCGGCTGTGGGGAACCGGCACAGCGGCTGATGTCCTGGTGTGGACGCGTGGACGCTTCGAGAGCCGCGCACATCTACGGGCGTCGCTCCCAGGTACGATCTTGCGGGAGGGGAGGCTTCTCTATGCAGCCTGACCCAGAGCGCATGGCGGAAACACGCGAGTGGTTCGCGAAGGCGACGCTCGATCTGCGGGCTGCCGAGTTTGAATTCACAGCCCAGCCACCTCTCACGGCGGATATCGTTTTCCATGCCCAACAGTTGGCCGAGAAATCTCTGAAGGGCTTCCTGACGTGGCATGATGAGCCGTTTCGGAAGACGCACAACCTGGTAGAAATTGGCGAGCAGTGCGTTGCCCTTGATGCGGCACTGGAGGACTTGACGCAAAGAGCTGCAAGACTGACGGAGTACGCCTGGAAGTTTCGCTACCCCGGTGAGCCGGAGGAACCGCCTGTTGCCGAAGCCCAGGAGGCGTTCGCGCTCGCCCGTGAGGTCTATGATGTTATCCTCAGCCGCCTGCCTGTGGAGGTTCGGCCATGACAATCCTTGCCGAACTGCGGGCGGAAGTCCAGACAGCGTGGCAACGCAGCCCAACACAAACTGTGTTGTGGCTTGACCCACAGCGTGAGTGGGAGCGCTTGCTTGACCAACTCGCAGCCGAATTGGAACTGGTCAAATACGCGGGTAGCCAATTAGAGCTGCGGGTAAAAATCGAGCTCGAGCCGACTCAGCAACCTCGTATCGTCTATGTCCCGCTCCCGCGTCAGTCCCTATCTGTGCTCAAAGAATATGAGTTTACGCTACCCCTGTGGGACGAAGCCCTGCTTCATGCCCTGCGCCGCTGGGGCGTTGAAATCGAGCGTGACGAGGAGAAGGCCCTGCTGCCGCTCCTGCCCGGTCTGGCGGCGCGCTGGTCCGACAGGCCGAAGGATGACTGGCGTCATCTGACGGCAAGTGGCGTGCGGGCGCGACTGTTTGACGACGAGCAAGTACGAGACTTTCTGGCTGACCCTCCTGGGGTGGCCGCCGAACTGGAGCGCGATGGTGCGCTGGCGGTGTTTGGTGACTTCCTGGAGGAAGCCTTTGGAGTCGTCCCTGCTCCTGGTCTCACCCCGCAAGATATGGCGCGGCAATTGGTGCAAAGTCTCATCCTGAGTGAGGTGGCCCAGTACAGCAGTGGCGGGACATCCCCCTACCAGGGCCGGCTGCCGAGTCCTGTCATGCGTGAACGCTGTCTGCGCTTCCTCTTACGCTGGCTGGAGGCGCGTACGCAGGCCCAGACCGCCGCACAGTTGCTCCGCGCAGCCGAGCAGGATATGCCGCTCGGGCCGTGGGCCGCAGCACTTGAGTCAATGCCCGATATCCAGTCCAGCCTGCAGGTCGAACGCACCCTTGTCCAACGTGTGCTCACCGCCCTCCAAACCCGCTCTGGGCTTGACGAACGGGCCGCGTTGCTGCACGACCTCCTGCCCGTGTTCCACCGCCACGCGGCGCACTTCTGGGCCATTGAAGGAGAGGTCCCAGAATGGGAGGCCCTGTCTCTGGCAGGGTCGGTCGTGGCGAGCGCGTGGGCGGCCCTGGCGGAGCTACCCAATCTGCGCACCGCAGCGGAGATTGTCCAGGCATATGTAGACCGCTGGTGGCGAGTCGATCGCGCCTACCAGCGGTATCGCGCTGGCTTCGAGGAGCACGGAGGTCTGGATGACGTGGCCGATACCGTGCGGAAGCTCCACCGTCGCTATCTGGAAGAGACGAACAAGCGCTTTGCCGAGGCGCTTGCCACCGCGGCAGGGCTTAAAGCGACCGGGCTCCCACCGCAGCGCTCGTTCTGGCCAGCGAGTGCTGGCGGGTCGCGAGCAGTCCTGGTGCTGGATGCCTTCCGCTTCGATCTCGCCCGTGAGCTGGAGGAGACACTCCGTGGCGCTGGCGGTCAGGTGACGGTGGAGCTACACGCCCTGCGGGCGCCTCTGCCCTCCATTACGCCTCTCGGGATGGCCAGCCTGCTCCCGCTTGAGACGATCCAGGTAGACGTCAGCGACGGCACCTGGGCGATTCGGCCTGGTGGCGCTGACGCGCCTGATCTGGCTACGAAGGCAGGACGCGAGCAGTGGCTGGCGTCGTTTCTGGATGGCTACAAGTCCATTGAACTCGGAAAGCTGCTGGATCTGCCGGTGCGGCAGGTGCCGAGGGCACCCTGGTTGTTTGTCTATTCCACAACGCTGGACGAGGCGGGCCATGGCGGCGTCATCAGTCTAACCCCGCGCGCCGCCGAAGAATACGTTGCGCAGTGTGCTCGTGCTATACGCAAGCTCGCCAGTGTTGGAGTTGAGCACATCCACGTGGTCACTGACCATGGCTTCTTTCTCCTCGATGAAGTAGCCGATCACGACCTTATTCCTGTTACAGCCCAGGACGTGCATTACAAGAGCCATCGCGCCATTGTTGGACGCGATATCGCCTCGCCCGGTCTGCTCACCTTTCCGCTGGTGGGCAGCGACCTGACTGTGGGCGTGCCGCGGGCCACAGGCATCTTCTCAGCGCGCGGTCGCTATCAGTTTTTTCACGGTGGCGCCTCGCTCCAGGAGATCGTTGTGCCGCACCTCTACGCCACCTTGCCGCGTCGAGTGGTAAAATTTGATGTCCGCCTGCACGCACCATCGCACATTACTTCGTTGCTCTTCGATGTGGCCCTGGAGGCTGTGCCGCCAGGTGGTCAGTACTCTTTTAGCGGACAAGTTTCAACGCGCTACGTTGAAGTACGGGCGTACCTGGTCCATGATGGACAGGTGGCGAGTACGCCGCTGGCGACCGCTGCCGGCCCCGAGTACTTCATTTCCGAAGCGCAGATGCAACAGCGGGTGCGCATGCGGATCAGTGACACCGCCCGCTTCCGGTATGGTGATACCGTGCGCATCGTAGGATTAGACGCGGATGCTCCGGGAGTCCAGCTCGACCAGGCCGACACCACACTGCACGTTGAGCCTGATGTATGAGACCGGCTTTCGCATTGGAGGAGGGAGAGATGACGCCCCTGGCCGTTGACAGCATGCTGGATGCACTGGATGTGAAGCTGGCTGAGACCTTTGGCGGGCGCGTCGTCCGCAAGGATCTGGTGAAGAAGACCAAGGTCGGTTTCAACATTCCAGTCTACGTCCTCGAATACCTGCTGGGCCGCTACTGCTCATCGACTGACCCGTCCATCGTCGCCGAGGGTCTTGAACACGTCAAGACCATCATTGCTGAACGCTTTGTTCGGGCTGACGAAGGCGAGCTGATCAAGTCGCGGACGCGCGAGCGCGGGTCGGTGCGACTTATCGATAAGATCACGGTCGCTTACCGCGAGACGGAAGACAAGTACTGGGCGACCCTGGCCAACAGCGGGCTGGCTTACGTACACATTGCCTCGTCACTCGTTCAGCAGTACGAGAAGCTGCTGGTCGGCGGGGTCTGGGCCAATGTGGAGATCCGGTACGATGACACGCTCCAGCATCGCAGTGTCACACGCCCGTTCGTGATCGAGCAGCTACAACCCATTCAGATCGCCTCAGCGGACCTGGACGAGTATATCAATGGCCGTCGCCATTTTACCCGTGACGAGTGGATCGACGTGCTTTTCCGCAGCATCGGCTATGAGCCAGGCCATGCCGATTTCACATTCCGGCGCAAGTTGCTGTACCTGCTGCGCCTTGTGCCGCTCGTCGAGCACAATTACAACCTGGTTGAACTGGGGCCACGCGGCACGGGCAAGTCGTTTGTCTACCGTGAGATCAGTCCATATGTCATCCTCGTGAGCGGCGGGCAGGTCACAGTGCCCAAACTATTCATCGAGAATAGCCCGCCCTATCGCGTTGGCCTGGTGGGTGTGTGGGACGTCGTCGCCTTTGATGAGGTCGCGGGGTCACAGTTCCGACGCTCAGAGGAAAAGCAGATTTACAAGGATTATATGGAGATGGGCTCCTTCTCGCGCGGGTCTGGGAAGGGCACGATCCCTGCCTATGCCAGTTTCGTCTTCAATGGCAACATTGATGGCGACGTGGAGACTCGGGCACGCACCTCGCACCTCTTCACCCCGTTCCCTGAGACGATCCGCTACGACATGGCCTTCCATGACCGTTGGCACGCCTATTTACCCGGCTGGGAGCTGCCCAAGATGCAGCCCGAATATTTCACCAATCACCTGGGCTTCATAGTCGACTACATGGCGGAAATCTTCCGGGAGCTACGGAAGCGTAATTATACCGATGCTTACGAGCACCACTTCCGGCTCGGAAATCACGTCGAAGAACGGGATCGCAAGGCCATTGTTAAAACTGTCTCCGGGCTCCTCAAACTGCTCCATCCTGATGGTCAGTGTACAAAGGCAGAGCTAGAGCAGTACCTGAGTTTTGCCATCGAGATGCGGCGACGAGTCAAAGAGCAGCTCAAGCGCATGGGTGGCATTGAGTACGCCAAGGTCAACCTTTCGTACATCGATCTCGAAAGCGGTCAGGAGACGTTCCTGCCCTGCCCAGAACTGGGCGTGATCCAGCTCATTCCAGAGGGACAGAACGAGCCCGGAGATGTGTTCACGGTGGGTCTCGATAAGGATGAAGGGCGCTTTGGTCTGTTCCGCATTCAGGTCCAGGCAACCAAGGGCAGTGGACACCTTCGTGTTACCGGTAGTACCTCCAAACCGATGCGGGACGCACTCCAGACAGCCTATGACTACCTCAGGGCCAACCTGCGCCGTCTTGGATCCGACCGCGACTTGAAGGACTTCGATCTCCACGTCCAGATTCACAGTCTCATGCAGGCCAGGGAAGGATCGGGTATTGGTGTGGCATTCTTCATCGCTCTTCTTTCAGCAGTGCTGGCGCGACCACTGATGCTCCAGTTAGTCGTCCTGGGCGATCTGACCATCCACGGCGTCCTCATGCGCGTCGATTCACTGGCGGACAAGCTGAAGACCGCTATGGACGCTGGCGCCAAGAAGGTCATGATTCCTACCGAGAACAAGC
>AR_comb_assmDRAFT_10918812_pt1 | contig 13624 bp, 12 predicted proteins | sample ArasoioldDNA_FD_10543 | JGI IMG/M metagenome (IMG submission 10543) | reverse complement strand
CAGAAATCATCTCCCAACCTATCTTTTGACCGTCACACTAGCAGTCCCTACATTGCCACTGGTGTCGAAAGAACGCAAAGAAATCGTATGCTCACCGGCCGACAAAGTACCGACATCTATAGTGAATATTTCGTGGCCGCTGTCTGCAATTCCGTCGTCAGGAAATATCGGTAACCACGAAGCTCCATCAATACTGACATCGGCCTTCCGAATCTTGCCAGTAGCGTCGTCGACCGAAAATGTCATTCGCAGGTCCCGACTCGCTGGCGCCTTGTCCATCACCTTTACCACGGGCGGCGTATTGTCAATATCTACCGGCTCACTCAATCTTTCACCCGTAAGTTTCTGACCCAACGGGTTGTCTGGTCCATCTGAAGCGACGACTTTTATCACATACCGACCATCAGCTAAAGTCGCTCCATCGATTGTGTAGAAGTTGTCTCGTAACCTCTCCTTCAACAACCTGAAAGTTTGCTCGTTCAAAGGACGATAGTAGATTGAGTACTCAAGTGTGTCGCCGTTTCGATCCTCAGCCTGCCACTGGAACGATCGTGCGCCACGTTGATAAAACCGCCTCGGCGGAACCTGCGCTACTGGACCAAACACTGAAGGATCCAATCCTGACGACTCAACATTAGGATCAATAGCGACCTGCGCTATCTGTTGTAGACCAACACCGATCGGCAACGCGGTGATCGACAAAACTTCAGGAGCGACATTTCGTGGGAGATACGCGAGACTCACATCCTCAAGCCATGCCGGAGTGCCGGCCCCGGATCTGACGACTGACCGCCACTGAATAAACCTCGCGCGGGGACTGGATATCTGGTTTCCGTCCGGATTTTTTACTCCAGGACTCCAGTCACTCCAGGTCGCATCAGGACGTTCACCATTACCGGATCTCGTTTGCACTTCAACATTCCCTGAGCCCCGCCACCATACTCTTCCCCAGGTAGCAATCAGCTTTGCATCACGTACCGGCGATTCGTAACTGCCCTCAGAAACCAGGTCACTACCAAAACGAAAGAGTTTGCCCTGGTTGCTCGACGCCGCATAGATCTGATTGCCCTTTACCATCATCGCCGAAATCTGTCCTTCGGGTGACTGAAGCAACAAGGTATCTCTGCCATCGTTCGTGACGGAATAGATTCGACCCTTTTCCGCCGTACCGATGAGCACGCTTCCGGGTGCCAGTGCAGGTGCAATCGAAAATGCAGTGATGGTCGCCGAGCTCCAAACAAAAAAAGTCGCGCCGTCCGGCATTATCCTGAATACGGCCGAACGAGCATTTGAAACATCGCTGCGACTTCGAGTGGTAGTTGGTTGCGCCTGCAGCGGCGCACCAGTTTCATCGATCGCCGTGATCGTCACGCTTGTAGTCGGGTTAGTGCCATCTGAAGGTTGAGCAGTCACTACTGGAGCACTCGAGCTCTTATTCCCCGCTGCCGCATCACTCAGCGCTAGGGCATAAATCGAGCCATCGGCTGCGGGAGCGAGCGCATGAATTTCTCTTAACTGCGTGTCGAAGAGGGCAAACGTCTTCCCTTCAGGTGAAATCCTGAGGACAAGTCCTCCCGGATCGGTACCGGCGAGCAAATCGCCCTGGGGCGTTACTGCGAGTGACATGACATGGGTTTGATTGGTGCTGACCAGGAGTGATGCGTCTGGCTTTGCACCGGCCGCCCGGACGCGATAGATCTTTCCGCTGTCACCGGCACCGACTGCTAGAGATCCGTCGCTCATGATCGCCAGAGACCAGATGTATTTGTCATCAGGATCGAAATAGACATCAGCCTTACCATCAGCAGTGATACGGTAAACTTTTCCATCCGGAGAAGTACCTGCGTATAAAGCGCCATCACGGCCGACCGCCAAAGCTGTTACGTCGAGTTCAGCAGCATCATACAAAAGACTACCCGCACCACTCACCGGGACCTTAAAAATCTTGCCATCGTGGCCAGTACCAACAAAAACATTTCCGGCACTATCTACGGTGGTAGACCAGACGTAGGTTTGTTGAGTATTGAATAGTTCCGAAAGCTTTGGCGACAGCATCAACACTCCACTATCGCTGATAGAAACACCCCGCGCGTCACCTTTCAAAAGATCAGCGCGCGCACTCGTCTCCCAAACAACGGGTTGACCAGCATTAACAACGAAGGAGGTAAAAACGAGAAGGGCTAGGGCTGAGAGTCGCACAACATGATTAATAATCATCTTCAATTAGTTTCCTATGTACCTGGCGTAAAGGGAGCGGGCGGTTGATATTTCGCTTGTTCCCCTGATGATAGATCTGGCATCGCGAAAAACAGTCAGTTCAAAATCACCCGTGTTGAAGCGTAAAAGATATTCATTAAAAAACACCTCGCCGGCGCCACGAAGCCGTTGCGCCAGAGCATTGAAGTCAATTGCAACTTTGCGCTGAGGCGAGATCTGGACGGCATCACGTCCACACAGAATGGCGGCACTTTCGACCGAGCTGGCAGATAGAGTTTCGAAAAGGTTCAGCCCGCACGTCGCACAGTCCGGGCGTCGATTCCCAGGATTGATTTTCCTCCACTGGTTTTCCCAAACATCAAATTGCATTAGTGACTGATGTAGCGCCGAACGTTGTCCAGTCAGTAACTTAAGCGCTTCCGTAACCTGGACTGCGGAGACTACGTTGACTATCGGCATTATCACTCCCGCCGTATCACAGGTAGGAGCTGAACCAGCCGGCGGAGGCTCTTCAAAGATGCAGCGCAAGCACGGTGTTTGGCGAGGCCGAATCGTCATCGTCACTCCGTAGGATCCAACGGCCGCACCATAAATCCAATTCAGGTTGTGCTTAACACACGCGTCATTTATTAAGTAGCGAGTGGCGAAATTATCTGTGCCGTCAAGCACAACGTCGCAGTTCGAGAGCAGACTCTCAATATTTGAGTGGTTAACATCCGCGATTTCTGATTCGATTCTGACTTCAGAATTGATCTCACTCAGGTGGTTTTTAGCGGCCACGACCTTGGGCAACCGTTGTTGCGCGTCTTGTTCGGTAAACATCGACTGACGCTGCAAGTTTGATAACTCGACAAAGTCTCGATCGACAAGACGAATGTGGCCCACTCCGGCGCGCGCCAGTAATTCTGCTTGAGCCGTTCCCAGAGCGCCTACACCTATGATGAGAGCTTTCGTTGACTGCAGTTTGATTTGGCCCTCGGTGCCGATTCCATCAAAGAGAGCCTGACGGCTGTACCGATCGTTTAACACGGCACCAGTATAACAGTCCGTGGATCAGGTAAGTAATTGAGGGAGAAGTCCGCCTACGCGTTCTCCTCAGTTGAATTTCTCTGTCTAACAAAGTGACAACTTCTTGTTTTCTTTACAAGCTTCTGACTGATGCACTGCAGAAAAAGAGTACTAACCACCGAACCACCAGGCTCTAGAGAGGGAGTTTAAATCGAGTGGACATCCAAAAAGATAAGGTCGAGATTGCTCTCGACCTCATCCTTGGCGAAAGTAATTGTTATAAACTCTACGCAGCGTTTTGATGTGCTTCCGAACGGTCACTTGAGTGGAAACCGTTTGGCGTAATGTTATAACGTTTGATTTTGGCGTTGAGCGTAGTGGGTTTCAAGCCCAGCAACTTTGCTGCTCGGATTTGGCTACCCGATGTTCTGCCCAGTGCCGTTCGGATCAGATTCACTTCAAACTGTCGTACTTCGTCGGAGAATCTCGCCCCATTCTTAATATCAACTGGAACTGAGATGCTGAGGGATTCAACTTCATCCAAAAGAAGAAGCACAGTCTCTCGCAGCGAGTTTAGCCTGACGTCCACGGTCGATTCATCTTTGCCGTGTTCAAGCGGCTGCTCGTCGCTCAATGAAATCCCTGAGTTCGTATCATCACTACTCATTACCTGACCTCCTGAAACGCGGTGCTGGTCCAACCATGGGGAGCCTCAAGAAGTTCTAGCCAGACCGTTTGCCAGTTCGTTGCTCCCTGCATTCTGGGCTCTGACATACGGCACGGCCAACGATGCTAATCCTGCCACAATGCTTTCGCAGGCGGATCGACTGTGTGACAGAACGGCTAATAGTTGTGATGGAAAGGCCAACTTCATGGACAAAAGCCAGATTATTAGAGAGAGTTTCCGACCGCTTCCTGAAGATTTGCACGGTAGTTACGACTGAGTGTCAATTGTTTGCCGTTTGTGAGAAGGATGCGATATTCGCCGTGAAACCAGGGCTGCAGTTCTTTGATCTTGTCAATCTTGACTATGGCCGAGCGGTGAATGCGGAGAAATTGCTTTGGATCTAATTGTTCCTCGAGACCACTGATAGTCTCACGCAGCAGGTAACTCTTATTACTGTCGTAGACGCGAACGTAGTTACCCTCAGCCTCGATACAGACAACCTCATCGACGCTGAGAAAGAAAACGCGACCACCCGCCTTGATAACTAGGCGTTCAAGGTAGCTTGGTCCAGTCTTCAATTCTTCGAGCAGTGCGAGTATGTGCTGGTCGCGCTGGCCACTACGATCAGTTTGAATCTGTTTCTTGGCGCGTTGCCATGCGATCTCGAACCGTTCGTTATCAAACGGCTTCAATAGATAGTCAAAAGCGTGAACCTCAAAGGCTCGCACTGCATATTGATCATAGGCGGTCGCAAAGATGACATACGGAGCTTTGCCGGGCTCAAGCGACTCGAGGACTTCAAAGCCACCAAGCTCAGGCATCTGGATGTCCAGGAAAATAAGATCGGGTGATTGCCCCTTAATCGCGGTGACGGCTTCCCGCCCATTGGCACATTCACCAATAATCTCAATATCTGGATCGCTCAATAACATTTCGCGAATCATCTCGCGAGCGAGCGGTTCGTCATCGATGACCAACGCCCGAATACGTGTTGCGTCCGTCACCCACCCTCCCAACTGTCCTGTGCTTCTAAACTCGACCGCCTGTGCGTCGTGAGGTCACACATAAAATGAACACCGCTGTTCAATAACTTGTGGCGAAAACCAAAGTAATGAGTTGTCAGTAATTCTTCGAGCGACGGTCGTTCACTGTTACGATAAGTGGTTGGTCAATGTTTCGGAGAATTCCCATTAAATGGAACTAATGTTTCGCCGCAACAGGAAACTGCAGACTCATCCAACTTATCGTCTCTTTGGATGCGGTTCTGCCGCGTTTTGATTACCTCGACCTAAGCGGAAGGCCACGCGAACTTCTGTGGCACTCAGGAAATCGGATTCACATCCAAAGTCTCGGTAGCAAAAAATTGCAGGAGTGGCGAGATCACCCAGCGCCGTAGGGTCGGCGCCAAAGGTTAAATGCGACGGGGAATTTCGAGGACGACTGTCAGTCCACCGGTAGGACGATTTGTGAGTTCAAAATGAGCTGCATCACCGTAGAGTCCTAAGAGCCGAGCCTGGGTATTGGCAAGTCCAACCCCTTTACCGTTGCGTGAGCCAATTCGATGTTCGACATCCAAACCAGGACCATTGTCCTTAATCTGAATCCGAACAGAACCATTTCGTGGCGCAGCCGTAATTTCGACTTTTCCGGAGTTGCTACGCGCCACCGCATGGCGCAGCGCATTCTCAACTATCGGCTGCAGTATCAAGTTCGGTACCCGCACATCGAGTACTGAAGGATCAATTTGAATATCCGTAGTCAGCCGGTCTTGAAACCGAATCCGCTCAATTTCGAGGTACCCATTTAAAAACTCCAGCTCTTGCTGCAGTGTTACCTCCATCGACCCTCCACTCTCAAGAGTAAGTCTTAGGAAATCGCCGAGACGCGTGATCATCTTGCGGGCAGCCTCAGTGTCCTTACTTAAGAGCGCAGAAATCGAATGGAGAGTATTGAAAAGGAAATGAGGGTGAACTTGCATCTTCAGCGCTTCCAATTGCGCTTGTACTAATTGCGTGCGTAGCTTGGAAGCCTTTAACTCACCCTTGCGATAGCTGTGATAGTAATTCGTAGCGTGACTAAGTAAAAACATGAACCAGTAAAGCAGTAACCATCGATCAAGATTTGGATAGAGATAACCGAAGGTGGTCAACGGCGTTATCATCTTGGTGCGACCGGTAATCGCCATGTAGATCACGAAGTGACCCGCGATCATTATGCTCACCAAACCAACACTAACCACCACGTGAAAGACCACGCGACGGCGCCAGTTGATTCGATCGATGGCGTAATTACGAGCCAACCAAAGGACCAGCGGCGTGAAGAGAGCCCACAGGTAGCAGGCCGAGGCCTGAACGTAAAAGGCCCTGGCGTACGGGATTGGCTGCTTTTCAGAGTAGTACATCATGTAAACCTGTGTACTAAAGAAAAGCGCCGCAATGGTCCAGACTCCCCAGATAAGGCCCAGACGAACAAAGCGGTTATTTAGAGCTGACCGGGTAGTTTCATCATCCGGTATTTCTATAGATTTGCTCATGAATTCGGCAATTCGTTCCCAAGTCCGACGAACAGGTAGCAAAAAGGCTCAGAATGGTGGATGCCAAACTAAAGCCTTTACGCCAAAAATAACACCGGCGCGAATTAATTTGTGACCAAAAGGACTTGACGAGGTGTCAAACGGCTTAAAACTGCGACGTGCCCTCGGGGTCAATCCGGGAAGCTATAGTCTCTCTTGGACTGAGAGATTTTGCAATTTGCTCAGCTGCAGTCATCTTACCCACGGATTCAATCTGGTTCTGACAGGCCTCAACGACCATTTCGGAATTCTTCTGACTGAGAGAACGGTCATCGCCATCATCGACAAAAAGCCAGGTCTTGCTGTTCTCGCCATGGACCATATGTCCCAACTCGTGAAGCAGGACCACCACTCTGGATTCCCGCGTATTGGGTTGGTAATTTCCGACCAAAGGAATCCGCCTCTCGCCTGGATTATTCCCTCGATAGAATGCACCTTCGCGGTTAATTTCCACTAAATCAAACACTCTGAACGAGAACTTACTGCGATAACTCTGAATGATCGTTGTAGCTCCCTTCATTCTGATCGCGATATTTCGATCCAGGTAGGTAGGATGTAGTCTTTGGAAGAGTTCATTGAGAGCGGCAATTGCTGGCGGACCGCCATAAAGCCGACTGCATGAATTTTCATCATTCAAGATGGTGAATACGTCGAGGTAAGCCTTTTCCAGGACTCCTAACTTCTTCGGATCGACGCTCGTCACTGATTGCAACATCGCGCTTGAGTAAGGCACAGTGGCGCTGTTGACATCTGAGTTGCCCGCCTCGTTTTTTACTGGATCAGACTTTTCTTCAGCGTACGAGGCATTGCCAGATTCCAAATTGTTGGTCGGTGCCAGAGTCGACGGACGATTCGCTAGAGGGTTGGTGGTGCCGAACGTTACGTTCGTTAGGGAGAGAGTTAGAAGTAAAAAGAGGACTGCTCTTTTCGCCATGGTTGCACCTCCGTGTTTTCGTTCATTGGATCTGGAAAAACTCAGATCATTCGAAACAGGAAAAGGAGCAACGTGGGCGTGAGCTTACGCTTCGTTATCTAAGTTGATGTGTGGTTTGTGATGGAAAGGTGTGTTTCAGTGACGGGGCGGCTTCGCAGTGCGCTGAATAGTCAAAATTGGACCACTCTAAGCTTGACCCGCTTGTATTGAAAAGTTTAGAAACTGAAATAGGACTACAAAAAACTAGATCATATCGAGCCCACGTTGAGCGGCGGCTGTCATTATTGCCGTATCTGGTCCTTGTCCAGTCCAGATCTCAAATTGCCTTCTCGCCTGGGCAACAAGCATGTCGAGACCACTCAAAACGTCACATCCGGCGGCTCGCCCATTCGCGAGAAATTTGGTCCCTAACGGATTGTAGACAAGATCGTAGACAAGTTTCGCTCCCGCAAGCTGTGCGACTGTTGCGGGGGATTGATCAACCAAATTTCCGTAGCTTCCGAGTGGAGTGGTGTTGATAACGAGATCGAAATCACTGAACGAGGCATCAACGAAATTCTCGACGGGCACACAAAAATTCCGACCAAGTTGTGCTCCTTTTGCCGGGTCTCGCGCAAAAAGAGTGACGGACGCTTTCTGATCTGACAATGCCCACAAAACGGCCCGGGCCGCACCACCGGCTCCAAGCACGGCGATTCGCAGATCAACCAGCGAGCTGACTTTACTTAGAAGCGGTTCAAGAAATCCGTCGGCGTCAGTGTTGTAACCAATGAGTTTTTCACTCGTTACCAGTATTGTATTGACTGCACCAATCCGCATCGCCTGCTCATCGACCTCGTCCAGATATCTCATGACGGTGGACTTGTGTGGCGCCGTGACGCTGAGACCCCTTAAATTCCAAACTAACTCTCTGGTTTCAGGCCGAACCATTCTTTTGAAAAAAGCATCGACATCGCGTACTTCGAGTGGCAAGTACACGCCATTCAATCCCAGTTCTGCAAAAGCAGCATTATGCATGTGCGGTGAAACGGAATGCATTACGGGCAGGCCAATAATCCCGCAAACGAACGTTTCGGTATCGATTTGGTCCACGCGGTAAACGGACCGGAGCTGTTCGGCTGTGATTTGACCCGGTGCGGTTCCCGCATCTCGGTTAAGGGCAGCATAAGTAAGAAACGCCCCGCGTGCGGGACCGAGAATTCTCGTTAAGACTCCGGCACTTCCCATTCCAATAGCAATGATCTGTTTCTGATCCGCCCTCGCGTGGTCGAGCAATTCTAAAATCGGTAAACAGTCGACTACATCATTGGCCTTTACTGCAATTTTGATAATCGCTGCCGGTGAATTGAGCATTCGTTGAAAGATCTGAAAAATGTCGTCGGGCACTCCATTGAAGTCGTGGTGGGAAACTATGACGCGAGACCAATCGACACTGGAGCGCTCGACGATACGAGGCAACAAGTCAAATTCGATATCGAAGAATCGCTTGCTGCTGGTCGCGAGCTGCCTGGTCCAAAACTCCACTCGTTGGCTGGCGGTCAACTGGTTATGGCCACCCTGATCTGGTGACCGCAAAGTTATAATGAGGGGTTTATCTCGTTCAGAGAGTTTTAGTTGATCAAAGTCGAGCAGTTCGCTCGTATTAAGACAATCGAGACGAAGCTCAATCAAATCAGCCAGCCTCGCAGCCTGGTCCAACGCTAACGGCACAAGTGACAAATTGGGCTCGCAAACCGGTATACAAACTCGCGCTGTTGTTTTCGCTTGCATGTAACTGGCAGACGAAGACCTAAGTCGTTTCGAACCTATTGCTGGATTGAACGTTGGATAATCAAAGCTATTTATCCACGGTATCAAGATGTCGGGTTGGAGGCTCAGCACCAAGATGCCGGGTGGTTCCCTCGGTAACACTCGATACCGGTGCCCTCAATTCTCCGGTAGGACGACGCAGCGTTGAAGTTGGGAAGGAAGCATTGGACCGGTCATTAAACATCGGTTGATTATATTGGCCGTTGATTGATCTCTTTTCGCGCTCTCGTAGCCGAATGAACTGGGCAACTCCCGATCCCATCATCGAAAATGCAGGAATCAGCATCCAAAACCACCATCCCTGTCCTGTCGATCTGGAAAGGGCGATCGCAATCAATAAAAATGCGATGCCCATGAAAATATTCTTGAACGCACGATCGAGGGTTGGCTGCTTATCGCTTTTTCGTCCTCGGCATGATTCCGCGGTCTCAGGTTCAGCGGCTTGCGGGAATTGGCCGTTCAACGCCTGGGGGACGAGACTTACATTTGCACCACATGACCGGCAGAAGCTGGCATTATCAAGGTTCTGCGTAGCACATTTTGGACAAAACATTTATTTCTCGCCTTTCTTCATTTCTAAGGCCAATATTCTCTGTCGCCGAGCCTCGTAGAGAAGTACGCCAGCCGCCACGGATACGTTCAGGGATTGCAGCTTCCCACTGACCGGAATACTTACAAGAGTGTCACAACTTTCTCCTACCAGTCGATGCAAGCCATGCCCCTCGTTTCCCAGTATAACGGCGGTCGGAATCGTCCAATTCCATTCAGTGTAAGCTTGTTTGGCCTCGCCGCTAGTACCAACTACCCAGATGTTACGTTCTTTCAACTGCTCTATCAATCTAACAAGATTAGTCACCCGAGCAACGGGTACATATTCCAGGGCTCCGGCGGCGGCCTTAGCGACCACGTCAGTTAGACCAACTGCGCGACGCTCTGGGATAAAAACACCGTGAACCCCGGCGCACTCGGCAGTCCTAAGGATTGAGCCCATGTTTCGCGGATCTTCCAGGCCATCTAGTCCAACAACTAAAGGAGGATCAGGCGTATTGATTCTGGCAGATAATTCGTCCAGCAACTCGTCCCCATCCTTATACCGAGCAGCAGCGATTTGGGCCATCACTCCCTGGTGTCGCGCGTCACCGAGCTTCTGATCAAATACCAATCGGTTGACACGATGAATCGGGACGCGATTGTTTCTGGCAAGCTGAAATAACTCCTTCAATCGTTCAGTGCGCGCGCTATCCAGGATCGTAATCGACTCGATTGCCCGAGTTTGTGCTCGTAACGCTTCGAGAACCGGGTTAACTCCATAGATGACGTTAATCGGATCGGTTGACGAGGCATTATTTCTTTGTCGATCCGGATTTGGATCTGATCGTTGACTGATCGTGTTTCTGGTCCTTTTATGCAATTAGGTTATCCGGGTTGAATATGAAATAAGATCGCAGACGAGAATAGCGCGTAAATTGTTCTTCGTTGCTATTGCTGGTGGCAGCTCCAACAACATACTTACCCGGGCGTTCACGTTTCCAACCCGTGGAGATGGTCTCAGCTTCGGAGGGCCAAACAAATTCGACTATTGAACGTAGCCTGTTATAAGAACGGTCCAACTCAACCTGCGGTGCTCGCGAGAGAAAGAGTTCCGTCAGGCGATTCAAGTTCTCGCCGGCTACCAAGGTTTTGTTAGTGCCGAGACAAGAGAAGTCGAAACTATTGCTGCTGATCCGCCAGGCCTTCGCATCGATACCTGAGTAAAGATCTATCACCAGTTCATCGGCATAGAACTGGCTCGAGTCAATGATCTCGGTTTCAGTCTTGCGAGTCTTTCGTTCTCTAATCTCAATCTGACTGCGGACGATCCGGGCAGCAACTATTAATACAAGCTCACTCAAGGGCACCGTTGCAACATCGGCGAGACCCGCCTGGTGAAATGAAACAGATTCTTTCGTGAAACTTAACGAGCGAACTCTGAGATGTGGCGCATTGAGACGAAGCTCAGTATCACTGATTGAAACAGTATGAATACCGAGTTCGGCAAGTCGTTCGTTAACCAGCTGGGATTCTTCGCTAGTGCCTACGAACGCTAATGGCAGTGGCAGGCGAGAGTCTATGATTTGACCGAGTGCGGCTGGCTCCAGCCGAAGCAGTTTTGCGGCCTCCACAGCATTTGCTTCCGAGGGAACGTTTTGCTGCGGAATAATAATAGTGTTAAATCCTGGTTGATTCTTCTCGGGCGGCTTTAGGGTTGGACGTCGGAGACGCGCGGTGGCTTCGTTAACTGGCAACGGCTCGCCGCAATACATACATGCGACTCGTGTGGGAGCATTAGCTCGCAGACACTCGTCGCAGGTGACCATTTCCTCCAGCTTGAATCCCTGCGGCTCGGTGGGCGCGACTGGACCAAGAAAGATTGGGGGAATGTTTTCGTTATCTTTAGGCAACAGCTCCTCCAATTATTTGAATTATACGACGAGCTGAAACTCAGTGTGCATTATGTTTTCAAAGGTCGCTTTCATGCGATTTACATTGACGGTCTGTCTCATGGTACTAGTCCTGACAGCAGCTTCGTGCGCGGCGTTTCGTCCGACAGATGTCAGTGGTCCAGAAGCAAATCTAACTCCCTATCCTATCTCGTTAGACAGCGACGACGAACGCCAGAAAAATATTATCGTGGCGTGGCAACAGATGGCCCAGCACTTCGGATTGAGCGATCAACTTACACCTGAGATTCAGCCTGGAACAGCCACCCTCAAAAATCTCCCGCCCACAGCGTCAGGGGCCATTGTCCTTCCCCGAGTGGGAACAGGACCAGCGGAAACTGAAGAAGAACTAAGAGAGTCGTTGCGTCGATTCATCGCAGAGTGGAAACCGCTGATCGGCGCGGAGCCGGATGAACTGTCGTTGATAGAAAGAACCGACCTTCCTTCTGGTGAGAAGGTTGCTCGTTACGAGCAGCATCCGTTCCGTTACCCCTTGCGCGGAGATTTTGGCCAACTCGCAATTCGTTTTAAGGGAGATCGAAGAGTAATCGCGATCAGTAGCACTTGTTTGACGGACGTCGATCGACTGCAATCTCAATTGTCCGCCTTGACTCCGAAGATTACTGCTGAAGAAGCGGCCGCACATATAAAGGGTCGCGCGATATCAATTTCAACGTCTCATTCGAACGCCTCGTTTACGGTTCCGCCAACGGCTGGTGTTGAGGTTCGGCAGCTCGTTGCCTATGTCAAAGAACAGCAGGGTGTCAGCGGTTCACTCGAGGTCCATCTTGCCTGGGAAATAGACTTATCAAATACCCTAGTAAAAACCGCGTATCTCGATGCTATTACTGACGAAATTATTGCGACAAAATGATCTTAATTGAAGTAGACCTTGCTACTTGACCAACGACGGCCAAAGCAGCATGCTACCTTTAGAACCCAGGGGTTTTATTAAATGGAGTCATTTATGAACAGTTTTGATCCCACTAATAATGTTTCATGGCAGTTAGGTCATCGAGGTCGAGTAGCAGTTTTTATTGACGGTAATAACCTTTTCCATGCTGCACGTTTTCACAACATCGATATCGACTACAACAAGTTGTTGCGAGTTCTTCTCGGCGATGGCCGTTTACTGAGAGCTTTCTTTTACACTGGGGTGGACATTGGAGCTGAAAGACAACAGGGCTTTCTGCTGTGGATGCGACGCAATGGCTTTCGTGTAATTCAAAAAGAGCTGAAGACTTTTTACGACGGGACGCGTAAGGCAAATCTTGATGTCGAAATAGCAGTCGACATGTTGTCGCTTGCAGGTCGCTATGATACGGCAGTTCTGGTGTCGGGCGATGAAGACTTCGTCTACGCAGTAAATGCGGTCGCGTATAAAGGTTGCCGCGTCGAGATCGCTGGATTTAGGTCCAATACAGCTCCCAAACTAATCGACGTCGCCGACTACTTTATTGATCTCGGGGAGATTGCCGACAAAGTTCGGAAAGAGGTTACGCACGGTACGCGCTATGACGAACGCGATTTACACGATCACATCCCTGGACAATACCTCGCCGATCAGCTTCAAATGAGCGATTCACAAGGTGAATATCAGACCGCCATGAGAGTAGTAATCGCGGCGGAGATTGACGAGGATGGAGCTGAATTCGAAGCAGCGACCGAGTTTATTAGAATAACTGACGATCATTGAGTGTGAAGAACCCCTGTGAAAACATTTACGATTCAGGAGGCTAATGATCTCCTTCCGGAGGTCAAGTCTCTCCTTAAAAAAATTCAATCCTCTCATCGGCACCTTTCACTCTTTCGCAACAAAGCAAAAAAAGCGGCAGAAGGGGCCGAACTTGGAGGCGGCGGTCTGGTCGAAGGGGTTGAATATGCTAACCGCCTCACTCGCTTGACGCTTGAAACGGCGGAATTAGAAGCCCTCGGTG
>AR_comb_assmDRAFT_10180352_pt1 | contig 13627 bp, 14 predicted proteins | sample ArasoioldDNA_FD_10543 | JGI IMG/M metagenome (IMG submission 10543) | reverse complement strand
GCTTGTTGGCCCTGCCGCTCGACGGTCAGGCCGACCCAGCGTCGATGGTGAGCGAGCTGGCATCCGCTGGATTCACCCAATTGCGACTCACCGTAGACAGGGCTCCTGCCGACACGCGCGCCGACCTTCTGCTTCGTGCCGCGGAACTGCAGGACCGCGTTGGCTGTATCCAGGCAATCAGCCCGCTGCCCATGACGTTGTCCGCGTTCAGGCCGACCACCGGATACGACGATGTGAAGATGGTGGCGATTGCGCGATTGGCGGCGCCCAATATTCCGACCGTGCAGGTCGATTGGCGGCGCTATGGTCCGAAGCTGGCTCAGGTCGCATTGACCTTCGGCGCTGACGACATCGACGGCGTGTCCGCCTCCGACGAGGCACCTGAAGGACGACGCCGTGCGCCGCTCGAGGAGATCACTCGCAACATCGAAGCGGCAGGCTTCGAGCCGGTCGAGCGCACGGGCCGCTTCGCGGCGATCGGCTGATGTCGCTCCGTATCGGTGCGGTCGGCTATCTGAATGCCCGGCCGCTGACCTGGGCCCTCGATCGCGAGCCGTCACGATGGCAGGTCCGCTACGATTTGCCGTCCGTGTGCGCGCGCTTGCTGCAGGACGGCGAAGTCGATCTCGGGCTGGTGCCATCGATCGAGTATCTGCAATCCCCCGACTACCGCTTCGTCCCTGGCGTCGGTGTCACCTCGCGCGGAGCCATTGCGTCCGTCGCGTTGTACAGCACTCGCCGCATCGACCAGATTCGGCATATCGCGCTCGACACAAGTTCCCGCACGTCAGTGGCGCTCATCCAGGTGTTGTGCCGTCATCACTTCCGCATCAGTCCACGGTTCGTGCCGCATGGCCCCGATCTGGCGGTGATGACGCGGGACTTCGATGCCGGTCTGCTGATCGGCGACCCGGCGTTTGAAGCGGATCACGTGGCGCTGGGGCTCGAGAAAGTCGATCTCGGACTCGAGTGGAGAACCATGACGGGTCTGCCGTTCGTGTATGCGGCGTGGACCGGTCGCCCTGGCCGAGTGACGGGAGAAGACGTCCGCGCCTTGCAGCACGCACAGCGTGAGGGTCTTGCCGCGGTCGATCTCATCGCTGCGGAGTACGCGAACGGCGATTCGGCGAGGACCGCGAAAGCCGCGGACTACCTAAGGGATAATGTGAAATACGGTCTCGGCGCCGAGGAGGCGGCGGGGCTGCAGATGTTCCTGGATTACGCCGCAGACCTGGGGCTGGCCCCGCAGCGGCGGCCGGTGGAATTCTTCTGATGGTTGACCATATTGCGCGAAAAGTCCGCGACGGCGGCCGCGTGAACGCGGCCGAGGCGCTCGAGCTCTACCGGCACGCGCCGACGCACCTCCTCGGCCACCTCGCGGATACGATTCGGGCTCGCAAGCATCCCGAGCGGATCGTCACATACATCATCGACCGCAACGTCAATTACACGAACATCTGCGTGGCACGTTGCAACTTCTGCGCGTTCTATCGCACGGTCGGATCGAGCGACGGCTATGTGCTCGGGTTCGAGGAGATCTTCCGGAAGATCGACGAGACGATCGCCGTCGGTGGCAACCAGTTGCTGCTGCAAGGCGGCCACAATCCCGACCTGCCGATCCAGTGGTACGAAGATCTCTTTCGAGCGGTGAAGTCGCGCTATCCGGAGTTCAAGCTGCACGCGCTCTCGCCGCCGGAGGTGCTGCACATTTCGCGGTTGAATCAGATCCCGACGCGGACCGTGATCGATCGGCTGGTCGCGGCCGGTCTTGACAGTATTCCCGGTGGCGGCGCCGAGATTCTGGTCGATCGCGTCCGCAAGCTGCTCAACTGCTACACCAAAGCCTCGTCTGACGAGTGGCTCGACATCATGGCCCAGGCACATGAGGCCGGCCTTCGCACAACGGCGACGATGATGTACGGCACGGTGGAGACCGACGAAGAGCGCATCGAGCACATGATGCGGCTTCGTCACGTGCAGGATCGCACCGGCGGCTTCACGGCATTCATCACCTGGAGCTATCAGCCCGAACACACCGAGCACGGCGGCTATGAAGCGACCGGCGTGGACTACCTCCGCACGCTCGCGCTCTCGCGCATCGTGCTCGACAACTTCGACAACATGCAGGCGTCGTGGGTCACGCAGGGCGGCAAAGTGGGGCAGCTCAGTCTCGCCTTCGGCGCCAACGACATGGGCAGCGTCATGATCGAAGAGAACGTTGTCCGAGCCGCGGGTGCGAGCTATTGCATGGACGAAGTCGAGATTGTCGAAAACGTCGAGGATGCCGGGTTCGTGGCGAAGCGCCGCAACATGCACTACGAGGTCCTCGGCGATCCCATCTACCGCGAACGCGATGTGCCGCGCATGCTAGCCCTGGCGACAGCCAGGGCCGACGGCGATAGCTCGGTGCCGGACGAACTGAAGAACTATCCCGCACGCAGTCGAGCCGCCAAGACGCTGCGATTGACCCAGTAGGGCACAGGTTTCCCTGTGCCCACATTCTCCGCTGCCTGGATTCTGCCCATTGCCGGTCGACCGATTCGCAATGGCTTCGTGACGATCGATGGTGATCGCATCGCCCATGTCGGAGATCGCGCGCCGGCGGATGCGTCACCGCTTGGCAACGTCGCTATCCTCCCCGCGTTGGTCAACGCGCACACACACCTCGAGCTGTCGTATCTGCGTGGGCTCGTGCCTCCAAGTACGAGCTTCAACGATTGGGTGATGGCACTGATGGCGCTGCGCCGAAACTATCCGGACCCCAGCGCACCACCGATCATCGAAGCGGCACGCCAGGCCATCGCACACGCGCGAGCAACGGGCACGGGCCTGTTCGGGGACGTCAGCAACACGCTGGTGACGGTGCCGCTGCTGCGTGAAGCCGCAATACCGGCGCACGTGTTTTACGAGCTGATTGGCTTCAGTCACCCTGATCCGGCTGCGAGGGTTCGCGAGGCCCGTACGGCGGCAGATGCGATCAGTATCGACCGACGAGTGCGCGTCAGTCTCGCTCCGCACGCACCCTACTCGGTGTCACCGGCGCTGTTCATGGCGATTCGCGCCGACGTCGATGCGCATCCCGATTCCGTGACGACCGTGCACCTTGGTGAGTCGGCGGCGGAAGTGGAATTGCTCCGGCAGGGCAGCGGTCCTGCGCGCGTGATGCTCGAGCGGCTCGGCGTGTGGTCGAACGACTGGCAGATTCCCGGCGTCTCGCCCGCGGAGTACGTGGCCGCGCTCGGCTTCCTCGGTCCGGACGCGCTGGTCGTACACGGCGTGCAGTTCACACGCGAGGATCTCGCTCGGGTCAAGACATCAGGCTCGCCGCTGGTCTCGTGCCCGCGCAGCAATACCTATGTCGGCGTCGGCGTGCCGCCACTCGAGTCCTTCTACGCGGCTGGCGTTCCAGTCGCACTTGGAACGGACAGCCTGGCCAGTGTCGGCGACCTCAACATGTTTGCGGAACTCGCCGAGGCGCGGCGCATCGCGCCAACGGTATCCGCGCGCGATCTGCTGCGCAGTGCGACGCTGACCGGCGCTCAGGCGCTGCGTTATGACGAGGACTTCGGAAGCATTGAGGCAGGGAAGCGGGCGGCCTTGATCGCCGTGCGCGTGCCGCCGCACGTGGACGATGTGGAAGAATACTTAGTTGGTGGAATCGAGCCAGACGCCATTTCATGGCTCAATTCCCAACGCCCAACGCCCAACGCCCAATGAGCAGAATCGCGACGTATCTCTCATTCGTCCGCTTCAGTCACTCCGTGTTCGCGCTGCCGTTTGCGCTGACCGGCGCGCTGCTCGCGTGGCGCGTGCAGCCCTTCTCGTGGACACAGGTGACGTGGATTGTGGTGTGTATGGTCAGCGCGCGTAGCGCGGCGATGGGCTTCAATCGTCTTGTGGACGCACGCTTCGATGCACTCAATCCGCGCACCGCGATGCGCGAGCTTCCGCGCGGCGCGATGAGCCATATCGAAGCGACCCTCTTCGTCGCCATCTCATCGATCGTCTTCGTGTTTGCTTCCTCGCGACTGAGCCCGCTGTGTCTGGCGCTCTCGCCGGTGGCGCTGGTCATCGTGTTCTGGTACTCGATCGCCAAACGCGTGACGACCTACACGCAGTTGTTCCTCGGTCTGGCGTTGGCTGTCGCACCCGTTGGTGGCTGGATTGCGGCCGGCGGTCGCGGCGGCATCGAGCCATGGTTGCTCGGTCTCGCGATCGGCCTGTGGGTCGGCGGCTTCGACATCCTGTATGCCTGTCAGGACGTCGAGTTCGATCGCGGTCACGGTCTGCGATCGATCCCTGCCCGATTCGGCGTGGCGACGGCGATCCGCCTGTCTCGAGTGATGCACGTTGGCGCGATCGTCGCGATGGCGGCGTTGTGGAAGGGCGCACACCTGCCGTCGTTGTATCTGGTTGGCGTCGCGATCGTCGCGGTGCTGCTGTTCTACGAGCAGTCGCTCGTCAGCGACACCGATCTCTCCCAAGTGAAGAAAGCCTTCGACCTGAACGGGTGGGTGGGCATCGTTTATTTCGCGACCACGGCACTCGCGCTCTACGTCGGATGACAGCGACATCTCACACAGCGGCGCCCGACAAAGCCCCCGACCGCATCGCCGGAATGTTCGATGCGATCGCGCCGCGCTACGACCTGCTGAATCATCTGCTCAGCGCGGGGATCGACAAGCGGTGGCGAAAGCGTGCGATCGCCTCGCTCGGACTCACAGGGCGCGAGACGTTGATCGACGTCTGCACCGGCACAGCGGATGTGGCGCTCGAAGCCACTGGCGCCGCGCACGTGGTCGGCGTTGATTTCGCCGGCGCGATGTTGACGCTGGGACTGCGCAAGGTTCATGCGGCGAATCAAGCGAAACGCATTGCGCTCATTCGCGGCGATGCCATGCGGCTCCCGGCCCGTGACCACAGCGCCGATGCGGCGACGGTCGCGTTCGGCATTCGCAATGTGCAACGGCCCGAGGTGGCCTGCGCGGAAATGGCGCGCGTGTTGCGGGCAGGTGGCCGATTGGCGATTCTCGAATTTGGCGTTCCGAGAATCCCAGGTGTCAGTGCGCTTTACCTCTGGTACTTCCGCCGTGTGCTGCCGCTCATCGGCCGGATGATCTCGGGTCACACGGGCGCCTATTCCTATCTGCCTGCGTCGGTTAGCACGTTTCCACCCCCCGCCGAGTTCGTGACAATACTGAGACAGGCCGGCTTTGCCGAGGTTCGGGCAGTCCCTCTGACCTTCGGCATCGTCTACCTTTACACGGGCGTGAGGGCATAGCAGCCGGGTTTCCACGCTTGGTCGTGGCTGTAAGTGGTTGCAAGAGCGCATGTTATAATCTGAAGTCTCAGCGCTTTGATTCACTTCGACTTCGAGAATCGTTACGAGGACGAGCACATCGTCGGACGCGCCATCACTGCGCGTGATGCCGTCGTAGTCTCGATCATCGTTCACGCCCTGTTGATCGCGCTGTTTCAGTACGGACCCGACCTGAACTTCCTCAGGCCCAGTCCCGAGGACGTCGAAGCCCGAAAACAAGAACTGCTACGTCGGCAGGAGCTCGAGCGCGCAAATCAGCGCTTCGTCTTCGTGCAGCCCAAGATCGACATGAAGGCGCCGGAGCCGAAGCCGAACGTCGATCTCTCGGATCAGGATCGCCGCGCGCAGGCGCCCAAGCGAGCGGCCAAGCCCGATAACCCCGTGCCGTTCTCGCAGGGAAATTCCGCGGAGCGTACTGACGCGACCCCATCTGTACCCGAGCGCGCGAAGGGACCAGAGACACAGGTAAAGCCGGACGACACGCCGCCGCAGCCGGAACCCGAGGAGCGCGTGGCGAAGGTCCTGCCGCCGCGCGACGACACGGGTATCAGGCGTTCTCCCCAAGTCTCCCGTCCGGTCGCCGGCAACCTCGGCGAGGCACTGCGCAATCTCGAACGCTACGTGCAGAACGAAACCTTCCAGAACCCGTCGGGCGGCGCGAACGATCCGGGCGCGACGATTCAGTTCGATACCAAGGGCGTCGAGTTTGGTCCGTGGCTGCGCCGTTTCGTGGCGCAGGTGCGTCGCAACTGGTTCGTGCCGTACGCGGCGATGACATTCAAGGGCCGGGTCGTCCTGCAGTTCAACATTCACAAGGACGGCTCGATCACCGATCTCACCGTCGCCGGTCCGTCGAACATCGACGCGTTCAACCGCGCCGCTCACAACGCCATTCTTCAGTCGAATCCAACCGAGCCGCTTCCACCCGAGTATCCCGAGCCGGTCGCGTTCTTCACGGTCACGTTCTACTACAACGAACAGCCGCCCCTGCGGTAACGACAGGGCGATGCCGACGCGGACGCAACAACTGGGGCTCATCATCGTGTTAGCCGCGCTCGTGGCGTACGTGTTCATACGCGTGCTTTGAGCTCGAAGCCTCTCGTACTTGCGGTGCTCGGTCCAACCGCGTCCGGTAAGAGCGCGCTGGGACTGGCGCTAGCCGGGCGTCTTGGCGGCGAGATCCTGAACTGCGATTCCACTGCTGTCTACCGCGGCTTCGACATCGGCACTGACAAGGTGCCGCCCGATGAACAGCGCGGCATTCCGCATCACCTGATCGACATCGCCGATCCGACGGAGGTCTACACCGCGGCCCAGTACGCGCGCGACGCCGATCGTGTGATTCGCGACGTGCACGCCCGCGGCAACCTGCCGATTCTCGTTGGCGGTACCGGCTTCTACTACCGGGCGCTGACGCGTGGGCTATTTCCCGGTCCGGGCGCTGACGAGGCGCTTCGGTCGCGACTCGAGCGAATCGCGGCTCGGAAGGGACCGGAGCGTCTGCATCGGATGTTGGGCCGTGTCGATCCGGATTCTGCGGCCCGCATCATGACGCGCGACGTGAAGCGTCTCGTTCGCGCTCTCGAGGTGTATTTCTCGACCGGCCGACCGCTGACCGCACACTTCGCAGACACGCGCTCGCCGATTGCCGACTGTGAGGTCATCGCCGTCACGCTGAAGATTCCGGCCGACCTCACAGCCGATCGCGTCGCGCGGCGCGTGGAGCGTCAGTTCGAGCGAGGCATCATCGATGAAGTGAAAGGACTGCTGGCACGTGGTGTCCCCGCGGAAGCCCGGCCCTTCGGCGGACTGGTCTATCGTCAGGTGATGGAGATGCTGCGCGGTGTGCGTGATGAGGCGGCCACGCGAGCGCTCATCGTTCAGGAGAACCGCCGCTACGCTCGACGGCAGTTGATCTGGTTTCGTAAAGAGCCTAACCTTATCTGGTTCGACGGTCCCGGCGAACAGCCGGAGACACTGCACCGCGTCGAGGAAGCGCTCGTTGCGCGCGGTGTGCGTATGCGAGGAGACGCTCCCTGATGGCCCAGGTATCTGAACCACGAGCCTCGTTGTCGGCGCAGCCAAACATCCAGGACGTCTTCCTGAATTTCGCCCGTCGGGATCGCCTCGCCGTGACGATGCACCTGATGGACGGTCGCCGGTTCGACGCACGCATCAAGAACTTCGACAAGTTCGCGGTTATCGTGGAAGTGGACGGCACCGACCAGTTGGTGTTCAAGCACGCGATCGCGACGATCGAGACCGCGCGCGCGATCGCCAACTATTTCGCGTCACATCATTCCTAATCTGACACCGTTCCCTCGTGTCGTCCTGATCGTGCTCGACAGTGTCGGGTGCGGTGAACTCCCCGATGCCGGCCTTTACGGCGACGAAGGCAGCGACACACTCGGCAACATCGCGCGGCAGGTCCCGCTGCGTGTGCCGCGATTACGGGCGCTTGGACTCGGTCGCATAGCCCGTCTTGGCGGCGACACGCAGCCGGCCGAAGGTGCTTACGGCCGCATGGCGGAAGCGTCGGCGGGGAAGGATTCGGTCACCGGCCACTGGGAGATGATGGGCATCGTTCTGGATCGGCCGTTCCCGACGTTCGCGGAAGGTTTCCCCGCATCGGTCATCGCCGAGTTTGAATCCAGAATTGGCCGTGGCATCCTCGGCAACGTCGTGGCATCGGGCACCGAGATCATCGACCGGCTCGGTGCCGAACACATGCGGACCGGAAAGCCGATCGTCTACACGTCCGCGGACAGCGTGTTCCAGATCGCCGCTCACGAAGATGTGGTTCCGGTTCCTGAGCTCTATCGGATGTGCGAGATCGCATTTGACCTCGTCGGACGTGGGATGGGCGTTGGTCGCGTGATCGCCAGGCCATTCGTGGGTGCGCCTGGAGCGTTCAAGCGGACCTCGAACCGGCACGATTACGCGCTCGACCCCACCGGCCAGACGCTGCTCGATCTCCTCACCTCACGAGAGATTCCCGTCGTCTCGATCGGAAAGGTGAAGGACCTCTTTGCCGGGCGAGGCATTACGAAGGCGATGCCCACGGCGAGCGACGCCGAAGGCGTGGACCGCGTGCTGGATGCTATGAAGAGTGTCTCCAGCGGTTTGATCTTCGCGAACCTCGTGGACTTCGACACGGTGTATGGCCATCGCAATGACGTGGCTGGCTACGCGGCCAACATCGAGCAATTCGACGACCGCCTCGGCGCCGTGCTCGACCAGCTGCGCGACACAGACCTGTTGATCATCACCGCCGACCATGGCAACGATCCGACGACGCCGAGCACGGATCATTCGCGCGAGCACGTGCCGCTCTTGATGACAGGCCGGCGTGTGAAACGTGGCGCCGACATCGGCACGCGACCCACATTCGCCGACCTCGGGCAAACGCTCGCGCACAACTTCTCGGTTGGACCACTGGCGCACGGCACCAGTTTTCTGGAGGACGTTGTTGTCGAGCATTCGTGAAGCCCTCGAGCAGCGGGAGCGTGAGACGCTTGCTCCACAGGCGGCACGCAGCGCCGATTCCCGAGGCCGTCTGCATCCCGAGCCGGAGGACGATGTGCGCCCGGCGTTTCAGCACGATCGGGATCGCATCATTCACAGCAAAGCGTTTCGGCGACTGAAGCACAAGACGCAGGTCTTCTTCGCTCCTGCCGGCGACCACTACCGCACCCGGCTGACACACAGCCTCGAGGTGTCGCAGATCGCGCGCACGATCGCCAAGGTGCTGCAGTTACACGAGGAGCTCACCGAGTCGATCGCGCTGGGCCACGATCTGGGTCACACGCCGTTCGGGCACGCTGGAGAGCGCGTGCTCGACTCACTCGTACCCGGAGGATTCAGACACTACGAGCAGAGCCTGCGAATCGTGGACATCCTCGAGAACGATGGCCGCGGTCTGAACCTGACCTGGGAAGTGCGCGACGGTATCGGCCGTCACTCGAAGGGCAAAGACGGATCGCCGGTCGGTGTCGAACCATCGAAGCGCGCGGCAACGCTGGAAGGTCAGGTCATGCGCGTCGCAGACCTCATTGCCTACGTGAACCACGACATCGACGATGCGGTTCGGGCTGGAGTGCTGAAGGATGAGGATTTGCCGCAGGACGCCGTCGCCGTCCTTGGCTCGACCTCGTCGGCGCGCATTGCCCGGATGGTGAAGGATGTCGTGACCGAAACCCAGGCCGGCGATCTCACCGAGATTCGCATGAGCCGAGGGGTGCTCGATGCGACGCTCGCGATGCGAGCGTTTCTGTTTGGTGCCGTGTACGAGAACGACATCGCGACGGCCGAGTTCAAAAAGGCCACCGCAATCCTCGGTGGGTTGTGGGAACGTGTGCGCGAGGGGCCCGCCGATCTCCTCGACCAGCGCATCATCGAGACTGAAGGCCTCGATGTTGCGGCCAAGGACTTCCTCGCAGGAATGACCGACCGGTTTGCGGTCGCCCTCTACGAACGCCTGTTCATTCCGAAGCCTTGGGTTGGGCCGATGGCCTGGAGCCAGCTATAATAGAAGGTCGCCTTTCGCAGGATTTTCGCGGGAGGAGCTCCTTCATGCAGCTTGACCTGACCCGGTACCGGCAGCCGCTCACGCACTTTTCGAAAGTGTTCCAGCCCGAGGACGTCGGGCAGGAAGGCGATGCATATCGGATTGTGGCGCCTGTCCAGGTGGAAATGGATATCCACAAGGACAAGGAGCGGTTCCGTCTGGAAGGCACGGCGCGAACCGAGCTCGAGCTGTCGTGCAGCCGATGCCTCGAGCCGTTCACCCTGCCAGTTGATGCCGCGTTCGACGTGCGGTATCTGCCGGCGTCGGAACACGGTGATGGAGAGAGCGAGGTCGCCGAAGAGGATCTCGATACGAGTGTGTATCGAGACGATCAGATCGACCTGAATGAGGTCTTGCGCGAGCAGTTTTATCTGGCGCTGCCGATGAAGCCGTTGTGCCGTGAGGATTGCGCCGGCCTGTGTCCGCAGTGCGGGACGAACCGCAACACGGGCACGTGTTCGTGCGCGACCGAGGACCTGGATCCGCGGCTCGCGCCGCTCAGGGGATTGAAGCAGGTGGCCGACCGCAGGTCGACGACCGGAGATTGACGAGAGACAATGCCTAATCCAAAACGCAGACATTCCAAGACCCGCACGGCGAAGCGGCGCACGCACGATTCACTGCGCTCGGCGACGACCGGCTTGTGCCCGCAGTGCCAGGAGCCGAAGGCGCCTCACCGCATCTGCCCGCACTGCGGCTACTACAAAGAACGCCAGGTCCGTCCGGTCGACGAAGAATAGCCGCATGCGCATGCGCATCGCGGTAGACGCAATGGGCGGCGATCACGCGCCATCGGTCATTGTCGATGGAGCGGTGGCCGCTGCGCGTCACCTCGATGCTGAGATCGCGCTTGTCGGTCCGGCGGCCGACATCGAGCGGGCGCTCGCGTCGCACGCCGACTGGTCAACGCTCGGCATCGCCATCGTCGATGCTCCCGACGTGATCGGGATGTCGGAGGCTCCGGCCGCTGCGCTGCGCCGCAAGCCCCGCGCGTCGGTGCGCGTGGCCGCGGATCTCGTCGCCAGCAAGAACGCCGCGGCGCTCGTCAGCGTCGGACATACGGGTGCGACGGTGATGGCCGCGCACGCCGCGTTCGGCATGATCACCGGCGTCGATCGACCAGCGCTGGCCTGCACGATTCCGACGCGAACGCGTCCAGCGGTGCTGCTCGACGCAGGGGCCAACGTCGAGTGCCGGCCGCAGCACCTGCTGCAGTTCGGCGTGATGGGCAGCGTGGTCCAGCGAGTGGTGTTCGGCGTTGAACGACCGAGCGTGGGGTTGCTCTCGATCGGCGAGGAAGCCACGAAAGGCAATGAGTTGACGCGCGAGGCACATCAACTCTTGAAGGCGGCCCCGATCAATTTCATTGGCAACATCGAGGGACGGGAGATCTATAGCGGCGTGGCGGACGTGGTGGTGTGTGACGGGTTTACCGGCAACGTGGTGCTGAAGACCAGCGAGGGTCTCGTCGAGACCGTAGAGACGCTGCTCGGCGACGAGCTGCGCGGGACGTTTTCGAGCTCGGTGGGATATCTCCTGTCGCGTCGCGCGTTTCGTCGTTTCCGGCGGCGGCTCGATTACTCGGAGTACGGCGGCGCAGCGTTGATCGGCGTCGCCGGACTGGTCATCGTCGGTCATGGGCGATCGTCAGCCAAGGCTGTGCGCAACGCGATTGCCATGGCGTATCGACTTGCGACCACCGACTTCGTGCATCGCGTCGAGCAAGAAATCGGCGCAGCCGCACTCGCCAGGTAACGCCTCGTGATCGCGTTCATCTTTCCAGGACAAGGGTCACAGCAAGTCGGCATGGGCAAGGCCCTGGCCGATCGATTCCCCGTCGCCCGACATACGTTCGAAGAGGCTGACGAGGCGTTCGCGGCAGCGAACGTTGAGGCGGGTCTTCAGACACGCCTTCAAACCCGCCGTCTCTCGACGATCTGCTGGGAGGGGCCCGAGTCGGATCTCCAGCTCACCGAGATCACGCAGCCGGCAATTGTGACGGTCAGCATCGCGGCGTACCGCGTGCTCGCCGCACAGGGCATCACGCCGTCATTCGTTGCCGGTCATAGCCTTGGCGAGTACGCGGCGCACGTTGCCGCAGGTACCTTCTCGTTTGCCGACGCTGTCGGACTCGTGCGTCGCCGCGGACGCTACATGCAGGAGGCCGTCCCGGTGGGAGTCGGCGCGATGGCGGCGATTCTGGGGGCGGACCTGTCGGTAGTGACGCAGGCCTGCGAGGAGGCCGCGCAAGGCGAGGTCGTCAGTCCCGCCAATATCAATTGCCCGGGCCAGATCTCGATTGCCGGACACGCGACCGCGGTGCAGCGCGCATCTGAGCGGGCAAAGGCGCTCGGCGCACGCCGTGCGATCCCGCTCGCGGTGAGCGCGCCATTTCACTGCGCGCTGATGAAGGCCGCCGAGCAGCGCCTCGAGCCCGAGTTGCGCGCACTGAAGACGACCACTCCATTGGTGCCGGTGGTGGCGAATGTGGATGCCGAACCAAAGCGCGATGGCGCGTCATCGGTGGACGCATTGGTGCGCCAGGTATCCGCCCCCGTGCGCTGGGAGGACGTCGTCCGCCGCCTTGCGTCTGAAGGCGTCACCACGTATGTTGAGGTAGGTCAAGGAAACGTGCTCGGCGGGATGGTGAAGAAGATTCAGCCCGACGCGCAGATCATGGCATTCGGATCGCCCGAGAACCTCGACGCGATCGTGACGGCATGTTCGATCTCAACGGAAAAGTAGCGATCGTGACCGGCGCGTCCCGCGGTATCGGGCGCGGTATCGCCGAAGTGCTGGCTGCCCGCGGCGCGCACGTCATTGCTGGCGCGCGCGGAGACAATGCGACCGGGACGGTGGACGCGATTCGACATACCGGTGGCGCGGCCGAATCGGTGGCGATCGATGTGACCGATGCGGCGTCGATCGACGCGATGGTCGAAGGCGTATTGGCGCGGCACGGGCGCGTGGATGTGCTCGTCAACAACGCCGGTATCACGCGCGACCAGTTGATGTTGCGGTTGAAGCGTACGGATTGGGACGAGGTGATCGCCACCAACCTGACCTCCGCCTACACCTGCGTCCAGGCAGTCCTCAAGCCGATGATTAAGCAGCGCACCGGACGCATCGTCAGCATCAGCTCCGTCGTCGGGCAGATGGGGAATGCCGGCCAGGCGAACTATGCGGCGTCGAAGGCCGGGCTGATCGGGTTCAGCATGGCGCTGGCGCGCGAGGTCGCGTCGCGCAATATCACCGTGAATGTGGTCGCCCCCGGCATGATCGAGACCGATATGACCCGGGCGGTTGCCGAGAAGGCGCAGGGTGAGTGGGAATCGCTGATTCCGCTCAAGCGACTGGGGACGCCGAAGGACGTCGCGGCGGCAGTGTGCTTCCTCGCGTCGGATGAGGCAGCGTATATTACTGGGCAGGTACTGGCCGTCAACGGCGGTATGTACATGTAGTTGGTGGTTGGTAGTTGGTGGTTGGTAGTTGAATTTAGTTGGTAGTGGTTGGTCGTTGGTGGTTCGGTGTGTTGAGTGACAGGACCACTCACCACCAACCACTAACCACTAACCGACTGGAGGACAGATGGCGGTTGCAGACAAGGTGAAGAGCATCATCGTGGAACAGCTTGGCGTTGATGAAGAGGAAGTGACGCCGGATGCGTCGTTTGTGGACGATCTGGGCGCCGACTCGCTCGACACGGTGGAGCTCGTGATGGCCTTCGAGGAAGAGTTCGG
>AR_comb_assmDRAFT_10036470_pt1 | contig 13631 bp, 10 predicted proteins | sample ArasoioldDNA_FD_10543 | JGI IMG/M metagenome (IMG submission 10543) | reverse complement strand
TGCGCTGATTCATCGGCTTTAAATCTGAGATACAAAATTTGTTCACGATCGGCCAGATCTTGCTTTCCTGAACCTTGATAGCAAAGCATCAAATTGTAGTGAGCCTGCAGATCTTCCGGATCAACAAGAAGTGTTTGTTTGAATTCAGCGATGGCTTCATTGAATTTTCGCTGCAAAAACAAAATTCTGCCGATTTGATTGCGCACAACACGATCGCGCGGATATTGATCAATTGTTTTCTTCAAATGTTCAAGCGCTTCCGAATATCGGCCTTGCGATTTTAAAGTCATTGCATAGAAAAAATGCGTTTTAGCAAGTTCCGGATTCAATTCCAATGCTTTTTTCAAAACAGTCTGCGCACCGCTGATGTCACCTTCTTGAATCCGTGCCCGTGCAATATTAACCCAACCATCAGCATATTTAGGATCTACTTCCGTGACTTTGATAAAAGCAGCCTCTGCCCCTTTAAGATCGCCTTGCAAAAGCAGACCAATTCCATAATCGTTCCATCGTTCACGATCTTTCGGATCCAATTTTGCTGTTTGGTTTATATTTTGTTTGGCATCAACTACTTTCAAAGTCGCATCCGCTTCATCCATTGTGGTAACTGGCAATTCGGGAATGGATTTTATTTTTCCTGAGACGTTGGAGGTATCACCGGTAAAAATCCAGTTGCGGTCATCGTAACTTTTATCCACATTAAGATCAGCATGTGCAGGATCGGGAATTCCGGCAAATGCAAATTGAGTGTTCCACCACATAAATTTGCGGTAATTCAGTTTTGCTTTCAGAAAGATTTTGTTACCGCAATCTTCCGGAATCGTTAATCGGAAGTGTGCTGTGTCTGCTGCACCCGGTGGAATCAAGCGCACATAAGCAACTGATCGCGCAGCCCATGCGTTCCGTTTGTTGATCCAATTCCCATGTTCATCAATTAAAACCGTACGATAAAAATGAGCGCCTTTTTCTACCGGGCCTTTTCCATTCTCTTCAATGCGGCCGCTCCAGAAAATGATGCGACCTTGTTCATCTTTTGCTTGTAATTCCAACCAGACATCAAATGCATCCACAGTTCCGCCAGGAAAGAAATGCCCAACACCGCGCGTGCGCACAACAACATCCACGCGCACTGTTTCACCACGTTTTACAGCAGCACCAACACGATCGATCGGGGCAACGATTTGTGCAGGCTTTCGAATCACTGAAGGCACATCACCAAACGACATTGATTCTTCACCGATTGCAAATGTACTGGCGAGGTCAGGTCCTTCTGAAGTACGAGGGCGAACTTGCGGTTTTTCCAAAGCTTCCCCTTCCGAAATTGCAAAAATATCAACAGTCACTTGATTGTCCTGCAAAAACTTTTGAACCGTGCGTAATTGCACTTCATCATGATTCACAAACGGCAATGCTGTATTTGCCCCCGGAAATCGATGCGATTTAATTTTGCCATGATCAGAAGCAGGATCATTTCCATCTACTAACGGCATATGACAATCCGCACATTTTTTTGGTTTCGGTGGATAATAAAATGAACGCGCGCCTTGTCCTGAAATTCCACTCGCCTGCCAGTTATCGTAATCATTGAAACCGCGGAACCAGCGGTAGTTGTTTACCGGAATATCAAGATGAACTTTGTGACACGATGAACAAAATTCAGCGGTATTTTTTCGCACAAATGGTTTCATGAAAACTTTGCGATGAGGCTCCGGATCCAGATTCACCACGAAATCATGAAGCCATTGCAAATAACGATTTTTGCTTACGGAAAGATCGTGAAGCGCCGGATATTCAATTTCAAAATCCCCCTGCCCCATTGAGCTTCTTACATGAACGATGGCATGACATGAAGTGCATGCCAGTCCGGCTTGAGCTTCTCTGGTATCAATGATTTGTTTGATTGGAGTGTCCATCATGCCATTAAACAAAACTGCATGGTCATGACAACCTCCGCACCATTTGGAAGGTCTGGTTCCAATCGTATCTTGCATGTATTCAATCGATTTGCGATACCACTGATTGTTGAATGATGAAAAATGATGCGCGGATGAAAACCATTGTTCATAAATATCGGGATGACATCTTTTGCAGGTTTCTGAAGTTAAGAAGAAAGTTGACGGAATTGTTTTCCTGGATGTTGTTTCTGCAGAAGATGGAAAGAAGGGACTTTGCGGGCCTCCGCCTTCACCATCCATATTTAAAGGCGGTGATTCCGGATTTACGATGCGATCATATTTTGATGGGAATTTATGTCTGTAGAAAGATACGGCAGCAGGAAAGATGAAGGCAATGATCAAAACAGTGCAGAACGCTTTCCAGGCTAACTTCGATTCGAACCTGGCGAATGAGATTGCAAGTAATAAAATTCCTGCGACTGCAGAAAAGATATGCGAATACAAAAGCCAATGGAAGTGAGTCCCTGATCCAGTGAAGATCAGCGTGACTCCTAAGAGTCCCGCAATCGAAAGCAGTATCAATGAAGCACGGCCTACCGAGTTCATGAGTTTTGAGATCCGGCGGAAGATCAACATCAAGAAAAACAGGAGCAATAACCCGAGACCTAAATGAAGCAGGACATTTCCAATGTAAAAAATCGATGGATCATCGAACGCGAAAAGATACGCGCTGTTTAATATGAGGATGAATAATCCGGCAAGCAAAAAAGAGATAGAACGGCTATAAGAACTACCGTTTGTCATAGGAAATAATTATAGCGGATGATTACGAAATGCTTTCGTCCTGATGTGCAGTACAATTGCTCGATCCGAAGCTAAAGTTATGAAATATTTCCTGCTGATTGCTTTAATGATCATTCCTGTTTTAAGTTTGGCGCAAAGCCGGACACCACTGATTCAATCAGTTGACGTACAAATTCCAATAGCACCAACTCCGGTGACGATCGCTGGTGTGAAATATCTTTGTTACGAATTACACATCACGAACTTCAGAAATTTCGATATCGCTTTAACACGGCTCGAAATCCTGGATGCTGATAACAAATCTTCATTAGGCGATTTCCAGGATTCGGCGCTGAATTCAAAGCTAGGGCGTCCGGGATTACCTGATTTACAAGATAAAAGGATCATCACTCCTGGATCGCGTGCAGTTGCTTTTTTATGGCTAGCGATTGATGGCCCAAACATTCCATCACGGCTGCAACATAAAATCGAATTTGATTTGAATCAATCAACCGGCCGGCAGCATGGTGTCATTGAAGATTTGATGTGCGATGTTAGTAAAAAGAATCCCGTTGTATTGAATCCACCATTAAAAGGCGGACCGTGGGCTGCACTTTACGATCCACAAATGGAGCACGGACATCGTACTTCCATTTATACAATCAACGGCCATGCGAGAATTCCTGCGCGTTTCGCAATCGATTGGATTCAATTAAATAAAGATGCAACACACGCACAAGGTGACGATTCCAAAATTTCAAACTGGTACGGCTATGGCGCTGATGTGCTTGCAGTCGCGGATGCTGTTGTGGCAGAAGCGATGGATGACATCCCTGAAGATGCGATGGTTTCAAGCGAAAAGCGTGTTCCGCTTGAAAATGCCAGTGGAAATTACATTGCACTTGATCTTGGCAATGGTCATTACGCGTTCTATGAACATTTGAAGCATGGCAGCATTCAAGTAAAACGTGGTGATAAAGTGAAAACTGGCCAGGTAATCGCACAGCTTGGAAATTCAGGAAGCAGCTCAGCAGGTCCTCATCTTCATTTTCATGTAAGCGATGGAAATTCAGAGCTCGGCGCCGAAGGTATACCTTATGTATTCGTGAATTTTGAAGTGATCGGCGCTTATGAAACGATTGATGGCTTCGCAACCGGCGAACCCTGGAAGCCTGCACTAAATGGCGGCAAGCGTAGCATGGAATTGCCTGCCCCAAATACAGTTGTTATGTTTTCAGAAGAATGATCTCCGCAAAATTACGTAACGACTTTCCGGTTTTGCAACAAAACATTTATGGAAAACCGCTAATCTATTTTGATAACGCAGCGACCGCACTCAAGCCGCAATCGGTAATTGATGCAATCAATCACTATTACTCCACCGAAAGTTCAAATGTACACCGAGGCATTTACTACCTCAGCGAAAAAGCGACCGCGGAATTTGAAGCATCACGCACCAAAGTTCAACAATTCATAAATGCGCAATCTGCGGAAGAAATTGTTTTTGTACGCGGCACAACTGAAGCAATTAATCTCGTAGCGTCAAGTTACATGCGACCGATTCTTCATAAAGGAGATGAGATTGTTCTATCAGTGATTGAACATCATTCCAACATTGTTCCATGGCAGCTTGTCTGCAATGAAACGGGCGCGGTGCTCCGCATTATTCCTGCAAATGATTCAGGCGAGCTTCAGCTGAATGAATATGAAAAGCTGTTAAATGAAAAAACGAAATTTGTTGCTATTGGTCATGTTTCCAATGCCATCGGAACCATCAATCCTATAAAGCAAATGATTGAAATGGCGCACAAACATGGAGCGCCGGTTTTGATTGATGGCGCACAATCAGTTCCGCATCTTACAGTTGATGTGCATGATCTGAATTGCGATTTCTATGCATTTTCAGGACACAAGCTTTATGGTCCGACTGGAATTGGAGTGTTATATGGAAAGTCAGACCTGCTCGATCAAATGCAGCCTTATCATGGCGGCGGCGAAATGATCAGCTCTGTAAGTTTCGAAAAAACTACCTACAAAAAACCGCCGCACAAATTTGAAGCAGGAACACCATCGATCGCAGGCGCGATCGGTTTAGGCGCAGCGATCGATTATGTGAAAAGCATCGGCTTGCAAGAAATTTCTGCCTATGAAAATCAATTGTTGAAATATGCAACCGAAAAGATTCTAACTGTTCAGGGTGTTCGAATCGTTGGAAATTCAAGAATGAAGGCAGCAATTTTGTCATTTGTAATTGATGGAATTCATCCGCACGATATCGGAACAATCCTGGATCGCGAAGGAATTGCGATCCGCGCAGGACATCATTGCGCGATGCCGGCGATGCAACGATTTGGAGTAGCGGCAACCGCACGTGCTTCATTTGCTTTCTATAATACGAAGGATGAAGTAGATGTATTTATTGATGCCTTAGGAAAAGTTTTAAACTTATTTTCTTAATCACGGAAGTACGGAATACACTGAAAGGAATTCATTTATTCCGTGAATTCCGTGTTTCAGTGATTAGTAAAATGTCCGAATTAAAGAATCTATATCAGCAAGTCATACTTGATCACAACAAACATCCACGGAATTTTCGAAAGCCAGAAAAAGCGAACCGCAGAGCTGAAGGAAATAATCCGGTTTGTGGCGATCAGCTCATCATCTATGTTGAATACGAAAATGACGCGATTAAAGATATCGGCTTTCAATCTTCAGGATGCGCAATTTCAAAAGCGTCTGCATCATTGATGACTGAAAGTGTAAAAGGCAAGAATAAAAACGGAGTTCAGTTGCTTCACGAACAAGTCAAAATTATTTTGCAAGAAAACCCCACTCCGCAAAATGATCTTGGAGAACTTGCGGCGCTTTCAGGCGTTCGTGAATTTCCGGTCAGGATTAAGTGCGCAACTCTGGCCTGGGAAACATTAAGAAATGCACTTGAAGAAAAATCCGAAAAAGCTTCGACCGAGTAAGTTAACTTTGCTGTGGAGCCTCTAAAATTTTTCGCACTGACTCTGCAAATTTTTGAAATTGCTGTTTCATGATCGCCTCAATCAAGCTTCTGCCAAATTGTAGTGCACGACCTGCAACGTCCACTTCCGTATTTACTTTCACTTCAGTGCCGGAATCAGAAACGGGGGTAAGCTGACTGGCCATTGTACCTTTCATCCAACCGCCGCCTTCCCGGCCTTCACCTGTCATCTTGACCATATGCTGCGCTTCATCCATTTCGGTAATCTGCACCTTGCCCTGAAAACTCATGGATACAGGCCCAATCTTTACGGTCATCGCACCAATAAAATTGCGATCATCCTGAATTTCAGTTAGCTTCACACCAGGCATACATTGCACAACTTGTTGAGGATCAATCAAAAAATTCCACACGCGATTAATCGGCGCTTTGACTTCGAATTTATCTTCAATACGAAATGCCATATTTGTCTCCAGAGAAGAGCGCGGACATTTTGTCCGCATTGATGATCGCGGACGTCCCGTCCGCTATATTATTATAGGTCTAACCTGTAGGACATCATTGTGGAAAAACTGGATGTAAACAGCATACAAAAAATGCTCGAATCTCAAGGTTATGTCACTGACACCGAAGTTGCTACTGCTGCTTATCTTGCGATGTCATTGCATAAACCATTGCTGGTTGAAGGCCCCGCTGGCGTTGGAAAAACTGAAATTGCCAAAGTGATGGCATCGGCGTTCAAAACAAAATTAATCCGGCTTCAATGTTATGAAGGTATTGATGCCAACATGGCGCTTTACGAATGGAATTATCAGCGCCAGTTGCTGCATATCAAAATGGAAGAGCGCAGCAAGAAGAGTATCAAAGAAAAAGAAGCGGATATTTTCAGTGAATCATTTCTGTTGAAACGTCCGTTACTTGAAGCGCTTGTAACTGAACCTACTCCTGTTTTGTTGATTGATGAAATCGATCGATCGGATGAAGCTTTCGAAAGTTTTCTTCTGGAAATATTATCCGATTGGCAAATTACAATTCCGGAAATCGGAACGATTTCTGCCGCAAACATCCCATACGTAGTAACTACAAGCAATCGAACTCGCGAACTTTCCGATGCATTACGCCGCCGATGTCTTTATTTGTGGATCGATTACCCCCCTTTCGAAAAAGAGTTGGCAATCGTACGAAGCAAAGTTTCGGGCATTGATGAACGATTAGCATCTGAAATCTGTGCATTCATTCAAATGACACGCACTAAGAAACTACAGAAACTTCCGGGAATTGCTGAAACTTTGGATTGGGCTACAGCGTTAGTAGCGTTGCATAGAAAGCATTTGGATTTGAAATCTGTAACCGAAACTCTGGGAGCGCTTTTCAAATCTCATGATGATGCGTTGCAGATGAAAAATCAGCATCTTACAAAAATTTTGCAGGCCATTGAGCAGCTTCCTCAAAGTGAATCAGCATGGAGTCATGAAACGATTAGAGCTGTATCGAAAGGAATTGAATCATGACTGTGCATCATCAAGAACTCAGCGCAAATGTAGTTGCATTTTGCAGACTTCTTCGCAGCGAAGGATTGCCGATCGGTTTGAGCGAACAAACAGATACACTGCGTGCACTCGAAATGATTTCGATTACCGATCCCCAAGAATTCAGGATTACTTTAAGGACGATTCTTGCCCGCAATCAAAAAGAACAACATCACTTTGATCAGCTATTTGAATCTTACTGGCGCGGCAAATTGCAGGCAGACTCAACACATTTAGGACTTCGAAAAAAGACTTCACTTCATACTCCAAAAAAGAGTTTGTTAAATCCAGTACTGAAAAATTGGAATGAAGCGGTTGAAAAGCAGGAAGAAGGACTTTCAGGTTACAGTCCGTTAGAGCTGATGAAACGGAAAGACTTCAACAACATTAAAGATGAAGATTTCAAAGAAACAATTGAAATCGTAAACAAGTTGAAAAAAGTATTGAATACGCCTCGCGGTTTGCGTTATCAAAAATCTTTGAAGCATCACCTGATTGATTTCCGCAAGACGTTGCGACTGAGCCTGAGAAATGCGGGAGAAGTAATTGAAGTTGCTTATAAAGAGCGCGCGCCGCGTCCCATGAATCTTGTTTTGCTTTGTGATGTGAGCGGCTCGATGGAAAATTACAGCAAATTTTTGATTTCGGTGATCTATTCACTTCAATCTGCTTACAACCGGATTGAAACATTTGTTTTCAGCACAGCCCTGACGCGTCTTACTGCAGTTATAAAAAGAAAAAGCCTGAAGCAAGTTCTACAAGAACTTTCGGAATCTGTTCCGGATTGGTCAGGGGGTACCAGGATCGGCGAATGTTTTCAAGAATTGCTGGAATTATACGGAGACAAAATCACCAAGAACAGCGTGGTGTTGATTTTAAGTGATGGTTGGGATGTTGGCGATGTAGATTTGCTGGAGCAAAGCATGAAAATGATTCATAGCAAAGCGAAACGGGTGATCTGGCTGAATCCATTATTAGGCTCAGCAGAATATCAACCATCTTGTTTAGGTATGGAACGCGCATTGCCGTATATTGATGACTTTCTTCCGGCGCACAATGTGCAGACGTTACGAGATCTTTGCAATCATCTATCGAAAGTGAATTTGTTACGGAGAAAAATGGCGTGAAAGAATTGCGCGAAATTTTGAAGGCATTGGAGCCGCTTCAGAAACGAGGCGAGAAAGTGGCTTTAGCAACGATCGTAAAAACGAAAGGTTCAACTTATCGACGTCCGGGCGCACGAATGCTGATGACATCTGATGGCCAAATGATCGGCTCGATCAGCGGTGGGTGTTTAGAAGGTGACGTTCATGAACATGCCAAAAAAGTGATGAGCTCCGGTGAACCGATCGTTTTAAATTACGATACATCGTCCGATAATGATGTGGTGTGGGGGCTCGGTCTAGGGTGCAATGGCGTTGTGCATGTTTTAGTTGAATCACTTAGGCAAATGCCTAAGTATCTTTCGTTTCTCGCGGGTTGCCTTGAGCCTCAGCGTTGCGGTGTTGTAGCTACAGTTTTTAGAACTGAAGGTGACATCGGCGCAAAGGTTGGTTCACGAATGACAATCGCCGAAGATGGCAGCAGTTCGGGCATGAGTGAAAATCAATCGTTAGGATCTGCGATTGTTTCTGATGCAAAAGAAGCGATGCGCAATGGACATTCAATCATCAAAGAATATGAAGTGTCTGGCGGAAAAGCGGAAGTTTTTATTGAAGTTGTTCAATCACCGATGCCGCTGGTTATTTTTGGAGCAGGACATGATGCGATTCCTGTTGCAAGACTGGCGAAGGAGCTTGGATGGAATGTGACAATTGTTGATGGCCGCGCTGCGTTCGCATCCAAAGAACGATTTCCCCAAGCTGACAATGTAATTCTTTCGAGTCCGGAAGATGTGCACAAAAATGTTTTGCTGGATCCTAGAGGTGCAGCGATCATCATGACTCACAACTACAATCATGATGTAACAATCCTGCGCCAAATTTTGCCGCTGCCTTTGCGCTATCTTGGGGTATTAGGTCCGAAAAGAAGAACGCAAAAGACGCTGGAAGATTTGAGGAAAGAAGGGATAGGTCCATCAGCAGAGCAGATCAGTCATATATATAGTCCGGTTGGAATGGATATCGGCGCAGAAACGCCGGAGGAAATTGCACTGGCAATTATAGGCGAGATTCAGGCTGTACTTGCAGGTCGGTCAGGAGGTTCTCTCAGAAATCGCAAAGGACCAATACATGAATCCTCAGCGGACTAAAGTCCGCGGCCCAGAATGCAGGCTAAAGCCTGCGCTCCAGACTGCGTTGACAATGCTCTTTTATTCCTAATAATCTAAAACTTACAAAGAAGTTTCTCCGCATACGTCAACAATCTCTCAACTTACGAGTCTTTTTTTAACAAAAAAGACCCCGGGAGGAAAAAATGATACCGGGCAAATTCGATTATTTCGCACCTCAAACTCTGGACGAAGCTGTGTCTCTCCTTTCCAAAAATCCTGATGCAAAAATTCTTTCGGGCGGACAAAGCTTAATTCCGTTAATGAAACTTCGATTCGCCTCCCCTGCTGTTTTGATCGATATCAATCGCATTCCAAATCTTGATTACATTCAGGAAGCAGATGGCTCATTGCGGATTGGAGCATTGGTTCGTGAAGCAGATCTGGAAAAATCAGATGTAATCAAAAAGAAATTTCCGATTGTGTTTGATACAGCGCAGGTAATTGCAGATCCGCTGGTTCGCAATCGAGCAACGATCTGCGGAAATGTCGCTCATGCCGATCCTGCAAATGATCATCCCGCAACAATGATCGCGCTGAATGCGCAATTCGTAACAAAAGGTCCGAAAGGACAACGCACAGTTGCTGCTCAAGATTTTTTTACCGGACTATTTACCACCGCGCTTGAGGCTGATGAAATCCTGACTGAAATCCGTATTCCAACTCCTCCGGAACGAAGCGGTGGCGCTTACATAAAATTGGAACGCAAGGTTGGAGATTTTGCTACTGCAGCCGTTGCTGCGCAATTGACTCTTGATGCTAGCGGCAACTGCTCATACGTAGGAATCGGATTAACGAATGCCGGATTAACTCCGGTTAATGCGCGTAAAGCGTCACAATTTTTAACCGGCAAAAAACCTGATGCCAAAAATATTGCAGAAGCAGCAAAGTTAGCGGTAGAAGAATCGGAACCGCGCGCAGATTTTCGCGGCCCGGCAGAATACAAACGAGATCTGATTCGAGTGTTAACTATAAGAGCGTTGAATCGCGCGGTAGAACGAGCAAGCGGTAAAGGAGGTAACTAGCATGTCAACACACCAAGTGAAACTCAAAGTGAATGGCGCGGAACGCTCCGCTGAAGTTGAATCCCGACTTTTGCTGGTTCACCTGATTCGCGAAGTGCTGGGCTTAACTGGCACCCACATTGGCTGCGATACAACTCATTGCGGCGCATGTACGGTGTTACTGAATGGCAAGCCGGTGAAATCCTGCACTGTGTTCGCAGTTCAAGCGGATGGTCAGGACGTGATGACTGTTGAAGGTTTAGAACAAGATGGAAAATTCCATCCGGTTCAAGAAGGATTTCGCGAAGAACATGGATTGCAATGCGGATATTGTACGCCTGGAATGTTGATGACTGGCACCGCATTGCTGAAAGAAAATAGCAATCCATCAGAACTCGATATTCGCAAAGCGATTTCTGGCAATCTTTGCCGATGCACAGGTTATGTGAACATTGTGAAATCGATTCAGTACGCAGCGAACAAACTGCGTCAAGGAGCATAGTCATGGCAACAGAACCTCGCACATCTCCAGAAATTGGTGGAATGGGACATTCCGTAAAACGGAAAGAAGATCTGCGTTTTCTGCGCGGCAAAGGAAATTATGTTGATGATATTAAATTGCCTGACATGATTTACCTGGATATTGTTCGAAGTCCGCTGGCGCACGCAAAAATTAAAAATATCGATGTTTCAAAAGCGACAGCAATTCCCGGGGTACTTGCAGTTGTCACCGGCAAGTTGATGGAAGAACACAAACTTGCCTGGATGCCTACGTTGATGAGCGATACCCAAATGGTATTGCCTACAGAAAAAGTAATGTTTCAGGGTCAGGAAGTTGCTGGTGTTCTTGCAACCGACCGCTACATCGCTGCGGATGGTGTTGCTGCAGTTGAAGTTGATTATGAACCTTTGCCTGTTGTTATAGATCCATTTGAAGCGTTAAAACCAGGCGCAACAGTTTTACGAACCGATAAACCAGATAAAAAAGACAATCTTATCTGGCATTGGGAAACTGGCGACAAAGCTGGAACCGACACAGCTTTTGCGGAAGCAGAAGTGAAAGTAAAGGAAGATATTTATCTTCCGCGCATTCATGTTGCTTCAATTGAAACATGCGGCTGCGTTGCACAGTTCGATAAGATTTACGGAAAGCTAACTGTATGGATGACCACGCAAGCGCCGCATGTAATTCGAACTGCATTTGCGATTGTCACCGGAATTCCGGAAAACAATATTCACATCATCTCACCTGATATCGGCGGCGGATTTGGCGGCAAAGTTCCCATTTACCCCGGATACGTAATTGCATCTGCAGCAGCGATCCTTACTGGAAAACCCGTGAAGTGGATTGAAGATCGGATTGAAAATTTAATGTCGGATTCTTTCGCGCGTGATTATCACATGACTGTCGAATTAGCGGGCAAAAAAGATGGAACACTCACTGCAATGCGGCTTAAAACACTTGCTGATCACGGATACACCGATGCTGCAGCAAATCCTTCAAAATTTCCTGCCGGATTGCTTCATATCTGCACCGGCTCATACGATTTCAAATCGGCGCACGTTGAAGTTGATGCTGCATATACAAACAAACCTCCAGGAGGAATTGCATATCGATGTTCGTTCCGCGTGACCGAAGCAGTGCATGCAATCGAACGGATGGCGGATGTGATGGCGCATGAACTCAATATGGATCCGGCAGAATTCCGCATGAAAAATTTCATAAAACCGGAAAAGTTTCCATATAAATCCGCCTTAGGTTGGGAATATGACAGCGGAAATTATGGTAAGACGTTGCAAGTTGCGATGAAAAAGATTGGATATGACGAGTTGCGCAAAGAGCAAGCGGAGAAACGGAAGAAAGGCGAATTGATGGGAATTGGAATTTCAAGTTTCACAGAAATTGTTGGTGCAGGCCCATCAAAACATTTTGATATTTTAGGACTGAAGATGTTCGATTCGTGCGAACTTCGAATCCATCCTACCGGAAAAGCGATTGCTCGATTTGGAACGAAGTCGCAAGGACAAGGACATGAAACGACATACGCGCAAATCATTGCGGAGGAACTTGGAATTCCAGTGGGCGATATTACTGTTGAAGAAGGTGACACTGATACATGCCCATACGGATTAGGAACATATGCGAGCCGTTCTACACCAGTTGCGGGTGCGGCAACAGCAATCGCATCGCGCAAAATTCGGGACAAAGCGAAAAAGATTGCTGCCTATCTATTAGAAGCACGGGAAGAAGATTTGGAATGGGCGCCTGGAAAGTTTTCAGTGAAAGGTTCGCCTGATCGGGCAAAAACAATTCAGGAAATTGCATTTGCAGCATACACAAATCATCCGCAAGGGATGGAAGCCGGACTCGAAGCCGTGGATTATTATGATCCGCCAAATCTTACGTATCCACATGGAAGTTACATTTGTGTTGTGGATATCGACAAAGGTACAGGCGAAGTAAAAGTACGCCGGTTTGTCGCTGTTGATGATTGCGGCAACATTATCAATCCGATGATTGTTGAAGGTCAGGTGCATGGCGGATTAACAATGGGATTGGCGCCTGCGCTGCTTGAAGAAATTCAATATGATCCGGATGGAAATATGATCGGTGGAAGTTTCATGGAATATTTGGTTCCAACATCAATGGAAACCCCAAATTGGGAAACAGATAAAACTTGCACACCATCACCGCATCATCCATTAGGCGCGAAAGGCATCGGTGAATCTGCAACTGTTGGTGCGCCTGCCGCAATTGTAAATGCAGTAGTTGATGCAATGTGGCATTTAGGTGTTCGTCACATTGATATTCCGATCACGCCATATAAAGTTTGGAAGGTTCTTCGCGAAAAAGGAGTAACGGAGTAGGTCTTATTCAACACGAAGACACTACGACACGATGGAACACAAATGTTTTTTATTAATTTATTGTGATCTTTGTGACTTTGTGTCTTTGTGGTGAAAAAATATTATGTTTGGCGACTTGTTAGAGCGCGCAGTTGAATTGCGAGCAAAGGGCGAGCCGTTTGTGCTGGCTACAGTTGTCGCATACCGCCGTCCGCAATCTGCAAAACCAGGATCGAAAGCGATCATCAGTCAGGATGGTGTTGTTACTGGCTGGGTTGGCGGTGGATGCGTTCAACCGATAGTAATCCGCGAAGCGCAAAAAGTTTTGGAGCA
>AR_comb_assmDRAFT_10190013_pt1 | contig 13637 bp, 12 predicted proteins | sample ArasoioldDNA_FD_10543 | JGI IMG/M metagenome (IMG submission 10543) | reverse complement strand
ATCTGCACGAGCTCGATGCGACCGCTTCCCCATTCGCCCCGCGGTTCGATCCAGGCGCTCGGACGAAGTTCGTAGCGTGCTTCGAGATCCTCGTAGTTGTCAAAGGAACGATCGTGCTGCATCAGTCCGAACCCTGCGGGATTGGTCAGCGCGAACGATGTGACCAGGAGACGCTTGGGATTGACGAGCGGCCGCGTGATCCACTCGCCCGTTCCGGATTGGATGAGCAAAGTATCCGAATCGTGCACCTCGGGACGATAATCGTTGCTGGGTCCGCGCTGATTCTCGCCGAAGAAATACATGCTGGTCAGCGGCGCGAGGCCGAGCTTGCTCACATTCTCGCGCAGGAAAACACGCGCTTTCACCAGCGTCACCGTCTCGCTTCCCGGACGCAGCACGAAGCGATACGCACCGGCGACCCTGCGCGAATCGAGCAGCGCATAGATGGTCAACTCCTTCGCTCCGGGGTCGGGACGCACCAGCCAGAACTCAACGAAGCGGGGGAATTCCTCGCCCGAAGCGAGCGCTGTATCGATCGCGAGGCCGCGCGCCGAGAGCCCGTAGCGCTGATCCTTTCCTAGCGCGCGAAAATAGCTCGCGCCCTGGAAGACCAGCACCTCGTCCTTGTACTTCGGACTGTTAAGCGCCGCATGGACGCGCAGTCCCGAGAACGAGAGCCCGCGCAGGCGCTGGGGATCGAGCTTGTTGTTGCCATAGTCGAAGTAGTCCGGATCGAAGCGGATTTCACGGGGCGTCCCGTTGACGATCTCGGAAATGCGCACCGGCTGGTCGTAATGGAGGCCAGGATGAAAAAGCTGGATCTCGAAAGGAAGATTCTCGCTGCGCCAGATCGCCTTCGTCGGCCTGAAGCGAATGTCGCGATACTGGTCGTAGTTGAGCTCGCGCAACGGCGTGGGCAGCGATACCGACGGTGCCTTGTAGGGCTGGCTTGCGAGCAGCGAAGCGCGTTGCGTGACGTCCTCGAAGTCGAAGGCAAGCGCAGGCAGCGCAAGCAGTATCGCGGCGAGCGCGGCGACACGCATCGCGGCAACGGTACGCCAGCGGAGGAAGCATGGCGAGGGCATGGGGGCAGGGACCCTGTTCTTTTCGTGTAAGGATACAGTGCCAATAGATTTGCCGCAGCGCCGCAAGTTCATCGACAGGGCTCGCCGCCAGGCGCGTGTGCGGCTGCCAGCTTCAGGCAGCCGGCTTGTCCTCGTAAACCGCGTCGATCGACTGCTTGAAGCGATCGGCGACCAAGGGCCGCTTGAGCTTGAGCGTCGGGGTCAGCAATCCGTTGTCGATGCTCCAGGGCTCGGGTCCGATGATGACACGCCGAATACGCACCCACCGCGGAAATTCCTTCAATTGCTCATTGGCGCGGCTGAGCAGCATTTGTTCATTGGGCTCCTTGGTCACCGTGAGCAGCGTCAGGAACGGCCTGCCTTCGCCCACCACCATCACCTGTTCGAAGATCGGGTCGCGCGACAACGCGAATTCGACATCCTGCGGTGAAAGCTTCTCGCCATTGGACATCACGATGATGTCCTTCAGGCGTCCACGAATGTAAATCTTGCCATCGTGCAACTCCGCGATGTCGCCGGTATGCAGCCACGCCTGCGAATCGATCGCTGCGCGCGTGGCTTCGTCGTTGTGCCAGTAACCCAGCATCACGTTACCCCCGCGCGCGAGAAGCTCGCCTCGCTCGCCGAGCTTCACCTCGATGCCCGGGAGTGGCGGACCAACTGACTCCGGATCATTGTCCTCCAAGTGATTGACCGAGATGACCGGTGAAGCTTCGGTCATTCCGTAGCCTTGCAGCATCGCCAGGCCCAGGCCGATGAACGTGTGCGCGATCCTGGGATCCAGCGCGGCGCCGCCGACGACGGCCAGGCGCATGCGTCCACCGAGTCGCGAAAGCACGGGAGCTGCCACCACCTTGCGCAGGAGAGGTGTCAGCATATTGTCCAATGCGCGGCCTTTACCTCGCGAGCTTCGCCAACCGCGCGCAACGCACTGGTCGAAGAGCCGCCGCTTGAGCGGCGATGACGCCAGCGATTCCTCGATGCGCGATTGGAATTTTTCGAAAATTCGAGGCACCGCGAACATCGCGGTCGGCTCCTGCGTGACGAGATCATCTGCGATCTGAGCGACACCGCGCGCATACACGACCTTGGCGCCAATCGCGAGCGGAAGGTAATAGCCTCCCGTTCGCTCGAACATGTGCGATAGAGGCAGGATCGACAGGAACACATCGTCAGGACGCGCCATGTTAGTGGCGCTGCATGACTCGACGTTGGCGACGATGTTGGCGTGCGAAAGCATCACGCCCTTGGGCCTTCCCGAGGTGCCCGACGTGTAGCAGATCGTCGCGAGCGCGCTGCTGTCGAGATCGGCGAACTGGAGGGGCTCGGAGACGGCCGCGCCAAGCAGCGTCGCGGCGGTGGGTCGCGCATCGCCAGCGTCGGGATTGAGCACGTAAACCGGCGGAAGGTGTGTCGTGGTCTGCGCGAGCGCGTTTGCCATACGGCTATTCTCGACGAGCAGCAGGCGCGCCTGCGCGTTCAGCGCGCACCAGGTGATGTTGTCGGGGTTGTCGTCGACGTATAGCGGGACGATCACCAGCCCGAGGCCGAGCGCGGCCAGATCGATCGCAACCCAGTCCACGCTGTTCCGCAAACAAACCGCGACGCGTTCTCCGGCGACCAGCCCGAGCGAGCGCAGTGCGGCTTGCCAGCGGCCGATGCGCTCGGCAAGTTCGGCGACGTTCACATCGCGCCAGCGCTCGCCCGCGTACTGGCGATAGAGCACCTTGTCCGGCGTCGCCAGATGTTGTCCGAAATACTGCGCCAGGTTGGTCATTCCGTTTGCGCTCGACACATCGTTAAGCGTTCAGGCCGGGATCGATTCTGACGCCTTTGCGAATACAGGTCCATCGCACCACGCGCCAGTGTGATCGTGGATCGCTGACGACGTTCAGCTCTGCCCCGCGCATTGGCTATACTTGCAACCTGAAGGAGCGAGCCATGCCGAACATTTCGATCAAGCGCCGGCACAAGCTGGACGCGAAGCATGCACGCGCAGTCGCACAAGCGATCGCGCGTGACCTCAACAAACGCTACGGCCTGATTTGCCAGTGGGACGGCGACGAGGTCGCCTTCGACGGGGTGGGCGTGTCGGGCAGCATGCACGTTGGCAAGAGCCAGATCAAGCTCGACGTCCAGCTGTCGTTCCTGCTGGCGCCGCTCAGGGGAACCATCGAGCGCGAAATCAACAAGGAGCTCGACACGCTGCTGAGTGCCTAGCGCAGTGTCACGGCTGGATCGATGCTAGGTGCGCGGATCGGCAAAGGCTGTATCGTTACCTTCGAAGATCGCACGCATGAGCGCGCTTTCGCGCGCCTCTATCGTGTCCAGGAAATCTTCGGCGCCGCGCATGCGAGCGAACGCGCTGACTCCGCGCTCGAGGAACCCCTGCAGGGCGCCGAGACCCGAAGCGCGCGCGGGTAAGCGCATGACGACCAGCGCGTTGCGTAGCATTCGTGAATGTACATAGCGATCGAGTCCGCGTCCGACGGCGCCGATCAGAGCGATCTGCTGCTCGCGGTCGCGGCGGTTAGCGCATCGGCGGTACGCATCGCAGTAATGCGCGACCGTGAGTTCACCCTCGAGCCTGTCAAGCAGTGCACGGTCGAGCTCGTGCGAGAGGGCGGAAAGGAGCATCGCGTCGGCCACCGTAGCGATAACCGCTTCCGGCAGTGTGCGAACCAGCGTCGGGACGATGCGTGCCAGATCGGCGTCGCGGCGGCTGAAGTCGCCAGGACCGTAGAGATCGGCGCGAAAGAAACTGATCGCCGATGCGTATCGGGGAAGACGCTCCAGATCGGCGTAGGTTGCGCTCAGGCGCCGCGACTGGAAGCTCGCCAGTTCGTCGAGCTTGGCCGCGAGCGTCGTCGATGCGGCGCGGCCGGCATGCAGCCTCCGCGAGCGCTCCAGTTGGGCGACGAGACGTTGCGCGGCAGCCGACGTCACGACCCGACCCGTGCGGGCCGGCCGGCCAATGCATTTAGATTGTTTTGTCTAGTCGGGGCGGATAGAGTCATCGACCACCCTGCCGCGATTGCCGCGCACCTTCGCTCATGAGTCGTCCCCCCGAACACGCTGGCATCAGTCGACGTACCCTGCTCAAGGCAGGGCTGGCCGGTGGCGCTGCACTTTTCCTCGCGCGCTGGCTGCACAATCCCGCGCGAGACGACACGATCGAACTCCCCGCCGACCCGCTCGCCGTGGGCGCACTCGATACTTCGGCGCGTTCCGTTGTTGCATCGATTGTACCGGTCTTGCTCGCCGGTGTTCTGCGGACGCAGGGTGACGATCCCAAGCTGGTTGCTCAGCGGGTGGACGACGTCGTCGGCAATGTCGACCGCGCGGTCGCGGGCCTTCCGCCGGCGTCGCGCAAGGAAATCGATCAGCTCTTTGCGCTGCTCGCCTTCGCCCCTACGCGCTGCATGCTCGCGGGCATTTGGACCCCTTGGACCGATGCCTCCGCTGAGTCGATCGCCGCGTTCCTCGCCGCATGGCGCGACAGTCGCTTCGCACTCCAGCGATCGGCGTACGGCGCGCTGCATCAGCTTGTGATGGCAGCCTGGTACGGCGACCCCGGTGCATGGCCGGCGATCGGTTACGCCGGTCCGCCGTCGCTGGCGAGCACTTGATGACGATGCCCATTGCGAAGGCAGCGCCCGTGTCCGATCCTTTTCGCGAGGGAGTGGCGCGCGGATGGAGCGTCATCGATGCGTCGCGGCTGGAACGCGACCTCGTGATGGACGCCGATGTTGCCATTGTCGGCACCGGTGCCGGCGGCGGGATCAGTGCCGAAATTCTGAGTCAGGCCGGGCTCAAAGTCCTTCTCATCGAGGAGGGCCCGCTTGCGACGTCGTCGGATTTCCGAATGCGCGAATCCGAGGCCTATCCACAGCTCTACCAGGAATCGGCCGCACGCAAGACGCGCGACAAGGCGATCAACATTCTGCAGGGTCGCTGTGTTGGTGGAAGCACGACCGTCAACTGGACGTCGAGCTTTCGCACCCCCGCGACGACCCTCGCTTTCTGGCGGCGTGAATTCGGAATCGAGGGATTTTCCGAAGACGACCTCGCGCCGTGGTTCGAGCGCATGGAGGCTCGGCTCGCCATCGCGCCATGGCCGGTGGCGCCGAACGCCAACAACGATGCGTTGCGCCGCGGCGCGCTGGCGCTCGGCATCCCGGCGTCAGGTATCAGCCGCAACGTGAAGGGCTGCTGGAACATCGGGTACTGCGGCATGGGATGTCCCACCAACGCCAAGCAATCGATGCTGGTGACCACCATTCCCGAGGCGCTCGAACGCGGCGCCACACTGCTCACGCGCGCCAGGGCGTGGACGCTCGAGCGCAACGGCGAGCGCGTCGCCGAGCTCAGCTGCAGCGCGCTCGACTCGCGCGGCACCGATCCGAGCGGTCGCAGCATACGGGTGCGAGCAGGCACATTCATCGTCTGCGCCGGCGCGATCGGCTCGCCGGCGCTGCTCTTGCGCAGCCGGCTGCCCGATCCGCATGGCGTTCTGGGCAAGCGGACATTCCTTCACCCGACGGTGGTGTCGGCCGCGTTGATGCCCGAGCGGGTCGATGGCTTTGCAGGCGCGCCGCAGACCATCTACTCGGACCATTTCCTGGACTCGATCGCGGTCGATGGGCCGATGGGCTACAAGCTCGAGGCGCCGCCGCTGCATCCCATACTCGTCGCCACTACGCTCCCGGAATTCGGCGACACGCATGCACGCTGGCTGCGCCAGCTCCCGCATCTGCAGGTGGTGATCGCACTGTTGCGCGACGGCTTTCACCGCGAAAGTACTGGCGGCATGGTCGCGCTGCGCGCGGATGGCACACCCGTGCTCGACTACCCGCTCAACAACTATTTGTGGGACGGAGCGCGCCGCGCCTTCGCGTCGATGGCGCAGATCCAGTTCGCCGCCGGCGCCACCACCGTGATGCCGGTGCAGGCAAGCGGCGCGCACTACGCGCGCTGGAGCGACGCGCAGGCTGGCATTGCATCGTCGGTGCTCGCCGCGCAGACGACCACCGTGGTCAGCGCACACGTCATGGGCGGCTGCTCTTTCGGTCCCGACGCGTCGCGCTCGGTGGTCAACACCGCCGGGCGTCATCACCAGCTCGAGAACCTGTACGTCATCGACGGATCGCTGTTTCCCACCAGCATCGGCGCCAACCCGCAGTTGTCGATCTACGCCATCGCCGCCAAGCTCGCAAGCGCACTGCCCGTGATGTCCCGCAGGAACGGCGGCGATTAGGGTGATTGCTCTAATCGAGAGGGCTAGAGTGAACTGTATCGTCGCAAGACGCCGAATTTCACTCGTCTCCCAAAGGAGCACTGCCATGCTGAAGCAAGCGAACTACGGACTCTATTCCAACCCGGTTACCGACGCGGCGTTTGCGGCGTCCAGGCAACTTTGGCTCGCCGGACTCGGCGCCGCCGCGTACACCCGTGAATGGGCGCGCAGCGAAGCGGCCAAGAACTTCCGCGCGCTGGTCAAGGAAGGCGCCGCGGTTGAATCGCAAGCCGTGCGTGTGGTCGGCAAGCGCGTCGAGCGCTCGCTCGCGACCGCCACTGCGCTGTGGAACCAGACGCGCGCCACTGCGATGACTACCGCCACCACGCTTGCCGACAGCGCTGCTGCCGCGCTGACCAAGGTCAAGGCCTCGGTCGGCACGCACAAGGCTCCTGCCAAGGCGCGCAAGACGGTCAAGACCGTCAAGGCCGTCAAGACCGCGCCCAAGCGCAACGCTCGCACGACTCGTCGCACCAAGCGCGCCACGCGAAAGGCGTAGTACCATCGCGGCTGTTCGCACGCCGCCGCCCTCGAGGACCCCATGCCGGAAACGGCTGTGATGCCACGTCGCCGCAAGCGCATGACATCGCGAGCCGCCAAGCGCGGCGTGGGACTCGCGCTGGCCGGCGGCGGGCCGCTGGGTGGAATCTACGAGGTGGGCGCGTTGATCGCGCTCGCCGATTCGCTCGACGGCATCGATGTCAACGACCTCGACGTCTATGTCGGGGTGTCATCGGGCAGCTTCGTCGCCGCAGCGCTGGCCAACGGCATCTCGCCGGCGCAGATGTACCGGCTGTTCATCGCCGACGGCGCCGAAGCGACGCTGTCTCCGGGGCTGTTCCTGCGCCCCGCGTTCGGCGAATTTGCGCGGCGCGCAATGTCGGTCCCAGGGTTGCTCGCAAGAGCGGGGGTCGACTGGCTCAAGCATCCTATGAAGCACCGATTGCTTGAATCGTTGTCGACGCTCGGTCGCGCAGTTCCGACCGGGATGTTCGATCAGCACGCGATCGACGCCTTCCTGAACCGCCTCTTCAGCGGCGTCGGGCGAACCAACGATTTTCGGCTGCTGTCGCACAAACTGTTTCTGGTCGCGACCAATCTCGACACCGGAGCGTCGGTCACTTTCGGCGAGCAGGGGCACGATCACGTGCCGATCACCAAAGCGATCCAGGCGTCCGCGGCGCTGCCCGGATTGTTTCCGCCAGTCGCGATCGACGGCCAGCACTACGTCGATGGCGCGCTCAACAAGACCCTGCACGCGTCGGTCGCGCTCGACGAGGGCATCTCGCTTCTGTTCTGCATCAATCCCCTGGTGCCGTTCGATGCCAACTCGGCGTCACGGCATGGGAGGTTGACGGTCGAGAAACTGCAGGAAGGCGGTTTGCCGCTGGTGCTTGCGCAAACCTTCCGCGCGATCATTCATTCGCGCATGAAGGTCGGCATGGAAAAATATCGGCGGCAGTATCCGGCCGCGGACATCGTGCTGTTCGAGCCTGATCGCGAGAACGCCGACATGTTTTTCGCCAATATCTTCAGCTATGCGCATCGGGCGCGGCTGTGCGAGGCGGCATTTCGCACTACGCGCGAAAGCCTGCGTACCCGCCGTGCACAGCTCGGGCCGGCGCTGGCCAGGCGCGGCATTCACCTGAACGCTGCCCATCTGGACGACCCGGCACGCAATCTGCACGACGCGCTCCAGGATCCGCGGCCCTTGAACGCGCAGGCATTGAGCGTTCCCCAGGCGGCTCGCGACCTGTCGCGAACGCTGGATCACCTGGAACGCTGGCTGGTTCACGCGCGTTAATCAGGCACGCGAGCACGGTAGACGCAACGCGCGTTTGCCATGCGTCGGCGTCGGTTCTACACTGCCCGCCAATTCCCGGGGGCGCTATGGCGGAACGCAAACGTCCGCGACAGACGCGTGAACGCATCGTCGAAACGAGTCTGTCGCTGTTCAATCGCGACGGCGCGCCGCACGTGACGACGGCGGACATCGCCGGCGAGATGAACATCAGCCCGGGCAACCTCTACTACCACTTTCGCAACAAGAACGAGATCATCGCGGAACTCTACGCCGCCTTCGAGCGACGTCTCGATGCGCTGCTCGCCGCGCCGGAAGGCCGCGTGGCCGGAATCGAGGACTTGTGGCTGTTCCTGCATCTGCTGTTCGAGGCGATGTGGGATTTTCGATTTCTCTACCGCGATCTCGACGAGATTCTTTCGCGCGACCGGCGGCTCGCCGCGCGTTTTCGACGCTTCGTGGGCCGCGGCACGCGCACCATGCTAGAGTTGTGCCGCAGCATGGTTTCGGGAGGGACGATGCACGCCACCGAGCCGCAGATCGCGGCAGTTTCAGAAAATGCCGTCGTGATCGCCACCTTCTGGATGTCGTATCAGAAGCTCGTGAGCGCCCTGGCCCCGGTGCCCGAAAGCGCCTTCAATCTCGACCGCGCCGCGTATCAGGTACTGTCACTGATCGCGCCGTTTGTGCGCGGCAACGATCGCCTGCTGATCGACCGGCTCGGCCGGGACTATCTCCGTTAGGAGCAAGGAGTCGACGTGGCCACTCGATGGATCAAATTTCCGCACGCCGACGCCGCCTACGCGTACGCCGGACCTGCGCTCAAGAAGCAGTGGGATCGGCTGCACCGCGGCGATCGCGAGCCCTTTCCCGCAAGCGCCGACGCACAGGTTGCGTGGCGCCACTTCCACGCCGGCGAATTCCAGCAGGCTGTCGACGCCGGGACAAAAGCCGGCGGTGCGGCGCTCAACGCTGCGATCAAGGCACAGACGGTCTATGCGAATTACCTGGAAAAGAACCAAAAGAACCGGCTCGCGCTGTTCGAAGAAGCTGCGCAATGGGCGCTCACGCGCCAGGACGAGGCGCCCAAGGACCCCAACGCTTTCTATCTCTACGCCTTCGCGCTCGGTCGCTATAGCCAGGGTATTTCGGTTGCGAAGGCGCTGGCGCAGGGGTTCGGGGGCAAGATCAAGACAGCGCTCAATACCGCGCTCAAGCTGCAGCCCTCGCACGCCGATGCGCACACTGCATACGGTGCTTACCAAGCGGAAGTGATCGCGAAGGTCGGCGCGCTGGTCGCGGGAATGACCTATGGTGCCAAGAAGGACTCGGCGCTGGAACACTATCGAAGCGCGCTCAAGCTCAATCCCGACTCGGCCATCGCGCACATCGAATACGCGAACGGACTGATCCTGCTGATGGGGAACAACCAGATCGGTGAGGCGACCAAGCTCTACGAGAAAGCGTCCAAATGCAAACCGGCCGACGCGATGGAGCGCCTGGATGTCGAACTCGCGCGTTCAGAGCTAGAATAGCGGCCTGTCAAGCTACCGGCGCGGTCATGAAGCATTTCGGGATGGAACTTCGCATGATCGCGCTCGGCCTCTTGCTGGTGGCGTCAGGCCTCGGCGCGCAGACCGCGGAAAAGGCCGGCAAGGCGGCTCCGGCGCCGGTTGCAGCGCCGCTTGCTCCGGGCCAGATCGACACGCTCAAGCGCATTCGCGAGACCGGCGCGATCCTGATCGGCGTGCGCGAATCGTCGGTACCGTTCTCGTTCCTCGACGCCAACAAAACGCCGCAGGGCTATTCGGTCGACATCTGCCTCAAGGTTGCCGATGCGATCAAGGCCGAGCTGAAAATGCCTAGGGTTGAAATCAAGTTCGTGCAGGTCTCGTCGGCGAACCGCATTCCGATGCTGCTCGAAGGCAAGATCGATCTAGAATGCGGATCGACCACGAACACTCGCGATCGCCAGAAGCAGGTGGCGTTCGCGTACACGACCTTCGTCGCAGGCATCAAGATGCTTGCCAAGCGGAGCTCGAACATCAGCGGCATCGAGGACCTGCGCGGCAAGACGATCGTGGTCACCAAAGGCACTACCAGCGAGCAGATGATGAATGTCAAGAACGTCGAGCAATCGCTCAAGCTCAACATCATCGTGTCGCCCGACCACAACGAGTCGTTCCGCACGGTCGACGAGGGCAAGGCGGTGGCGTTCCCGATGGACGATGTGCTGCTCTACGGACTCATTTCAAAGTCGAAAAAACCTGAAGATTTCGCTGTGGTCGGGAAATATCTTTCGGTCGAGCCCTATGCGATCATGATGCGCAAGGACGAGCCGCAGCTCGAACGCATTGTCAACCGCGCGATTTCCGATCTTTTCGCCAGCGGCGACATCCGCAAGCTCTATGCGAAATGGTTTTCGACGCGTGACCTCACCGTGCCAATGAATCAGATTTTGAAGGAAGCGTTCGTCGCGCCGAACACCTATCCGGCGTGGCCGTGATCCTCGCCGCTACGCCGCCGCGCTGAGCACCGCACGTTCCACCGCCTCCGCGCTTGGCGGCGCACCCCATGGCCACGGCGACAGCAGTGTGGCCAGCACGAGCTTCTCGAATTCCGGCGCGACCGCGTCGATGAGTCGCCCCGGGTCGGGACAGAGCTTGCGATCGGCGACGAGGCCAAACTGCACCGCATCGTTGTACGACAGGATCGACACGCCCATGCCAATGTCGCCCGACTGCGGCACCCAGAACATCAAGCTCTCGATCGGCGCTCCGCCCAGATAAAGCTGGCTTTGGGGACCGGGGACGTTGGTCATGACGGCCGTGGCGTTGCGCGCGAGCAAGCCCAGCATTTGCTCCTGCAGCATCCGCGGACCGGCGCCCATCGCCGCCAGGATGCCGAGTGACAGCACCGGTTGGTACGATCCCTTCAACGCGCGCATGTTGGCGCGTATCGCGTAGACGCGCTCGACGGGGTTCTCGATGCCGAGCGGCAGGTCGAGGAATACGAGACCGAAGCGGTTGCCGAGCTTCCATGCTTTTTCCGGCGGCCGGAGATTGACCGGAACCAGCGCTCGGAGGCTGAGCCCGGCGACGTCATCGCCGCGCGATCTGAGATAGGCGCCCAGGGCGCCTGCGACCGACGAGAGCAGCACGTCGTTGACCGAGCAATCGAGCGCGCGTCCGATCGCCTTGATGTCGGGCAATGGCAACCGGTCTGCCCACGCGGCGCGTTTGGCGATCCCCGGCTTGCCCTTGAATCGCGTCGCCGAATCCTCTTTCATCAGCACCAGCTTCGCGATTTCCGAGGTCAGCGCACTGCCCTCGCTCGCCAGAGCAACAGCCTTGGCTGGGTCGTTCCACAGCTCGGCGCCCTTATCGACGAGTGACGCTCCGGTTCGAACCGCGAACTTGATCGTGTCGGCGATAGGCTCCATGAGCGCCGCGAGCGGATCGTCGGCGTCGCGCGGTGGCGGCGGTTCGGGAGGTGATGCCGGACCCGGCAGCGTTCCTTCGCGGTCGGCATCGGTCATCGACAGCATGACCTGGATGAGCGCGATGCCGTCGGCGTAGCAGTGATGGATGCGCATGATGACCGCGCTTCCCTGACCGTAACGCTCGACCAGATCGAAGCGCCACAACGGGCGACGATGATCGAGCGGTGCGCTCACCAGCTCACTTACAAGCGCCTCGAGTTCCGCTTTGCCCGTGTGTGCGCGCGCGGTCGACCGTACGACGTGCGCCGCGAGATCAAAGGACGCGTCGGCGTGCCAGTACGCGCCGGCCGGCGACAGCACAGGCCGTTGCCGAAACCGCTTGAAGCGCAGGAAACGCTCGCGGACCGTGGCCTTGAGCCGCGGCAAGCTGATGCGCTCGCTGAAGATCAGCACGCCGCAGATCATCATCAGATTGCTCGGGCGGTCCATCCGCAACCACGCGGTGTCCACGCTGGACATGCGCTCGCGCTTGCTATCGGCTCGTGGGGCCATCGATCGTCCTGTGATCCGCGCCCGCCTGCGAGCGCGATTGCTCTGCGTTTGCGAGTCGCGCTAAAGTAGCACAGACGCTGTGGCTTTCGAAACGCGCCGCGTCACGTCAAGGAGAGATCATGGCCACCGCGCCGAAAGACCTCAAGGCAAAATTCGAAGCAGCAGCCGCCGCTGCCAAGCAGACCCGGAAAAAGCCGGACAATACGACACTGCTCAAGCTCTATTCGTACTACAAGCAGGCGACCGAAGGCGACGTCAAGGGCGAGCGGCCGGGTGGATTCGATTTCGTCGGCGCCGCGAAATACGATGCGTGGGCCAAGCTCAAGGGATCGAGCAAGGACGAGGCCATGCAGAATTACGTCAAGCAGGTCGAGAAGCTGAACCGGGAATAAACGAGTCAGCCGACAAGAGCGGACTTCGGGCATGCGCGCTTCGCATGCGCGACTCAGATCGTGAGCTTGCGCAGTGTCTCGGGATTCTTGATTACCGTCGTCTGCCGTCCGCGGGGCGCGCCGTACAACCCGGCGGGCGGGTTGGTCTCGAAGCGTTGAAGCACCGAAGCATCGGTGCAACGCTTGTCGAACACGACCACTACCTGCTCGGCGCTGGTGCCGCTCGAGGTGAAGCACGGCTGCCCGAGCTTCGCGTTGAGGGGTGCGAGCACCCCGGCCTGCACGACATCAGCAGCAGGACCTGTACCCGCGAGCTGCAATTCGTACGAATCGCTCACCCCAACCGTACCTGGCGCGACCGAGATGACATCGGGCAGCCCGATCAGCTCACGCGCGAAATTCTCGGCGGCGGCGACGGGAAGCCCCTGGACACTGAGCATCACTTTCCTGCCGCCCACGCTCACGTGCTGCAGGAAAAATTCGCGCGAGAATTCCTCGGCGATCTTTGCTCCGATCGCCCTGATCGCCTCTTCCTCAGTGGCCCAGCTGCCCAGGCCCTTGGGCAGCGTGGTGTTGTAGTAGATCTCCTCGCCAGTCGAGCGATCGACGCACTTGATCGTCCAAGACGTAAGCGCGTATTTGGACACGATGAGCCCGGACGCTTCCAGGCGCATCGAAAGCTTCTTGATCTTCGCCTCGCCGAGAATCTCGAAGTCCGGAACGTTGCTCGGATCGGCGGCACCGCTCGCCCACGTGCGAAAGCCGAAGGACTTGATGCGCTCCTTGAGGATGTTTTCGGCGACCGGCGAGGGCTGCGCGGGTGCATCGGGGAGGTCAGCGTCGCGCATGCCAATGCGCACCGAAACCTTGGGATCGCCACTGGCGCGAATCAGATCGACGCGCTCGTCGCGCGACATCTGATTGAGCGACTTTTGCACCGCCTTCACGTTCACCACGGCCTGCGTGGTCATCGACATCAGGCCATCCTTGCCCGCGCGCGGCTCGCCTTCGCGCACGACGGTGGTCACGAAGCTGCCGCTCTTCGACAGCAGCCGGTCGCGCACCCAGT
>AR_comb_assmDRAFT_10058807_pt1 | contig 13642 bp, 13 predicted proteins | sample ArasoioldDNA_FD_10543 | JGI IMG/M metagenome (IMG submission 10543) | reverse complement strand
AGCTCTGGCACTCCTCTCATTTCATGTATTGACCGGAAATTTGGGATCGCGCCCAGACTCACATTGTCTCCGGACGGCAATAAGTTACTGACGGGTTCCACGTTCCCCCCGTTTCACGCCTACGTTTACTCTGTCCCTGACGGCCGCAAACTCCTTACCTTTGCAGAGCATGCCTCTGCGATCACTTCTGTCGCTATTGCGCCGGATGGCCGGACAGCGGTAACAGTTGGTATTGATGCTAATGAAATTCTGCTCTGGGACGTCGCTACCGGCCAGGTACGACAGCGGCTAGACACCGTGGGCCGAGGGATTTATGCGCTCGGCGTCTCCCATGACGGACGGAATGTGGGGTTCGGGTTTCAAGACCCTTGCCCTGGGCACCTCATGTGCCCGGAGAAATTTGGTGCTTTGACGCAGACCTTTGCCCTACGGAATGCGCAGGGGGATTGGCACCTGGCGTCTACTAGGCTGTCCCAGGATGAAGTCATGTTTGATCATGCCAGGCTTGTGCATGGCCCATATCGTATACAGGTGCCACAGGTCGACGTAGAGGACGTAAAGCAGATAGAAGGTAAGAGCCCATTTCTCAGGCTCTACAAAGACGATCAGGAAATAAGTTCTACAGTGATTGGCACTGGGGTCCGTGTGTATACGTTTACCCCTGACGGCCAGTATGTCGCAGCCGCCGATTTCCGGGGGATCATCCGCTTGTTCCGAGTGCCAGACATGCAACAGGTTGCCGCACTTTCCGGCCACAATGGAGCCATTTCCGCTTTGGCAGTCTCGTCTGATAGTCGGTATTTATTTTCCGGCGGGATCGACCAGGCGCTGCGCATCTGGAATCTGGCGGACCTCCCACCGGTAGATTTCAATCGCGTGGACGAGGAGGCCGTCGAAAGAGTGAGAAAAATGATTGCCATGACCGACAAGGAGGCAGCAACCTCTCAGGTGGCATTCATGAGAATGCAGAAATTCAACGTGCCCACTTACAAGGTGCCTGAGGTGTCGCCGTTGGTGACCATCTTTCCCAGCCAGGACGGTGAATGGGTGGCCTGGACCCAGAGTGGCTATTATGCCGCTTCACCCAAGGGTGACCGCTATATCGGCTGGCACATGAACCGCGGTCTAGATCGAGCCGCCGACTGGTACGGGGCCGATCAGTTCGCCGCCACCTTTTACCGACCCGATGTGGTGGCCAAGGCACTGGAGTTGGGATCGGAGGAAGCCGCCTTCAAGGCCCTCGGACGGCCTCAGACGTGGCAGAGCCCTGTGGCTGTGGTCAAACACGCGCCACCAGTGGTCCGGATACTGACCCCTCAAGACGGGATAAAGCTCGACGCTTCGGAGCTCCCCTTGCGCTTCGAGATCCTCAAGCAGAATGACGATCCCTTGAGTGAGGTCACCGTACTGGTGAATGGTCGAGCGATTCGTAAGACGGAAGGACTGACCCGAGTCAAGGCGGATGCGCAAGAGTTGGAACCGCGGCAGATAACCCACGAACTGGCTGTACCCCTGGTGCCGGGCAGCAACCTGGTGCGGGTGGTCGCTGCCACCCGCTATGCCCGCAGTAACCCAACCGGCGTCACCGTCGAACGGCTGACGGTACTGGCCCAAAAACCGGGGCCCAATGCCGACGCGCTTAAACGCCGACTGTTCATTCTCGCCGTGGGGGTGAACCGCTATGCCAATCCCCTTTACAATCTGAACTTCGCTCGCCAGGACGCCGAGGAGTTCGCCGGGTTTTTCACTACCCAGCAACGAAAGCTGTTCAGCGAGGTCCATACCAAGGTACTGCTCGACGAGCAGGCGACGCGTGGGAATATCCTGGAAGGTCTTGACTGGCTTGGCGGTATGGCCCAGAACGATATGGCGATCATCTTTCTGGCTGGCCATGGTCAGACCTCCGACAGTAATCACTTTTACTTTCTGGGACATGATGCGGATTTCGAGAAGCTGCGCCAGACGGGTGTCAAGTGGACGGAACTCCAGGACACGCTCAAGGCCCTACCGGGTGTCGTGATCCTGATGGCTGATGCCTGCCATGCTGGGGCAGCTACCCGGGAAAACAGACGGCGTGACGGTTCGAGTGTCTGGAACCCGGAGGAGCTGGCCCGCGCCTTCGCCGGCTGGGAGACCGGTGTGGTGGTCTTTATGGCCTCCTTGGGGCGAGAATTTTCCGTGGAAAATTCAGCCTGGGGGCACGGTGCGTTTACGAAAGCCCTGTTGGACGGTATACGGGGAGCGGCTGCTTATGAGAAAGATGATATACTGTACCTCTCTGAGCTCACAACATACGTGCAGCGTGCGGACCAAAGCTCACCAATAATAGCCAACACCCAACCATACACAAACCTGAAACGGTACCAGATTACCCGATAGCAGTGCTGAAATAGAGCACCTTCCATCGCATTTTGCGGGCAGGTGCTTCCAGGTGCCCCACACCGACTCTGCCTGCCCCCTATGCAGCCCGCTTTGTACCTGTCATCTCGGCCTAACTCTCGAACGGTCTTTCATTTCTTGACGGTACACGTACGCTGACAGCAGATGTCACCCTCGGTGATGTGGCGTTTGATACGAGCGCTACAGTCCAGAAAGTCATGCACTATGGACCTTCCCGCCGTTCCTCGATTATGGCGTCCGAGATAGGCGGTTTGCCCTGCATGGCAGCATCGATTTCCGCCAGCAGCTTTGTCTTGTCTATGTCCTGAATAGGTTCGGGTTCATACTGTGCCAAAAGATCGTCAAGCACAGCACGAGCCCGTTCTCGCTCGGAGATGAGCATGACATGAATTTCTTGTCCCTCAATTAAATTTACTGAGTCGAGCAAGCGTAGCTGCCCCTGCTCATAGACCGCACGTACTGCTTGCGCCATATCCTCAAACCTCCTAGTTTACGTCATAATATATTTCGACCTGGAAAGGACGCCATAGAATTAAAGGTACCTGGAACCTCTCGGGAGTCCACTATAGTACAGGAACTTCGCTGCCAAGGTGTCCTCAGGCTTTGTGATAATGTTGGAGGGCCAAGGCTATTTGTTGATCATCCTGCTCACCATAATCCCATGGAAGAGCGCCTGCCTGGCCATCACGATACGTCCAAAAATCCTGTGAGAATTGTTTCGCCAGGCCACACACGGACAAGAGATCCTTAAACAAGGGGTCCTTCAGATGAAAACCCCGCACCGCTCGATGTTCGAGTTCAACAATTTCTGTTCGTATCTTCTTATGGTCCAGCATCATCAACGCCAGATACGTCGCATTGGCGCAGGGTTTGATTTCTTGGGTGCAGAGCCTCATGGCATCACCCTCCAGACGGTTTGTCCTTCCCACCACGCGGGTAAACTCGTCCCATAGTATGAGATAGCGTGTCCCACGGCTGGGGTCGCGAATGATGATCCTCTCCATACTGTCGAGACCATCTACGACCACCATATGGCTCATGTGCATGCCAAACGTATGCAATGTCGTCGCAAAAGGGCCATAGGCTAGGAGGGCAGTAAAGGTCTGGCGCGGATTCGTAAAGACATCGATAAAGGCTCTCAGCCAACCTTGGTAGCCGACAAGTCTGTTCATGGCCTCTGCCAGACGTGCAGCATCATGCGTCAACACAGAGCCTTGGACAAGGGCCACAGCACTTTGCGTCACCATAGCATGGTAGTTCCTGAGGAGCATCGCGCCGCAGGCGGGACCACAGGAGACAGGATGAAGCTGCCTTATGATAGAAAGATCATGCGCCTCATCGAGCCTCTCCCAGAAGTCACTACTCACCCCTACAGCCCTCTTTGTCAGTGTCTTGCGTGTAACGCACGTAGCACGCCTGTAGTGTCGTTCGTCATCACTGTCACGCCTAGTTTCTCTCTATGTCCAGAGGGTAGAGGCATCTTTGACGTCACAACATACCTCGACCTAGAAAGGCGGCGTTGTCAGCTAGTCGGCGCCGATGCCCCGGGGTGATGGCCTACCATGGTGAGCAGTATTCCGAGGATTTTGCCAACACGCTCGATGTGGTACTCTGGCAAATCGATAAACAGTGTATGCTCTTCGAGTTGCAAAAACTTCCAGACATTCCCAGTGGTGACGGCACCATATATGGTCGTTAAGCCAGTACCTGCCCGCGCATTGAAGCATTGGGCGGCCATCATGGTAGCACTACACTGGCCCAGGCCAACCTTGAAATTTTCATTTTTGGCTTCGACAATGACGACAACAGGTGCGTGAATGAAGAACTGTTCCCGCGACTGTGCAATGAGAAAATCACATACTCCAGTGAGCCCCTGGGTTGCGTCCACAGGAAAATCTGCCCCAGAAAACAGGCTAATTTGTCGATGTGCGAGCTTGCGTACCTCGACCAGCACCGGGGCGATCATTAGTTCTGATCGCGCTTTTTCAGTGGATAAGGCCAGTGCTAAAGGGACATTTTCATCCAAGATGGCACACAGAAAATCCCCTGGGATAACTTCAGGTACAATGCCGAAGAGGTTGTGCTGTTCTTCAAGGACGAGTTGAAACCGTTGGACCACTTCTTGCAAAGTAAAATCGCTATACGCCATACTGTCCTCCTACCCAGGGCAAGGTAGAACTTGGCCGCATCTGAGGGAGGGAATACTGACTGGCACGCAGCATCCTCCGGAGCAATTCTACCATAATGCCTTGGAGTTGCCTCGGCTCTGCCATTCTGCCACAATGCCCACCGTATGTTTACCAAGCTGAGGGCCATAAGGGGCAAGGAGAACCTAGATGCGCGAGAACCGAATCAAGCGGAAATTGCAGGCAGGGCAGCCCGTCACCGTGGTGTCAGGGCATGCGAATACGGACATGATCGACTTTCTGGGGCAGTTTGGCTTCGATGGCATCTGGCTTGAGGGTGAGCACGGGCCGCTCAGTTGGGAGCAGATCGGTGATATGTCACGTGCCTGTGATCTGTGGAGCATGACCTCCGTGACGCGGGTGAACAACAACGACCCCGGTATCATCATGCGTGCCCTCGATCGTGGCACTATGGGTATTGTCGTGCCGCACGTCAATACCCGTCAGGCGGCTGAACAGGCCATGAAATCGGCAAAGTATGCGCCCATGGGCTATCGTGGCATGTTCGGCGGGCGCCAGTCGTATGGGGTGCCTGACTATGTGAAACGGGCCAACGATCAGACTATGGTCGTGGTGCTTATTGAAGAGATCGAGGCGGTCCATAATCTTGCCGATATTCTCACGGTGGATAACATTGATGTATTCTTTGTGGCATCCTCGGACCTGTCGCAGACCATGGGGCATATCGGCAATGCCGCCCATCCTGAGGTGCAGGCAGTCATCGATAAAGCGCTGGCGCAAATTATCGCCGCTGGCCGCACCGCTGGAACCCTGGTCAATGACGACACCGTCGAGCGTTACCTGTCTGCCGGAGTGCGCTTCTTCATGACCGGCTGGACCAACTGGGTGGCCCAGGGCGCCAGAGCGTATCTACAGAAGGTTGTGGCCAAAAGTTAAACGTGAGGACGGCGTATGATACGTGAAGCCTATGAGATGGCTGCAGGGTTGTTTGTCAACACCGTGGAGCAGATAGGATCCAGCCAATGGGAGCAGCCAGGACTGGGGGTATGGACGGTGCGTGACCTGGTGGGGCACACGAGCCGGGCTTTACTCACCGTTGAGCTCTATCTCGCCAAACCTGCAGCCCAGCGTGAGGTTCTACGGCCTGTAGATTATTATCTCCGCGCTCAGGCAGGGCTCGCCGATCCAGCGTCTGTGGCGGCACGTGGACGTGAGGCAGGCATGGCTCTCGGCCCCGATCCTCTTGCGGCAGTGCGGGACATCGCGGCTCGGGTATTAGCGCAAGTGAAAACCACCTCAGATGAGACCCTGGTGAGCACGCCAGTGGGGGGCATACGTCTCATCGACTATCTACCCTCACGCATTTTTGAGCTTGCCGTGCATGCCCTGGACCTTGCCACGGCTTTGCCAGTCACAGTGACATTGCCTGAGACCGTAGCAGCAGTGACGCTACACCTGCTGGCTGACATGGCTCTACAACCCGATAAAGCTACTGCCTTGCTCCTGGCTGCTACAGGGCGGCGCGCCTTGCCTGCAGGCTTTTGCGTGTTGTAACAGGGTATGAGCCTCGTCAGGGGGTGCGCGGTATAAACTCCACCCGTCCGGTTTGGGGGTGCAGCTGAATGCTCACCTGCCCTGAGAGGACTGCTAACAGTTCCTGGCCAACAAGGGCACCCCGCCACCCTTCCAGGACGGGGCTGCCCTCCGTGGCTAAACGTCCCTGCCGATACCGCCGTACCAGGGTTTCCAAATCTGCTCGGCTGGCAATAAAAGCCGACGAAAGTTTTTCCCGGGCACAGAGGGCTTTGAGGCAAGCTTCAAGGACTTTCACGATGAGCTCTTCCGCCGGCGTAGGGCCACGGCCATGCAGAGGTTGTGGACGGGCGTTTTCCGGTACGGCCAGCCCCTGGGCGACAAGCCCGAGAAGCGTGCTCCCAGAGCGCTCGAGCTCACGCGTGGGAAAGCCGCGCAGGCGTTGCAGATCATCGAGGGTACGCGGAGCTTTGCGGGCGACCTCCACGAGCAATTCATCGTGCAGCACACTGCCGGGCGGCCGGTCGCGCTGGCGGGCTTCACGATCGCGCCAGATGGCCAACTCCCGGAGGATCGCCAGTCCCTGGGAGGAGAGCGCATTGCTGCGCCGTATGCGGCGAAAGAGTTTCTGCGGATCACGCTGATACAACGCCGGGTTGGTGAATTTGCGGCATTCTTCGGCCAGCCAGGTCGCGCGCCCCATGGCTTCCAGGCGCTGGCGCAGGGCGTCATGCAGGGGCAGTAAATAGCGCACATCGTCGAAGGCATAGGCGGTCTGGGCTGGTGACAGTGGGCGTTGCAGCCAGTCCGAATAACTCTCCCCCTTACTCAGTGCGACTCCCAGGAGCTGGTCGACGAGACGCGCGTACGACAATTGATCGCCCAAGCCTACCAGAGCCGCAGCAATCTGCGTATCGAAGATATTTTCGCAGATAATCCCCGCATGCCAGTGCAGTATTTCAGTGTCCTGACCGGCGGCGTGTAAGACCTTCAGCATCTGTGGTGACTTACAGAGGTCGAGGAGGGGTGAGAGGTCGTGCACCTCCAGCGGATCGATGATCGCGCAGGTATCGCTCACGGCCATTTGAATCAGTGCCAAGCGTGGCACATAGGAATGTTCGCGAATGAACTCTAAATCTAGGGCGAACCGTCCTTCTGCTTGCGCCTGGGCACAAAGGCGGCGTAGGGGGGCGGCAGTACGTATATACATAGGCGCTTTCTGTTGGTGCAACATGCCAAAGGAATCCGATGCGCTAGCACAAGAACGCCCGATACATTCGCGCGTACGCTGCGGCATCAGGATAACATGTTCACGCGCAAAGGTGTACATCAGGCTTGCGTGCCCCCTGTGGAAGCGGTCCGTAGGGTGTGCGTCCCCCAGAACCAACGCAGAGTAGCCGGAAAATTCTGCTCAAAATCATAGAGACGCCCGACCTTCTCGTACGCTTGGCGCCGTATGCTCGCCCGTTGCTCCTCAGATAAATTCAGGAGTTGCTGCAATGTCTGTCCCATGGTTTCATACGATAGTGGATCAATAAAGAAGCCAGTCACTCCGTCCTCAATCTGGTCGACAAAGCCGCCGACCCGGGACGCCGCCACAATAGGCCCATGCTGACGAGCCCACAGCGCTACTTCGAGGGGGATATTGGAGAACGTCTCTTGCCGGGAAGGCACCACGACTACGCGGGTGCGTGGCCATTGGCAGAGCACTCTGGGTAAATCCCGGGTAAAGGATTTGACATGCGTGGCCGCAATGCGATGCGCCGCGAGCAGATGGTCATAGGTATTCTGATAGTCGTCGTTGATATACGGGACCGAGATCAGGACGAAATGGCAGCGCTCACGCACCGCGCTGAGCGCCGCGATGAGCGTCTCAAAGCCTTTGAGCGGTGTAGCCCTGCCAAAGGCGATGACCAGGTCCCTATCGCACGGCACGCCATAGTGCTGCAAGGTGGCACGGACTTGCGATTCTGCCAGCAAGACGAATTCGGCATCCTGAACCAGAATACTGGACGTATACGGCGCAAATGTGGCCTCCTTGAGATGATAAAACTCCTGCAGGTGGGCCGTGAATGAGGGACAGAGATCAGCAATTGCCACATTGGCTGCGGAGCACGCCAGGGCTAATCCATCTCGCTCCCAAGTCATCTCGGCTGTATCCGGGGCTGTGGCATTGCGGATAAACGCCGTGCTATAGAGCACCAGCAGCGCTTGCACGCGCTGGAAGACATCGGGAGCCAAACGGGCCATATACAGCGGCGTCTGCAGCCAGGGCTGATCGATGGGCATGACCAGGCAGTGGTCGTATCTCGTACACTGTTGCAGGAGCAGTTGCGCCGCTTCGGCACAGAGTGTATGCCACCTTGCCACATCCCAGAGGTCGTCTTCCGGTCGCGACTTGTAGGGGATAAAATGGAGTTGCCCACCCAGAGCCGCTAGCCGCTGCTGCTGCATCTGCAGGAACTGCGGATCGTATCCCCACGTGGCGTCATCAGGACGGGGACACACGACGTGCAGCGGGAGCGGTCCGTACTGGCGTTCGAGCACCGGCTGCAGGCGTTCCAGACCGCGCAGCAAGAGCTGTGTCTGGGTGCCTATGCCATTGGTGAAGTTGTAGATACCGTTGTACGTCAGATAGAAGATGGCATTGGGCATGTTACACCAAAGATCATGGCTTCCCCTGTCTATGTCCTGGGATGCCCGCATTGTATCGAGAGGTCTAACGTTTCTGTATGTACCATAATGGGAGGGCAAAGGAAAGGGCAAAATCTGGTTCCAGTCAAGATCTATGTGACTCTATCTGTAGCGGTCTGGTATGATGGGGTTACAGACAAGGAGCTCCAGGAGAACAGGCAAGCAGGCGCGACTGACGAGGGAGCATCATGGCGTACCAAGAGCAACGGAGCGAACGGTTGACGTTCTACCTGATGGATATGGCACAGCAGCATGACGCATTTGCACGGGATGTCGCAAAGGGGTTAGCGGCCTCCCCGAAGACCCTTCCCGCGAAATATTTCTATGACTCGCGTGGCTCGCAACTCTACGAACAGATCTGCGCCTTACCCGAATATTACCCGTACCGGGCCGAGCGCTCTATCTTGGCCACCTATGCTCCTGAAATATATGCGCACATTGGTCACGTGCCCCTGGTCGAGTTCGGGTCTGGGAATGCCGCCAAAACGCGCTATCTCCTCGCGGCATACGAGCGCGCTGGCCGCCCGTTTCTGTACTGTCCAGTGGATATCTCCCGTACCGCCCTGGAGGAATCAGCGCAGAAGTTACTGGCCGACTATGCCCACCTCTCGATCTGTGCCATACAGGCCGACTTTGCTGGCAATCCTGGGGTCATTCGGGCCTTGTGCCTGGGGAAAAAAGCTCTCGCATTTTTTGGCTCCAATCTCGGCAACTTTACCAGCGAAGAAAGCCTTGACTTTTTGCAAGGTACTGCGGCGCTGATGGGACCCGAGGATGTCTTCCTGCTTGGCGTTGACCTGAAAAAATCCCTGACGCTGCTGTTGCCGGCGTATGATGATGCTCAGGGAGTGACCGCTGCCTTCAATCTCAACCTCCTGCGCCGCATGAACCGCGAACTCGGGGCCAATTTTCACGTGCCGGCCTTTGCCCATCTCGCCCTATACAATGAAGAGTACGGACGCATCGAGATGCATCTGCGTAGTCGCTGGGCGCAGCACGTGACTATTGCTCAAACGGCACAGACCATTGCTTTTGCGGCTGACGAGACCATTCATACAGAAAATTCGTATAAATACTCCATCGAAGATATCCGCGCCCTGGGACGACACGTGGGTTTAACTCTGAGCCGCACCTGGTTCGACCGTCAGCACTACTTTGTTCTGGGCCTGTTCCGTCGGGAGACCTAAGGCCATGAGAGAGTGGGAGAGGGAACAAAGCATGGACCAATCCTTTGCCCTCTCGCCCTCTCGCCCTCGTGTATTCAGCGGGCTGCTACACTGGCCACTGATGGGCCATCATAGCTATAGTCAGAGCGACACAGTTGCATCATGGCGCGCATATCCCGACGTAGTTCTTCACACGTGGGCCGCCCGACAAACCACCAGCCGTTGTAGAGGTTGTGGATGGTCAGATCAGGCAACAGGGAAAACGTGTAGGGCAAGGCCACCATGCCACCTTTGAAGTCTGGATCAACTATCTCCGCCATATCGAGTTCAATAATAGCCTTATGTTCGTAGTCGCTCAGAAAGGTAAAGGTGGCGCCCAGGCCAATGCGAAAGGCATCAGTGATCTCGGGAGGATCTGTACTGACCACGGCGAGGTGACAATAGTTGACGCGCAGTTCATCTTGCAATTCCATAAGGTGCCGCACCTGGCACGCGCATTTGGGTCACCAGTACCCGCGGTAGAAACTCAAGATGAACGGAAAGCCTTTGGCGAATTCGGAGAGCCTGACGGGCTGCTGGCGATGGTCCGGTAAGACCAGGTCAGGGAAGCGCTTACCAATGACGAGATCGGGATGCATAAACGTCTCCTCTCTGACACACGTCGTGTCTGAGGCAAAGCGATCATCGGGTAGCGCACATCTTACTGTGCTCTAGGGAGTGACGCAAGGGAGGCGGAGAAAGGGGAGGATGGACAATGCAGGCAGCCGTATTTCATGGGCCCCACGATGTGCGTTTGATCGACATGCAGGTTCCGACACCACAGGCCGGCGAGGTCCTCATCAAGGTCCAAAGAGCGGGCATTTGCGGCAGTGATGTGAATCGCTTTCGGTATGGCTCGCACCCATGGCCGCCGGGATTTATCATGGGGCACGAATTTTGTGGCGAAATCGCCGCCCTGGGGCCTGAGGTCAGTGGCTGGCAGATTGGCCAGCAAGTTGTCGTAGAGCCTACATTATACTGTGGCACATGCTGGTATTGTCAGCAGGGTTACCACAATCGCTGTGTCGATTTTATGCAGCGCGGCATTACTGGCTCAGGCACCGATGGCGCCTTTGCTGACTACGTCTGCGTGCCAGCCTATCAACCGCATGCCCGTCCTTCAGGGCTTCCCATTGGGGTGGCATCCCTCGTCGAACCCACGGCGGTGAGCGTGCATGGCTGGCGCCTGGCTGCGGTGGACCAGCCTGACAGCGTGGTAGTCGTGGGCCTCGGCAATATTGGTTTGTTAGCCATTCTCGTCGCCAAAGCGCGCGGGGCGCGACAGATCATCGCTATCGGTAAATATACGCCGCGTCAGGAACTGGCCTATGCCTATGGCGCGGCTCTCGTGCTGGAGCCTGACGACCCGCAGCTGCGCAGACGTATTCGAGAGTACACCGCTGGGCTCGGCGCTGAACTCGTGCTCGAAGCTGCTGGCACCCCGAGTAGCCTCCAGACCGCCGTTGCCATCGCCCGCAAGGGTGGGAAAATCGTGGTGTTAGGGATATTGCACGAAGAGGTAGCACTCGATTTCCGCATGATCCTCCTAACGGAGAAGCACATCATGGGATCTTTGATCTACCAGCGCGAGGATTTTGCTGATGCCATCACTATTCTCGCCGGTGGCGGCGTTGCTCAGCAACGGCATGTTACCGCTGAAATTCCGTTGCAGGATATTGTCTCCCACGGCTTCGTACCATTGAGCGAACAGAAGGGAGCGCATATCAAGATTCAGGTATACCCCTAAGGGTATGGCTACGTCTGAAGCGAGCGGAGGATAAGATCGAGCCAAAGATCATCTTGTTTCGCTCAAGTGAGGAAAGCAGATATGGCACCAGCAAAATATACAATCGAGCCACCCTATTATCCCATAGTGTATGTTCGAGGCTACGCCATGCGCCCTTCGGAGCGCGAAGAGACTTTTTACGATACCTATTACGGCTTTGCTGCCACCTCGGTGGAGAAGCGCAAGGTCCCACCTGACGAGGGACATAGCGGGGCGGACGTATTCGAAGGGCAGCTCATCCGCTTTATGAAGATGAGAGATTATGGATATGCTGACCAAGTCAATCGCGGTCTGGAAGTCTTTCACGCCAATCCTTCGCGCAGTATCTGGATATGTCGCTTTTACGACCAGGATTACATCAGCGAAAGTTTACGCAGTATTGAAGAGCACGCCGAAGATTTACGTAAATTGGTTTGTGAGACGATCCCAAATAGGTTGCAGGCCACTGGCGTCGATCTTGGAGACAAAGGCAGGCAATACAAGGTGATTTTGATCGCTCACTCGATGGGCGGTCTGGTTTGCCGCACGCTGATTCAGAATCTGCTGCCGAACTGGGCCGGAGCGAGCGTGCCAGATAAAGACCCAAAGCGGTGGATTCATCGCCTGGTGACGATAGGCACGCCGCATCGTGGCATAGAGCTTGGGAAGATTCCCGATTTCCTCGAAAACTTTATCACGTCAAGGCTGAATCCCTTCGACGCCAATATTTTCAATGAGGAGCGCATGCGCGACTACCTCAAGCTCATGGCGAAACGAGGCAAGCAGTACAGGTACGATGTGCACAGTCTTGGGCCGCAAAATACGCCCACGGCATTTCCCGTCAAGCGCTGCCTATGCATTATCGGCAGCGATTATCATTCCTATGGTGTCGTGAAGGAGGCCACGGGAAACTTCAGCGATGGACTCGTGAAACAGGATCGCGCCTACGTCGTGGGTGGCGAAGCGCCAGCCGCCAATGCCGTCTACAGAGATGAGCAGAAATGTTTCTGGGCCAACGTCCACCGGGCGCATTCAGGCTATCGGGGGATTGTCAACAGCTATGAGAGCTACGAGAATATCCAGCGTTTTCTGTTCGGCAATATCAGGGCTGAGATGGCGCTCGACAATCTCAAAATCAATGTGGTTCCTGAGGAGGGCAGCAGATACTTCTACGATTTCGAGTTCCTGTTTGCCATCCGCAAGAGTAATGCCTACTTGCACCGTCGTGAGCAAGACCCATGCGAAAATGCCATGCGCTTTAATCTTGAAGATGTCCCCACGAGACTGCCTCTGCATGCCGGTTTTTTGAATTCGACGCTGAAAGACGAGGGGGAGGCATTCTCGCAGTTCGCTTTCAAATTCCGTATCGTCGAGCATCGGGTGAAAGAGGGGATGTTATGGGACCACGAGTATCCCGACCGGCCCATTTACAACGAGACGCTGGAAATACGTGTCGGCGACATCGATCCTCTTCAGCCGGGAGTCGAGGTGCAGTACAGGTGGCTTTCTGATGGCGATGCCTGGACCCCGGTTGGTCCGGTCAATGACGAATACCGATTCCATCTACGCCAGGCGGGCTCGATTTCGGATGCTACGGAAGTAGTCATCAAGGTCGGGTCCTGGCCCGATCAAGCATTGACGCAGGATGAGGATTTCGTCATCAATGCCATACAGGAAACAAGACGCAAGCAAAACGCCCAACTTTCTCAAGGGGGCAACTGAGGACGTGCTTTTCATTACCCCTGGCGCTGGCACAGAGCATCGGGCGGTCTAGTCCCTGGTAGTTCCCGTCCTCAAGATTCCTCTACCGCTGCCGATAAGAGGGAGCAAGTGCCTGCTGAAGGGAGATGTCTCAAAGGTGTTGATGTGCTATCTTTGTAAATATCTCTGAAGCCGAA
>AR_comb_assmDRAFT_10233088_pt1 | contig 13644 bp, 13 predicted proteins | sample ArasoioldDNA_FD_10543 | JGI IMG/M metagenome (IMG submission 10543) | reverse complement strand
GAGCCTGCAAAGCTGATCTTGCCGTCGGTGATCTCGGCATTTTCGGACGGCAGAAAACCGGAGATGGCGCGCAACGTCGTGGTCTTCCCGGCGCCGTTCGTGCCGACGAGCGCCACGATGGATCTGCTTTGCACATCGAGCGAAACGCCTTGGATCGCGGTCGCCACACGATGGTAGACCACTTCGAGCTGCCGCACTTCCAATAGAAGCTCAGGCATTGATCAGCGCCGTACGGTATCGAGCGGCCGATACCGGAATGGCCAGCGTTCGAAATAGGTTTGGAGCCGAATCCAGATTTCGGCCAGCCCTTTCGGTTCAAACAGGAGGAAGACAATGATACAGATGCCGACTGCACCCGCCTGCACGCCAAACAGCGTCGATCCGAAACGCCAGGTGCGCGGCAGGTACCCGAACAATGCATCGATCGCGAAAGGGAGCAGGGTAATGAAGAAGGCGCCGAGCAGGGCACCGAGAATCGACCCCATGCCTCCGACAATGATCATCGCGAGGTAAACGATCGCCAGATCGAGCGTGTATTTCTCGACGGTCACGACGTTGGTAAAATAGGCGAGCAGACTGCCGGAAACCGACGTCAGCATTGAACTCGTCACGAAGGCAAGCAGCTTGTAGCGCGCGAGATTGACACCGAGCGCTTGCGCGGCGATATCGCGATCGCGGATGGCCATCCAGGCGCGGCCCGGACGGGTGCGCACCAGATTGATGCAGCCGATCGTGGTCAGGCTCACGACCGCGAGGAGAAAATAGTACCAGGGGCGATCGCCGGAGAGCACGAACAGGCCGAAGGAGGGGTCCGGAATGGTCATGCCGGCAGTTGCGCTTGCTCCGAACTCCGCCTGATATTTGGTGGCAAGAAAAATGATCGCGTAATGCATGGCGAGCGTGCTAATCGCGAGATAGACGCCGCGAAAACGCAAGGATGGCAGCCCGACGATTAGGCCGAGCAATCCTCCGAAAACTGCTGCGGCCGGAAGAACGATCACAAACGCCGCGCCCAGATGGGCGTTCAAAATGACCGTGCTGTAAGCGCCGACAGCAAGAAAGGCAGCATGGCCCAGGGAGATCTGTCCGCAGTACCCGGTGAGCAGCATCAAGCCCAAGGCTCCGATGCTGGACAAAAGACAAAGATCGAGCAGGTGCACGAAATAGGTCGACGCTAGAGCCGGAAGCAGGAGCGCAAAACCGAGCAGCAGCGCGAGGAGTACTTTCTGATATGGGCGACGAAAAACCTCGTTTGATTCGAGGTAGCTCGTGCGCAGCGAGTAGGGCTTTTGCAACAAGTTGCTCAGACCCGATCGAGCTCTTCAAGCGTGCCAAACAGGCCCCATGGCCGCACGCTCATTACCACCAGCAGGAGAAGGAACGGCACTGTCTCGCTCAGCACCGGATCGACCAGGCGCACGGTCAGGTACTGCGCGCCAGCGACAATGAGGGCGCCCATGATCGCGCCACGCAGGCTGTCCAGTCCTCCCACCAGGGCCGCGACCAAGCCGGCAAGTCCGATAGTTACGCTTTCGGTGCTGAGGAATGCTCGGCTGCCAAAAAATGTGCCAGAGAGGGAAGCTGCAAAGACGGCCATCACCCATGCGAGCGACAGCACGAAGTTCACGTTTACTCCGCGCTGGCTCGCTAACAGCGCGTTCTCGGCGGTGCCGCGGAATTGCACGCCCATGCGGGTGAACGTCAGGAAAAAGTAGAGCGCGACGAAGAACAGCACCGTGACGGCGATGCTTGCCACATCCATGTAGGAGAGCGAAGCACCGCCAGCGAAGCGGATCGCGGGCGCTACGCCGATGTCGATGGTCAGGCGTTCTGCACGCCAGATCACAAGGATTGCAGATTTTAGCACGATGCCAATTCCGATGGTGACGAGGATGGCCACATGCAAAGGCTCTCCGAGCAGCCGCCGGAGCATGGACATATAGATCATCACGCCCATGATGACCGAGAAGCAAATTGCGCCCACAACCGCCAGCCAAAGTGACTCGCCACCGAGGCTCGCGCTGTAGAACACGTATCCGCCAACAATCGCCAATTCGCCGTGCGCGAAATTCACCACCCGCGCGGCCTTGTAGAGAATGACTACGCCCGCCGCGAGCAACGCATACGTGCAGGTCAGGATGACGACCGTAGCCGCAACTTCCATCTGTAAACTCTGGAACTCTAGGGTGGGAAAAATTGCGCACCCGCCGTTCGCCGGGGCATCGCGCCTGTGCGATTCTGCCCACGCCTGAATGCATGAGCCACGCGCCATTGCCCACCCGAACGGCACATGGTTACTGGACGGGGAATTTGAGCCCGGTTTTTTTCACCCAGTCGCTCTTTGGCTCCATGCGGCGCGCCGACTCGTTCCATTGATAGAGACGCCAATAGGAGGGTCCGTAATGATCCTGCGGCGCCATTTCGATCGGACCGCCCGTGAGCCCATTCGCATCGACCTTCACATGCTGAATGGATTGATCAAGTTTCTCCCGGGTGCACGGCCAACCGCATTGCGTGAGCGCCTGCTCGACGAACTTGCCGAGCACCCAGCCGGTGATGTGCATGCTCGAGAACGGCTTCGAGGTGCCGTATTTCTTCTGTGCCGCTGCGACTTCCATGACCCCCGGGGTGTTGTCGTACACGGTGCTGTAACGAGTGACATAATAGACGTTATGGTCATTGCCGGCGCGTTGCGCGGCCTGCCGCACCGTGTCCTCCGTCACGCCGTAGGAGGCAACGACATACGGACCCGCGTAGCCCGAGCGGCGTAGCGCGGGAATCACACCGAGATTTTGTCCCGACCCATAGTGACCCACGACGATATCCGGTTTCTTTTCCACCGCGGACTGCGCATAAGGCGTGAAATCGGAGGTGGTCACCGGGAACAGCACCTCGTCCCAGCTGTAGCCGAGCGATTCCACCATGCGCTTATTGTGGCTGATCGCCGCACGGCCCCCGACGCTGTCGAACGTCATGCCCACGACCTTCCCGTTCGGCTTGATGTTGTGCAAAAGCTCGCCGATTGCCTCGCCTGCTACCTCGAACACGACGCCGGTGCTGTACGAGAACGGCTTCGACGGCGGCAATGCGTCGAGAATGCCGCTGAAGGTGGTGACCACGGGCACACCGGCCTTGCGCATCTCCACGAAGACCGGAGCCTGCGTACTCGACAAGCTCAGTCCAAAAATACCGATCACATTGTCCCGCTCGGCCTGTTTCTTGGCGGCGGCAACCGCGCGGTCCGCCTTGAGGCCATCATCATCGAGCACGACTTCGACCTTCTTGCCATTCACCCCGCCCCGATCGTTAAGGGCCTTCATATGGAGCTCAAAGCCTTCCCAAGTGGGCGTGTAGGAATCTGCGAGCGGCCCCGAAAGATCTGTGATGTAGCCGATCACATAGGCATTCTGGGCACTGGCTCGGTCGAGACTGAACGCGCAGGCGATCAGTAGCGCCGCTGCCATCATGCGGATACTGCAATGTTGCATTGGGGTTCCCTCCTTTATCGTTTCAAACGGTTTCGAGCTCGATACGCGCGTCCTTTTCATCCCGATACATGTCTTCGACGAGATCCTTGAATAACGCATACATATGCCGGCGCTTCACCTTGCGCGTCGGCGTGGTATCGCCGTCCTCAGGATCGAGCTCTTTTGGAATAATGCGGAATTTCTTCACCTGCTCGACCCGCGCGAGCTGCGCGTTTGCTTGCTCGACCTCGCGCGCGATGAGCTCGCGCACGAGCGCGTGCTGCGCAAGCGACGTGAAGGAGGTGTACACGACCCCATTGTGGCGCGCCCAGTCCGCGACGGTATCGAAATCGATCTCGACCAGCGCGCTTGGAAACTTGCGCCCATCGCCAAACACAACCGCCTCGCTGATGAACGAGCTAGACTTGAGCAGATTTTCGATCTCGCTCGGCGCGATATTCTTGCCGCCCGCGGTGATCATGATGTCTTTCTTGCGGTCGACAATGCGAAAGCGTCCGTCCGGGGTGCACTCGGCCACATCGCCGGTATGAAACCAGCCCTCGCGAAGAACATCGCTCGTGGCCGCCTCGTTCTGCCAGTACCCGGCAAACATCCCGGGACCACGTACGAGAATCTCCCCGTCTGGCGCGAGCTGTACTTCTTTAGGATAGAGGGGAAGCCCGGCATCTCCGGGCCGCTGGAATGGTTCGCACTGGCACAGCACGAGCGTATGCTCGGTGATGCCGTAGAGGTTGCGCAGGTTCACACCCCAGGTCTGCCACAGCGCCTGAACCGGCTGCGGGATTGGTGCACCGGCGGTAAGCGCCGCGCACAAGCGGTGCATGCCGAGCTTCATCAGCATGGGGCGAAAGACCATCGCGCGCGCCATTGCGTAGGCGGCGGCAAGCGCGAACGATGGCTTGCGCCTTTGCCACAGCTCCTGCGCATGCGCGCGGCCCACAGCCATTGCGGCTCGATAGGCAAGCCTTTTCAAGCGCGTACTTCGATCGATGTTCACCAGAATCTGCGAGGCGAATTTTTCCCAGACCCGGGGCACAGCATGAAAGAATGTGGGCTCGACCTCGTTCAGTGTCTCGCGCAGATTCTCGGGCTCCTCCCCGATGTGCGGAATGATGTCTGCGATGAGCATCAGGCATAGGCTCATCGAGCGTTCAACCAGATGCGCGAGCGGCAAATGCGTGACGATGCGGTGCTCGCCCTCGTCAAGCTCGGGAAAGCCCTGCAGATACGTATTGACCATGCCCACCATCAGGTCACGGTGAGTGATCATCGCGGCTTTGGGGGCGCCGGTGGTGCCCGAGGTAAAGACAAACACCGCGAGATCGTCCGGCTGCACCGCGGCGAGGCGCCGATCGAACAGCCCGGGCTGTTGTCCCCCGAGCTCGTTGCCGCGTTGCTGCACCTGCGCAAAGCTCAGAATACGGTCGTCCCGGTACAAGAACATCGCGCGCATGTCAGCGACAAGAATGTGTCTGAGCGCAGCTGCACTGCCCAGCGCCAGCACCTTGTCGACGTATTCCTGATTCTCGGCGATAAAAATTGTCGCGCCGCCATTCTCGAGCTGATACTGCACCTCCGAGACCGAGCACGTCGTGTAGATGCCGTAGGTCACGGCACCGATGCACAGCCCCGCATAATCGCTGATGAAATATTCAAAACAGGGATCGCCCATGATGGCGATGCGATCACCCGGCTCGACCCCGAGCGCGATGAGCCCCAGCGCGAGAGCCTCGACCTCGGCGCGAAAGGCGCGCCAGGTGACTTCGTGGTAGAGGCCGAGGTCCTTGTAGCGGAACGCGATGCGATCCGGCCGAGCCTCTGCACGCTCGATAAATAATTGCGGCACGCTCTTGGAATAGACTTCCCAGGTCCGCGCCCGGTGTTTTTCAGAAATGTGCCCGGAAGAGTCCATGAGCTACCAATAGCTATGATAAGGCAGAAACAGCTCCGGCGAGACGCGCGGCTCGCCGACGCTTGGAAGCAGCCGTTTTCGCTTGCTCGCCCTTGAGCAGGCCGTCGAGCAGGATCGCGCTCTGCATCTCGGAGAACTCGTCGATGTTCTGCGTAATGCTGCGCAAGGCACGTGCGTGCAGCGACCAAAGATGACACATGAACAGCGCATTGAGCGCAACGAGCTTCGGCTCGAGATTGAAAAAGATGCCGCGCTTTACTCCCTCCGCCACGATCGCCTCGAATACATCGGTGACAGTCGACAACGAGGCCATCACTATCTCGCGCCGCGCGGGAGAAAGCACATCGAGCTCGCGGTAGAGCAGCCGGATGTGCGGACGATAACGATGTACGATGCGACAATAAGCCGCCAGAGCCTTGCGAAGGGACCCGGCCGGGTCATTTGGCGAGATGGCGACCGACTCCATCGCTTTGGCCTTCTCTTCCATCAGTTGCTGGGCAACGAGAAAGAGAATGTCCTCTTTCGAGCTGACATACATATAAAGGCTTGCAAGATTGAAGGGGCAAGCACGCGCGATGTCACGAATGGAGGTTTTGTGAAAACCGCGTTCGAGGAATAACCGCGTGGCCACGTCGATGATCTCGCCGCGCCGCTGCGCCACCAGCTCCTGATCCTTGATGGTCGTCGGCACCTTTTTGGTCATCCGGCTAGCCGTCCAATCCTTACGCATGCACGGCGTTGACGAGGGCGGCAAGGCCATCGGGGCGCAGCGTTGACAAATATGCGGCGTGGTTGGCGGGTCCCCTCACCCGTTGTTGCAGGTAGCCGTTCCATGCGGTCATATCGCCTTTGCGATATGAGACCGAGGCCGCCACGTACTCGGCAATAGCATCCTCGTCTTCCACGTAGAATCCATGGCTGGCAAACGGATGCGCTCCGTAGGGCGCTTCGACCACGACGTCCCCATAGGCGACAGAGGTCGCCCAGGGATTTTTGCGAATCTCGCTGTTCGGGACGATGCGTTCGGCCGTGAGCATGACCCGCTCTGCCGCGCGCGACAACAGGCGATCGCCGAAGCGCGCCCCGCCATGCTGCCCATTTCCAAAAACATCGGCCTGGCCGACGTGCAGAATAGCCCAATCGGCATGCAGGGCCGGGACGGCGAGGTACGGCTCGCCATTTATAGGATCGTTGAAGGGCACGTAATCAGGATTGAGCTCGGGGATCGAGGTGCCGACACCGCCGCGCCAGGACATAAATCCAAGCCCACGCGCGGCAGCCTCGAGCTGGGAGTAGAGCAAATATTCAGTCGTCTCGTAGACTTCGATGTCTCCTGCCTCCGCCGCGCGACGGAAGCAATGGCCGATGGGCGCGTGCAGCTCCGCTCCAATGTACGGAGCGATCACCTTGCGTACGCAACCTGCGCCGATGAGAAGATCGATCTCGAGCCCAGCCGTTGCTGCACCAATCACCGTGAGCTGCTTCAGGTTTCGTCGCACCAGCGCGCGGATAATGGGCATCGGGTGATTCACGGTTCCGAATCCGCCCACGATAATCACGTCGCCGTTGTTGATGAGCGCGGCTGCGTCTTCCTCCTGCATGAGGACTTGCCTGCGCTCCGGCCGGTTTGCGCGCGTAATGGGGTCGAGTTTCATGCTCCGTCTGCTTAATGGCGCAGCAATCCACCCGGATCGATTTCCTGCCGAAGCACGTCGAGCTCCTCCCCGGTCGGCTCGATGATTTCAGACAGCCCGGGATCCAGCACGAACGGGAAGCCGGTGTTCTCACGCACCCAGTCGACAGATGTGCCGGCAAAAGTCCCGGAGAGCTGCACATGTCCGTCAGCGCCAAAGGTAAAAATGGCCCGCGGCGTAATGATCCACTTCGGCCCATGTCCGGGATACTTGTAACGACGCCAGCCTTTCGGACCATGCATCGAGACATAATCGACCTTGGGCACGAGCGTGCGGCGATCGTGATGCGTGACGAAAATATAGGGTGTCGCGACCGTGACGATGTCAGGGATGCCAACAGAGCCCGGGCCGCGAAATCTGAAGGGACTCCTACCCTCCCCTTTCAATCCGATCATATTCGCGTTCCCCTCTCCGTCGACCTGAATGCCGCCGGCAAAAAATTTATCGCCGACGAAATATTTGTTCGTGCAGGGCCGTCCACCCCCGTAGTACGCCCGGCCTCCGGGAGCGCCAAAATACATAAACGTTTCCATATGATCGTAGGCGATTTCCGCCCAGCGCAACATGCGGTAATCGGTGGAGGTCTTGGGCAGGCGCACAACTAAATCTGAAACATTCACCAGAAAGCAGGTGCCCCCCAATTGCAGCTTGATGTTGGGCGCATGCATCTTCTGCGCGAGCATGGCGGCGGCAAACGAAATCTCCGTGTGCGCACCGGAAATTATGCGCTCGCCGTCAACGATATCGCGGGCGAGCGCAACTGCCATGCGCTCCTTCCAGCTCGGCGCAGCAGGCGAAGAAGCGTAGCGCAATTCCGGATCTCCTTCTGCCACACGCTCACCGCTTGCGCGTGCTGGAACAACGTTATACCATCGACGTGCTGGCGCCAATAGGAAGTCCCGCAATGGCGAAGGTGCATGTGAGCACCGTCATAAACGCGCCTATCGAGCGCGTGTGGCGGTTGATCAGTGATTTCAACGGGCTGCCTGCGTGGATGCCCGGCATGAAAGACAGCGTCATCGAGGACGGCAAATCGCCCGCTCAGGTCGGCGCCGTGCGACGTCTCAGCATGGCGGGGAGCAGTGATCCGCTACGGGAACGTCTCGAGGTCTTTTCGCCGCAGGATCATCAGATCACCTATTCGGTGCTGCAGGGGCCGTTACCGATGAGGAACATCAGAACCACGATGCGGCTGCGCCCGATCACCGATACTTATGGCACGCTCGGGGAATGGTCATCCGAGTTCGAGACTCAGCCGGGGAAAGAAGAAGAGGGCGTGCAGTTCCTCTCGCGCGTGTTTACGGCCGGCTTTCGCCAGATGAAGCGCCATCTCGGCGTGTAAAAGCTTTGGTTCAATCGTGAGTGCGCAGGCGCCGCAACATTTCCGTTTCTCGTCCGAGACCGGCCAATCGGCGTGCCTCCTTGGCAGCCGCTGCCGTTTCTGCAGCACGGTAGTATTTCCGAAAATGCCTGTATGTCCCGGTTGCCGCCGCAATGGCACTATGGAGGAAGCGGAGATTGGTCGCACCGGACGGCTTTATAGCCACGCAATCGCGCACGTGGCTCCGCAGGGATTCTCGGCACCGCTGTTTCAGGCCTTCGTGGAACTTTCTGAAGGACCACGCGTGTTCGCGCTGGTCGGCTCGGAGTGTCCGGTCGAGCCTGGCGTGCTTGAGGATGGCATGCAAATGCGGCTTGTGATCGAGCCGGTTTCTCCCGCCCGCAACGACACGTTCACATACAAATACGTGCCGATGCAACGTAATGAGCGGACGAGTTGATGCGAGAGGTGGCGATCATTGGGGTGGGAGCACACCCGACCGGACGCTTTTTGGAAAAACCGCTGAAGGAGCTCGCCTACCCGGCCATTTGGGATGCGCTTGCCGATGCCGGCATTAGCCCTACGGATGTGCAAATCGCGTATGTGGGCAATTCCCTGGGCGGCCTGTTGACCGGCCAGGAAGGCGTGCGCGGCCAGGTCGTGCTGCAGCATTCCGGCGTCACCGGAATTCCCGTCATCAACGTGGAGAATGCCTGCGCCAGTGCAGCAACGGCCCTGCGCGGCGCTTGGCTCGAAGTCGCGTCCGGCGCGGCCGATGTGGCCCTTGCCGTCGGGGTTGAGAAGATGAATGTGGGGGATTCGGCGCGCACGATCGGGGCACTCGCTGCGGACTCGGAGCTCGATCTCGCACAAATGGGCCTTTCGTTCACGACGAGCTACGCCATCCATCCCAAGATCAACCTGAAAGCGCGCATGAAGGAGTACGGCTGGAACGTGCGGGACCTGGCGAAGCCGGCGGTGAAGAATTCTTATAACGGCTCGCTCAATCCGCTGGCGCAGCATCGACGCCCGCTGTCCATCGAAGAGGTGGTGCAATCCCGCATCATTGTCGATCCGCTCACGCTGCTGATGTGCTCGTCCATTTCCGACGGCGCCGCAGCAGCCGTAGTGTGCTCGATCGAGCGAGCAGCGCACATTTCCAGCAAGCTGCCGATCCGGATTGCGAGCTGCGTTTTGCGCTCGGGTGAATACCGGCTGCCCAATGACGGCCGGCCGGATTCCGCGACCACGGCTGCTTTCGCGGCTTATGAGCAGGCCGGCATCGGCCCCGAGGAGATCGACATCATTGAGCTGCATGACGCCATGGCTCCAGCGGAGCTGATGCTTTACGAGCGCCTCGGCCTCTGCGCGCCGGGCGAAGGACCCAAACTGATCGATGACGGGATCACCACGTTGAATGGCCGCCATCCCGTCAATCCAAGTGGGGGGCTGTGCTCCCGGGGTCATCCTGTGGGCGCAACCGGGCTTCTCCAGATTTGCGAGCTGGTCTGGCAAATGCGCGGGGAAGCGGGTGCGCGGCAAATCGAGCGTCGACCAAAAACCGCCATGGCGCAAAATCAGGGAGGGCTGCTGCTGGGCCAGGATTCGGCCGCTTACGCGACGACGATATTGATGCGTTGAACATAAGGACTCGGCTGGGCCGAAAGGCAGTTGTGAAATTGACGCGAGGAAGAAGTGAGCAAAAAGCGGAAGGAAGTGGTCACCTCCATTCCCGAGGCGGCGGCCCGGATCAAGGATGGCATGACGATCGCGGTCGGTGGATTCGGGGCGGACAATCATCCGATGGCACTGGTACGCGAGATCATCCGCAACGGCCGAAGGAATCTCACCCTCATTGCGTCCGCCACGGCCGGGCTTGAAATCGATCTCCTCATCGGAGCGGGCTGCGTCAAGAAACTGATCGCGCCCTATGTGGGGCAGGAAATGTACTGCCCGATCGGGCACAATCTGCGCAAATACGCAGAGTCAGGTCAGATCGAAATCTGGGAATGCAGCGAATACATTCTGTACGCCGGATTGTTTGCGGCAGCCGCCGGCCAGGAATTTTTTGCCTGGCGCGGCGGCGTCGGCACGAGCATTGTCGAACTTAATAAGGATCTGGTTGAGTTTACCGATCCGATCGGCAAGACCAAAAAGGTGATCGCGGTACCGCCATTGCGGCCCGATTGGGCGCTCATTCATGTGGGCTGGGCCGACGCTTATGGTAACGGACAGCATCTGGGTGCCCGGTTCGGTGATCGATGGATCGCGCGCGCGGCCGACCGCATTATGATCCAGGCGGAGCGCATCGTTCCAAATACGGTCATCCGCAAAAATCCGTTCATGACCACCATCGCCTATGCAGACTGCGCGATCGAGGCTCCCTACGGAGGGCATCCGTACGCGGCGCACGGCTTCTACAAGGAAGACGTGGAGTTCATTCAGGATTACGTGCGCTGCAGCGAGGCCAATCGCAAGGGCGATGACAAGGTATGGAAGGATTATCTAACGCGTCACGTGCATGCTCCCAAGGATCATTACGCGTACCTTGAGACCGTGGGCATCAAGAAGCTGCTCGATCTGTACACGCATCCGCTCGTGAGCTGGTAGGCGTGGCGGAATAAAAGAGGAATGCCAAATGGCTGATTATTCCTGGAAAGAGCTGATGGCTATCGTGTTCGCGCGCGAGATCAGGGATACCGACAAGATCACTTCCGGGGCGCACACGGAGATCTTCTTTGCTGCCACCATGCTCGCGCAGAAAACGCATGCACCAAATATGAAGCTGCAGCTTGGAGGCGGGGTGACGCTTTGCAATGTGGTGGACGTCGACATCGAGGAGCTGCCGAAAACCTCCACGGGATACGAGCTGATCCGGTACGCCGAGTCAGTGCACGATCACCCCGACACATATCTCTTTTACGGCGCACCGGGAGGCGCCCGTTACTACAAGGGCGAAAGTGATCTGCGCGACGTGAACCACTTCTGGTTCGCCGACAAGTTCTTTGTGGGCGGCATCCAGGCGGACAAATGGGGCAACACCAACATGATCGGGCTGGGCAAACCCGGCAAGTTCACCTTTCGGGGTCCGGGCACCATTGGCATCAACGATATCGCTGTTGGCGTGCGCGACACATATGTATTCATTACTGCCCACGACAAGCGGCGCCTGGTCGAGAAAGTCGACTTCATTTCGCACCCCGGCAAGAAAATTTGCCGGGAGAACGAGTTCTATGGCGGCGGCCCGAAATGGATCGTCACCCCGAAATGCATCTTCGATTTCGATGAGAACACGCTCGAAGCGAGACTTGCCATGGTTTTTCCCGGTGTCACGGTAGACGACGTGCGGGCCAATACAGGTTTCGAAGTGAAGACTGCGAAAAAGCTCGAAACAGTGCCGCCGCCGAGCCGCGAGGAGCTGGATGCCTTGCGCACTCTCGTCGACAAGACAGGTGTGCTGCGACATTGAACGAAGTTTGCTGATGAAAGGACGTGCCCATGAATGAAGCCATCACAGCCGCAAAGACTAAAACCGGACCGGAGACGTGGGGCGCATTCATCAATGGAGAGTTTCGGCCCGCGGTCAGCGGCCAGACATTCCCCACATTCGATCCCGGCAATGGTGAGATACTCGCTTATCTTCCTGATTGCGACGAGGAGGATGTTGACAATGCAGTGCGCGCCGCGGTCGCCGCGGTTCCCGCGTGGCGTCGTCGCACCGGAAGCGCGCGGGCAAAGCTGCTGATCAAACTCGCGCAGCTCGTCGAGAGCCACGGCGCCAAGCTTGCCGAGCTGGAATCGCTCAACGCGGGCAAGCCGATCCGGGATTCGCGCGCGATTGATGCGGTCACGGCCATCGACGCGCTCGAATATTTTGCCGGCATGGCGACCAAGATCGAAGGCAGCACCACCCCCGTTCCCGGTCCCTACATCAATATGACGTTGCGCGAGCCGCTGGGCGTTATTGGCGGAATTATTCCATGGAATTACCCGCTGTTGCAGGCAATCTGGAAGATCGCCCCGGTGATCGCGGCGGGCAACACGGTGGTCGTGAAACCGGCCGAGCAGGCATGTCTTTCCGTGATGTACCTCGCGCGCCTTGTCGCGGAGGCAGGCATTCCGCCCGGCGTCGTCAATATCGTGCCGGGGTTTGGCGCGACCGCCGGTGCGGCATTGGTCGCGCATCATCTCGTAGCCAAGATCATGTTCACTGGGAGCACGGTGACCGGAAAGCGCGTCGCTGCGGAAGCCGCGAGCACGCTGAAGCCCGTGGGCCTGGAGCTCGGCGGCAAATCAGCGGTGATCGTGTTCGAAGATGCGCCCATCGATCAGGCGGCACAGGTTGCTTCGCTGGCGATATTCACCAACCAGGGACAGGTCTGCACCGCGGGCTCTCGGCTCTTTCTCCACGAAAAAGTGCACGACAAGGTCCTCGAAAAAGTGATCGAGGCAGCGAAGAAAGTGCGCCTCGGCTACCAGATGGATCCGAACACCACGATGGGCCCTCTGGTCTCTGCCAAGCAGAAGGAAAGGGTGCTGGGCTACATCGCTTCGGGCAAAGCCGATGCGAAGCTCGTCTATGGCGGCGAGGAGCCGAAGGATTTGAACAAAGGACACTTCGTCGGGCCCGCAATCTTCGATCAGGTGCAGAACTCTATGAAGATCGCGCGCGAGGAAATTTTTGGTCCCGTGCTCTCCATAATCACCTTCAAGGAGGAAGGTGAGGCGCTGGCGCTCGCCAACGACAATCCGTATGGACTTGCCGCATCCATCATCACCCGCGACGTCGGCCGTGCCCTGCGCGCCGCGCAGGCGATCGAGGCGGGCAACGTGTGGGTCAACACCTGGGGCGCGGTGAGCTCGATGGCAGCTTATGGCGGATATAAGAGCAGCGGCTATGGACGCGAGATGGGTTTTTCGGTCATGCGCGAGGTGACACAGGAGAAAAATGTCTGGATGAGCGTCCGCTAGGCGACGCGGGGTGCGGCCGCAGCTTTTTCGCACGCGCATTACCGAGCTTTTTGGAATTCGCCACCCGATCCTGTGCGGCGGCCTGATCTGGCTGGCGGACGCTTCCTACGTGGCCGCCGCGGTGAATGCCGGCGGGATGGGCTTCATCACCGCGCTTTCGTTCCCGGGAAATCCCGAACGCTTACGAGCCGAAGTGCGCAAATGCCGCACGCTCACCGAGGGCAAAGCATTCGGCGTGAGCCTTGCGTTTTCCGCCCG
>AR_comb_assmDRAFT_10126340_pt1 | contig 13644 bp, 12 predicted proteins | sample ArasoioldDNA_FD_10543 | JGI IMG/M metagenome (IMG submission 10543) | reverse complement strand
ACCGCTGCCAGCAGAATCCAGAGAATCGGCCCGACGTTGCGGATCACATCCGTCGCGAGCGGGCGCACGTTCGGCCGCAACTCCAATCGCGCGAACGTGGGCGGCAAAAGCGAGATCATGCGCGCAACATCGGCGTTCGCCTGGGCGAGCGTGACGCCAGGTTTCAGCCGCGCGAGCGCCTGAAACCCGAAGCTGATGAAGCGCGGCGCGTTCGCATCCAGTGGCATCGGCAGCACGATCGCCGGGCGCGTCCGAAGGAACGTGAACGACGCGGGTAGCACACCGATTACTTCAACCGGCCTGCCGTCGATGACCAGTTGCTGGCCGACGACGTTGTCCGCGCCCCCGAAACGGCGCTGCCAGTATCCATGGGTCAGCATCACTCGGCACGGGGCACCGGGTGTGTCGTCTCCGACGCCGAAGGCACGACCGAGGATGGGTTGCACGCGCAACAGAGGCAATGTCGACGCGCTGACGAGCAGTCCCTGCACGCGTTCCGGATCGCCGCCTCCGGTGATCGACACCTCCGTCGGATCCCAGGCGCCGATCGCCTCGAATACTTGCTGATTCTCGCGATACGTCAGATAGGTGCCAGGGCCGTGATTCGTGCCGGCCCCGTGCGGCGCGATTTGTTGCAGGCTCACCAGCCGCTCGGGCTCGGGAAAAGGCAGAGGCTTCAACAACACACCGTAGACCACGCTGAAGATCGCTGTGGTGGCGCCAATGCCGAGCGCCAGCGTCAGCGCCGCGGCTGCGGCACAGGCCGGCTGCTGCGAAAAGACGCGGGCCGCGTAGCGCACGTCCTGCCAGAGATCGCGGCACGCGGATCCGATCGACAGGCCCGACGCGATCGCGGACGGCAACTGGGACTGTTTCAGCGGCTCCATGACAGATGTTTCTTAGACAAGTATGTCGGGTGCAAAGGTTGGAACGGCTTAAGAAAACACGATACGTCAGGCGGTGGATCGGGGAGAATTCATCCCGCGGGGAGGGCGACGATGGCACCAAACGAGATGCATCCTGACACGACCGCATCGGGAACTTCAGCCATCACGGGCGAGCTCGAACACACGCCGCGCTCAGGGCCATTTCTGCAGCGGCCCGAGCAAGGCTGCGCCTTCGTGATCTTCGGCGCCAGTGGCGACTTGACGAGCCGGAAGCTGGTGCCGGCGCTGTACAACCTCTTCTGCCAAGAGCTGCTCCCTCCCGGATTTGCCATTGTCGGCTTCGCGATGACCGAGATGACGGATGCCAGCTTTCGAAGTCAGATGCAGCAGAGCGTCAAGCGCTCGCCCGACGTGCTGGCATTTCGTCAGAAGCTCTGGGACGAGTTCGTGCCAGCCCTTCACTACGTCACGGCGGACTTTGAGAGCCCCGAAGGCTATCGGCAGCTTGCCGCCAGACTCCGCGAAATGGATGCACAGAACGGCTGCGCCGCGAACCGCCTCTTCTACCTCGCGACGCCTCCAAGCTTCTTTCCTGCCATCATCGAGAATCTCCGCCGGAATGGTCTCGCGGTTCATGGCAGTCGCGTCGCGGGATGGACACGTGCCGTCATCGAAAAGCCATTCGGGCGCGATTTGCAGAGCGCCCGTGATCTCAGCGACACGATCGCGCGGGTCTTGGACGAGGATCAGGTCTTCCGGATCGATCACTATCTCGGGAAGGACACCGTCCAGAACATCCTGGCCTTCCGGTTTGCCAACTCGATCATCGAACCCATCTGGAATCGCCACTACGTGGATCATGTCCAGATTACGGCCGCCGAGACGCTGGGGGTGGCACATCGCGGCTCGTACTACGAAGAGGCCGGATGCCTCCGCGACATGTTCCAGAACCATCTGTTGCAGCTGATGGCTCTCGTCGCGATGGAGCCTCCGGCGCGCAGCCACGGAGAATCGACGCGTGATCGCAAGGCCGACGTCCTTCGGGCCATCATGCCAATCAGAGCGTCACAGCTCGCCGCTGTGACCGCACGAGGCCAGTACGGCGAGGGGCAGATCGACGGCCAACGCGTTCCGGGATATCGCAACGAGAAAGGTGTCGCTCGGGACTCCCGCACCGAGACGTTCGCCGCACTGAAATTGATGGTGGATAACTGGCGCTGGGCTGGTGTGCCCTTCTATCTGCGGTCTGGCAAGCGGATGCCGGACAAGCTGACGCTCATCGCCATCGAGTTCAAGCGAGTCCCGCATCTGTTTTTCTACGACACACCGCAGGACCAGATCGAGCCGAACGTGTTGACGATCAGGATCCAACCCGATGAAGGCATCGCGCTGAAGCTGGGCGCGCGGGCCCCTGGGCCCGCGATGTACATCAGGCAGATGCTCATGAACTTCTCGTATGGCGACGCATTCGGCGAGTTTCCCGCGACAGCCTATGAATCACTGCTGCTCGACGCGATGCACGGCGACCTGACCCTGTTCAACCGCCGCGACGCAGTCGACCTGTCGTGGCAGATCCTCGAGCCGGTGCTCGAGGGCTGGCAAGCGACGCGCGACTCGGCGTCGTTCCCGAACTACGCAGCTGGCACTTGGGGGCCTTCACTCGCGGACGCGCTTCTGGCGCACGACGGGCGCAGCTGGAAGAACACTGTGGGCCTGGCTCGGTACGACGTGACGCGCTCGGCCCCTGAGCCGTGAGGCAACGATGACGATCATGAATGCCGGAGTCGATGGAGGCGCGGACCGACAGGAGAACAGGCTGGACCGGCTGGTCGACCTGGCGGCATCTGGACGCGATCAGGATCTCAGCGAGGCCGTGGCGGCCCTGCATCCGGCCGACGTCGCCGAGCTCATCGACGCCATCGAGCGCGTCGAGATCAAGGGCAAGGTGTTTGGGGTGCTCGCTCCGGACGTGGCGCCAACCGTCCTGAGCCTGGTCACGCCGCCCTCGCGCGAGAGGATCGTTCAGCACTTGTCGGTTGACCAGCTTCGGCAGATCGTCCTGGCGCTCGATTCCGACGACGCCGCGGATCTGCTCGCGTTGGTTCCAGGCGAGAGAGCGCAAGCTATTCTGGCGGGCCTGCCGGGTCCATTGTCGGCACGGATTCAGCAATTGATGCGGTATCCCGCCGACACCGCCGGCGGCTTGATGCAATCGGAATACGCCGCGGTGCTCGCAGGCGCGACGGTGGAGGAAGCCGTCGAGATCGTCCGCACGCTTGCCGAAACCGTCTCCGACATCCACAACGTGTTCGTCGTCGATCATCGCTTTCATCTCCTCGGTGTCCTTTCTCTCGCGCAGCTGATCCTGGCGCGTGCAGGGCAGACGGTCGATGCGGTGATGGATCGTCAGGTGATCTCGGTGACCGTGAGCACCGACCAGGAAGAAGTGGCGCAACTTTTCAGGAAATACGATCTCCTCTCGCTGCCGGTGACCGATCCGCGAGGAGCGCTCCTTGGCCGGATCACGATCGATGACGTGGTCGACGTGTTGGAGGAAGAAGCGAGCGAGGACTTTTCGAAGCTTTCGGGCCTCGGTCAGGAAGAGCCGATCTTTGACTCACCGCTGCGCGCGATTCGGCGCCGACTGCCGTGGCTGGGGCTGAACCTGGTGACGACCAGTCTGAGCGCAAGCGTCATCGGTCTCTTTCAGGGCACGATTCAGACAATGGCGCTTGCCGCAGCGCTGATGACGATTGTCGCCGCACAAGGCGGCAACGCCGGCGTACAGACGCTGACGGTCATGGTTCGCGGCCTTGCCCTCGGACAAATAACCGCCGTGCACGCGCGCGCGATTCTCATCAAGGAGCTGGTGGTCGGGTGTGGCAATGGGATCGCGCTGGGACTGGTCGCCGGCATAGCGGGCTACTTCCTGCACCGGCAAGCGCTTCTGGCCGTGGTGCTCGGGCTGGCGTTGCTGGTGAACTACCTGGTCGCTGCTCTGGTCGCGAGTCTCATTCCGCTGACGCTGCACTCGCTGCGCGCGGACCCGGCTGTGGCCTCGAGCGTCTTCGTGACGGCCTGCACGGATCTCTGCGGCTTCTTCGCGTTCCTGGGCTTCCTCTCGGTTGGCCTCTCGTATTTCGGCTGAGCGGATCCTCGCGCGGTCTGACACTACTCGACGAAAGAACGGATCGCTTCGTCCTTCGTGCCGCAGATGTCGAATATCTTGTGCATCCGCACGAGCTCGAACAGCGCACGAACCGGCTTGGTCATCCCGCACAGTTTCAAATCGCCACCCGTGGCATTCAACTGCCTCAAGGACGATAGGAACGCACCCAGTCCCGAGCTGTCGACGAAGCTCAATCCGGCCAGGTCGAACACCACCTTCCCGCGCGGCTCGAGCAACGGCGCAATGTCTCGTTTGAATTCCTTCGCATTGCTCGCATCGAGTTGCTCGCCTGGCAGGATCACGACAGTCACGTCGCCGACCTTCTCCGTCGTCAGCTCCATCGGGATCTCCTCGTCCTCGGCTTACGCCGTCTGCCGGTTCTTGACCATGGAGATGCAGTTTCTGCCGCGCTCGTCGCGGTAGTACCGCACATTATCGACCGACTGCTCGATGATGTACATGCCGAAGCCGCCATCCTCGGTGCCGTCGAATGCGGGCCTCTTAACGGCCGAGGGGTCGAACGTTTCGCCCAGGTGGTGCAGCCGCAGCACCAGGCGATCGGCGAACGCCTCGATATCCAGCTGAATCCGTTGATCCGTGCGTCCGCGGTACGCGTGCCTCATGATGTTGCTGAGGGCTTCGGTGATCGCCAGTTCGAGTTGGCTGACGACGGTCTCCGCCAACGCGGGTCCTGGTAGTGTCCGACACACCTCGCGGACGAACGCCCGCGCGCGCGCCAGCTCTGCGAGGTCGCTCGAAATCTCGACCTCGGCGCGGGAGAGCGGCGGCTCGCGCTCTTCAATCTTGACTGCCACACACGTCAGGTCGTCGCCAAACGTTTCGGAGTTCGAGAATGTGACCGCCGCTTGTCGAATCCGATCGATCAGCGCCTCCGGCTCGAGGTGACCGTTGGCGCGAACACACTCGGCGAGGCGCTCGATGCCGAACAACTCTCCGTCGCCATTCCGCGTCTCCGTCAGCCCGTCGGAATAAAACAGCAGGACGTCCCCCGCCTCGAGCTCGACGCGCACCTGTTCGTAGATCTCACGCTCGATAACGCCCAAGGGCAGATTCTCTCCCTGCAGCATCGCGCAGGTCCGGTTCTTCGCCCGGTAGTGGATCGTCGTGGTGTGGCCACAGTCGACGAAATCGACCGTGCGGTTCTCGAGATCGAAGCGGGCGTAGCAGACCGTCACGAAGCTCTCGAGATCGATGAGCTGCCGTGCAACCTCCGAGTGCGCGAGCGTCACGATGTCTTTCGGCTGGGGGAGCGTTCCCGGCGCGGCGAGCGACAGCAGGCGGCTGAGTGCCTGCAGAAAGTGGCTCTTGGTTGCCGCGCCGAGCAGCGCCGCGGGAATACCTTTTCCCATCACGTCTCCGACGATGACGTCGAGGCAGTCTTCTCTGTGCTTGAAGAAATCGTAGAAGTCGCCGTCGATCCGCTGCGACGGAATGGTGAGCGCCGCCACGCGCACTCCGGGTACCTCTCGAGGCGGTTGGTCGAGCAGAAGCGTCTGCTGAATCTTGAAGCCGATCTCGACCTCCTGCTCGCGCGCCCGCGCCAACTCCTCCTGCGCGCGCTTGCGCTCAGTGATGTCTTCGGAGATGCCGACGAGGTACTTCGGTTTGCCGTCGGCGCCGAGGACGGGGACCTTGATGGTGTGCAGGAACCGCAGACCTCGATGCGCAGTCTGGATGGCTTCTTCGGGAATCTCGACGAGCTGGCCGCCGTCCAGCACCGCGCGGTCCTTGGCGACGAAGAAACTGGCTTGTTCCTCCGGAAAGAAGTCGTAGTCGCTTCGACCGATGGCCGCACTGCGGTCGATGCCCAACGCTTCTTCCTCGGCTCTATTCCAGCGGACGAATTTCAAATCCCTGGCGTCTTTGACGAACAGCATGACCGGCAAATGCTCGAGCACGGAGTCGAGGAAGCTCCGCGCTTCTTCGAGTTCAGCGGTTCGCCTCGCAAGCGCTTCCTCAGTCCGCCGGTGCTCGGCGGTTTCCTGTTCGAGCTGCGCGTTGGCCCGCGTCAGCTTCCGCCAGATCGTCGAAAGGGCCTGCCCCGCTGACGGCATGTTTCACCTAGCGGAAGTGTAATCCGACGCACGTCCCAGGTCATCAAGGGCCAGGAATATTGCCCGAGTTAGTCCACTCAATCGTCGAACGGTGGAGGCATTGCTACCGATGTGCACCAGGATGGATGTTTTCCAGACCGATGCGCACGTCAGTCGCGATAGGATGTCGCCCCATGGCGCGCGCGTCCACGGCTGTCATCACCGGTGCCGCAGGTGGGATCGGCGGCGCGCTTGTTGTCGCATTCCGCGAGGCCGGCTATCAGACCATCGGGGTCGACTGTGCACCCGCAGAGGGAGTGACAAAGCTGGACGTGACCGACTCGGCAGCAGTCACGGCTTTTGCCGCGAACCTCGACGCGCTGGCCGTGCTGGTCAACGCCGCCGGCGTGCTCAGATTGGGCGCGGAGTACGATCCGTCCGAGTTTGCCCGCGTTGTCGAGATCAACCTGACGGGAACCATGCGGATGGCGGTCGCTTGCCGCGCGGCGCTGGCGAACGCAAAAGGGGCGATCGTCAACATCGCTTCGATGCACGCGATCTTCGGCGCGCCGCTCTCGCCTGGGTATGCGGCGTCGAAAGCCGGGGTCGTGCAGCTGACGAAGTCGTTAGCGGTCGCCTGGGCGCACGAGGGTGTCCGCGTCAACGCGATCGCGCCGGGCTGGATCGAGACACCGATGACGCTAGCCGCTCGCGCCGACGCCGCGCGCAACCGCGCGATCCTGGACCGCACACCGCTGGGCCGCTGGGGCACGCCGGATGACATCGTCGGGCCGGCGCTGTTCCTCGCAAGCGATGGGGCCCGCTTCATCACTGGCGCGGTGCTCGTGGTCGATGGCGGCTATTCAGCGAAATGAGGAGAAGATACACATGCCCGTCCCCGAGGTAGACTCCAGTTCCCGCGTTGCCTACCGCCGGCCGCAGCCCGCCGAGATGGCACCCGATCTTCTGGTGGCGCCGGTGCTGCCGGAGGATCATCGCATCTGGGTCCCCCAGGCCCCGAACGTGTGGTTCCGGCCGCTCTGCCTCTCAGCGTCGCAGGGTTACTGGGTCAATCTTCTGAAGGTTACGCGCGCCGGCGTGCTGTCCCGGCACCGCCACACGAACGCCGTGCACGGCTATGTGCTGAAGGGCCGCTGGCACTACCTGGAGCACGAGTGGGTCGCGGAAGAGGGAGGCTATGTGTACGAGCCCCCCGGCGAGACACATACGCTGGTGGTGCCCGAGGATGTGGAGGAGATGATCACGCTGTTCCAAGTCAACGGCATCATGCTCTACGTCGATCCCGACGGTAATGCGCTCGGTTACGAGGACGTGTTCACCAAGATCAGCATGTGCCGCGCGCATTACCTGGAGTGTGGCCTTGGCGCTAATTATGTGGACCGGTTCATTCGCTGACACGCGCGTACGAAATCTCCGAATCACCGCCGTTCTGCGACCACCTTGTTGCGCAGTACGCCGATGCCTTCGATCTCGACCTCGTAGGTATCGCCCGGCTTCATTGCCTGCGTTGTTCCAGGCGTACCGGTAAAGATGACGTCCCCCGGCTCCAGCGTCACGTAGCGGCTGATGTAGCTGACGACTGTGTCGATGGAGAAGATCAACATCTCGGTGGTCGCTTCCTGCACGACCTTCCCGTTGTGGCGGCCGATCAGCTTCAGCTTGTTGTAATCCGCGCCCCGCACCAGCGCCGGGCCCATCGGCCCGAACGTGTCCGAGCCCTTGGCGCGGAACCACTGCAGGTCGGCTTTCTGCCATGCCCGCTCGCTCACGTCGTTACACGGCGTCACCCCGAACACGTGTTCCTTCACCTGCGCCTCGGTGATATTTTTCGCGCGCTTCCCGATGACGAGACAGACCTCGGCCTCGTAGTGCACCGTGGTCGCGTCGGCCGGATAGACGATGTCTGCGCCATCGCCGACGAGGGATGTCGGCATTTTGGCGAAGAGCCCGACGTACTTGGCTGGAGACTGCTCGCCGATGTGGCTGCGGTAGTTGAGTCCTGCGGCGATCACTTTCTTCGCGTCGGCAGGCGCCAGTAACTTCACGTCGGCCAGTTTCAGCGTGCGGCCACTCGGCGAGGCCCCGTCGAAGACGTTCCCCTGCAACTCGCGGATCGTGTCACCCTCCAGCACGCCCCAGGCAACCCGGCCGGCGGTCTCGTACTTGACGTAGCGGGTCAGCGATTGCGCGGAGGACGGCGCGGGCAGAGTCATTAGCAGCAGCGCAGCGGCCGCACGAGCGAGCACTCTCATCAGGGTTCTCCTCAAAGCAGGCTCATCCTATCGCCGGACGTGAGGAGGATCAACCGGCCGGTTACTTCTTCTTCTCGGTGACTTCTCGAACGACGCGAAGCAGGTTGCCGCCGAGGAACTTCCTGATCCGCTGTTCCGACCACCCTCGCTCTAGCATGGCCTCCGCGAGCAGCGGCAGGTCGGAGACGTCGCGCATGCCCTGAGCAGCGTCGGGCCGCCGTCGAAATCGGATCCGAGCATGACGTGATCCTCGCCGGCCATTTCGATCGCGCGATCGACAACTGCGAGCCATTCGTAGGGCGTGAACTTGATCTCCTCCGGAGCAGGAAGCCCGACCATCGGAAACTGGGGCGCCACCAGCATGGCGATTTCTTCGATGGTCATGACCGCCTCCTTGCGACCGATGGCGGTCGTGTCCCAGAACGGCTTCCCGGCGCGCACGGTGCTCCACTTGAAGAGCTTGGGATTGTGAAACTCGTTGCCAAGCTGAAACCCGATGATGCCGCCCTTCGCGGCGAGTTTTCTGACCAGCGCATCAGGCATCGTGCGCGGGATGTCGTTGAAGCTGCGTAGGCCGTGATGCGTGGCGAGGAGCGGGTCGGAGCTGACATCAATCGCCTGGGAGATCGTCTCGTCCGAGGCGTGGGAGATGTTGATCACCATGCCAAGGCGATTGCCTTCGCGGATGACGTCGCGGCCGCGATCGTTGAGGCCGCGCCACCTGGCCGGCGCGCAGCAGGAGTCCGCGAAATTGTCAGCCCAGTTGTGAGCCGACAGTTGAAATGACCGCAGGCCGAGGCGATAGAGGCTGCGGAGAACCGAGAGATCGCCGTCGAGGTCGAACCCCCTTCGAGATCCATGAACGCGGCGATTCTGCCGCTTCGGCTGATCCGTTCGACATCCGAGGCACTGAACGCGAGTTCGATCCTGTCCACATTCCTTGCGAGCTGATCGTGGGCCGAGTCGATCAGTCGCAGCACCTGCTTTGTCTCATAGCGTGCCGGGGCGTCGAGGCCGCCGTCCCGCGCCCGAGCCAGGTCGAACTGACCGTCTTCAACGCGTTGCCCCATGTCGCCGCCGTGGTAGAACTGGCGATTGACCACGTGCACGTGGGCGTCGAAGACGAGCGCATCCGGATGGAGCGCCCTGGCCCGATCGGATACCTGATCACGCGCCGACGCGGTCGAAAAGGCCAGCAATGCCGCGATTGCGGAGAGGTAAACCCTCATCACGTTGCGCACATCATCCTCGGGACCGAAGCGGCACGCCAGAGCTCCAATGCGCACCGAAGATGGCTCGTTCCCACGCGGTCACCGCCGACACCGCGCGCATTCGCGCGGCTCGGTCAACGGACCGAGGCCCCACCCGACAGCGATTCAGGATTTACGTGCCAGCTGCGGAGAATGGCGGATTCGTCGTCGGCGCTGATCGCCTTCTTGAACCGCGCGCCGGGTTGGCCCTTGACGCGACGTTCGCACTCTGCCCATGTCGCGTGGCGCATCGGCGTGCCGCCTACCAGGCTGAGGTACGAGTACGCGGAACGCACTGACGCGCCCCCGCCGGCAGACGCGGGACGCCGTTTGGGCACCGTCGTATCCTCGGGACGATCGAAGATTGCCACGCCGTAGTCCTCGAGCGAACCGCGATAGAGCACGACGGGCACGCCGCGCGCGAGACCGTCGGCGATCGCGTCGACGCGCTCGTTGCCGGGGATGCCGGCGTGTCCGCGGACGTAGTGCCACGCGATGCCCTCCCTGCCGCGCGCGCTCGCGAGTCGGTCCAATTCCATCCACCAGTCGCGATTCAGGACGTCGGTGCCCTCGGCGGTCTTCCACCCGCGGCGCCGCCAACCCCAGATCCATTCGGTGATGCCCTTGATCACGTAGGTCGAATCGGTGTGGACGTCGACTGCCTGACCGGCGTCGCGCGTGGCGGTCAGCGCGTGAATTGCCGCCGTCAGTTCCATCTTGTTGTTCGTCGTATGCTCGGCAGCCCCGCCCAGTTCGGTGACGTGCCCCTCCGGCGTCGCGATCACGACGCCCCAGCCACCCGGCCCTGGGTTTCCTTTGGCCGCCCCGTCACAGAACACCACGATTCGATCCGCGCGCATCGTTCAACTGTATCAGGCGTTTGCGGTATTCCAGCACGTGGCCTCACGCGGCACCCTTCAGCAACTCCGCGAGCCCATGTTTGATCTGATCTTCTACGCCGGCGGACGGGCGAGATCGGTATCCGCATGGCGCTCGGTGCGGAGGCGATTCGATCCCGCTGTGACGCTCCTCCGGAGCGAATAGACAGAGTTATGTCGGCCTCACCAATGATGTGCCTCCGCGGTCGCGATCACAGTCGCCTGCGCGGCGTTCAGGATCACGCCGGCCAGCAGGCAGGCACTCCCAACCCTGACCAGCGGCAACGACGTGAAGGCCAGTCCGCCTGCCAGCAGCGGGACACCGAACGTCCAGGTGAGCAGGATCCATCGCGCCAGGCGATGGCTGCCCAGGGCGTGGGCAGAGCGCCGCGGCGGCTTCATCCCCTCGGTCACGAGCACGCGGTACCACCCGTGCAGCGGCAGCAGCCGTCCCTGGATGCCGACGACGATCTGCGCCAGGAAACCCACCAGTCCTCCCGTGCCATAGATCCATCCGAGGGGCACCGTCCACGCGAGAGATATCGGCAGTGTGAGGACGAGTCCGGTGATCGCGGCCAGCAGCAGCCAGCCGAACGCCACGTGCGTCTGCCATGTCGCCCAGTCAGGACGTGGAAGGGCGGCCGGCGGCGGCAGCTTGCGCTTAACGATGTCCCGAACGTGGGCGAGGAACGAGCCAAACCCGGCCAGGATGAGAATAGCGCCGGGCAGAGTCGCCGCTCGGTGGCGCACGAGGCCGATCGCGAGGACGATGACGCCGGCCTCGAGCAACATGGCGCTGTACGCCATCGAGGTGCGCGTCGGCATCGCCGCCGGAACGATCATCGGGATGAGCCTGTAGGACAATCCCACCACCATCATCACGGCCCAGCCGATTGCCGCCAGGTGGGCGTGTGCGAAGGCGGCCGACATGGCCGACCAGGCGAACCAGCCGAATATCCGGTTGAGCCCGAGTGTGATGCCGAAAACGCTGGCGACGAGCATGTTCGCGAAGGCCAGCGCCACGTGCAGTTTCACCGGCCACGGTATGGGTGCGGCGACCATTCCCGTCCACGCGCGCACCGCCACGTGCAGCACCGCCGAGCTGACGAGCCCCGCGGACCACGCCATGCCGCTGTACTCGCCGATCCAGAAGTGCGACACCATGCCTGCCACGCCGCCCGCGTAGCCCGCGAACGCGAGGCGATCCGACGTGCGCGCCGGCAGCGGCATCCGCAGCGCCAGCGGGCCCACGATGTAGAAGGCACCCAGAATGGACGACGTGATCCACCCGAGCGTCACGAGGTGGACGAGCGCGACCATGCGTGGGTGGTGGAAGAATCCTGCGGGCAGCCCGGGGCTCACGACGAGCGCGGCGAACGCGAGCGCAAGGCAGAAATGGGCGAACGCAAAGTAAAGGAGCGGGAGGCCGGTCGCCGGGACGAAGCGGGACGAGGCGGTCATTCCGCAGCTCGCGCTGCTGATCCTCCGACAGGCCGTTCAGTAGCAGCGTCATCACCAACACTGTTACCCGAGCACGACTGCTCGTCAACGGACCAGTATTTCAATCGCTGGACGTCGCTGCCGGCTGCCGCCGCCGCGCGGGAATGAGAGCCGTGCGCAACCCGCCGTCGGCCTCCCGATCGAAGGCCTCCTTGATGACCAGCCTCAACTGGTTGGCCACCCCTTCGTGACGCCCTGGTCTCACGCGCGTGCTCGTGCGTACCGTGAGCGATGTCGGGCCGAACGCCGTAATGCCGTCAATTTCCGTCGGCTCCAGCACGTCTCGGCTCTCACCCTTCAGCCGTAGACCGGCCTGTTTCAGAGTCGCGAACACCGCGCGCATGTCCGCTTCGTAGCTGACGTCCACGGGGACGACGGCGACCGCGTAGTCCTTCGAAAAGTTGACCACTTGTTTCATATCGCCGTTGCGCACGATATGCAGTCGCCCGTCCGCATCCCGAATGCGCGTGGTTCGGAACTCGATGGCTTCGACGACGCCTTTGGCACCACCTCCTTCGATCACGTCACCAACCAGGTAGATGTTCTCGAACAGAATGAAGAAGCCAGACACGACGTCGTTGATGAGCGACTGCGCACCGAAGCCAATGACGAGGCCAAGAAGGCCTGCGCCCGCGAGAAACGGCAGCGGGTTGAACCCGAGTGTTCCCAGGATCAGCACCGTGGTCGCAAAGTAGGCGGCATACATGAACGTGCTTCGAAGCAGCGGCACCATCGTCGAACGTCGGCGGCGCTCCATCTCGTCGATGCCGTCGCGGGGAAGCATGCGGTGCTCAATCTCGAAATGACCGAGCTCGACGGCGACGCGGCCAAGAAAGAAGATGCCGATAGCCTCGATCAGTCGCGGCCCCCAGAGCGCGAGAGACACCAGTGACTGGAGCTGCGCGAGCGCCAGCGCCGCGGTGGCAATCCAGACTACGTACTCGAGGCAGGCGCGGAAGGTCGGGACGAGCGGACGTAGCCGGCTGTAGTAGTGGAGCCACCCGCGGCCGCGTGCGTAGCGCTGAGCCAGATTATTGAGTGTGTCGACGATAAGCGCGCTTGCGCGAACGATGGCGAGGCCCAGCGCGACGACGATGACAATGCGGACCGCGAGCAGCGTCCATCGCGTGATCGGCGCCGGCAATCCGAGGAGTGTGCATGCCAGCACGGCGAACGACAGCCAGGCCGTGAGGACGAGGGCGCGGTCCAAGGCCCTGAACAGGGCGACGAGACCTCCATCGCTGTCGTGGAGAGCGTCCCAGCGGCGGATTGACGTGTGCAGCCACGCGAGCCCGCGGCGAAGGAACTGCAGCGCGAAGACAATCGCTGCCGTGACAACCGCCAGCTGGGCCACGGACAGCGCCAGTGCACGCCAGGTATCGAACGTGATCGACGAGACGAGCATGCGGGTGTGGGTCGCCACGTCCACACCGCCGGCGAGCAACCAGCCGTTGTATCCGAGGACGCCAAGCGCCGCGAGGGTGGCGCCTACGTACACGATGTTGCGCATCGCCACTTCTGTGGCGCGCGCCACCGGCTCGGCTCGTCGCCGGAGCGCCCCCACGCGCCGCATCACTACGCGGAGCAAGGAGACGAGCACAAAAGCAGCCGCGAGGACGACGACGAGCTCGCT
>AR_comb_assmDRAFT_10406418_pt1 | contig 13647 bp, 11 predicted proteins | sample ArasoioldDNA_FD_10543 | JGI IMG/M metagenome (IMG submission 10543) | reverse complement strand
GCGTCTATGAAGAGCTCGTTGTGCCCTGGGCTTTCTCCTGAAGCAATCCAACAAGTTGATCGCTGATTCGATTCACAGTTCCTGCTCCCAACGTCAGCACCAGGTCTCCGGGCTGCACATAATCGCGCAACAGCGTTGCCGCATTCTCAAGTCCGCCTATGTAGCTGGCTTCTTTATGACCGTAACGCTTGATGGCATTCGTCAGTGCTTCGGATGTCACACCTTCGATCGGATCCTCACTGGCCGCATAGATATCTGTGATGAATAGGATGTCGGCATTATTAAAGGAGCGCGCAAACTCCTGCATGAGGTCGTTGGTCCGCGTGTAACGATGCGGCTGAAACAAGACAACAATGCGGCGCCCACCCGAACCAAGTTTCGCAGCGGCTAAAGTTGCGCGGACCTCAGTCGGATGATGGCCATAATCATCGACAACGAGTATGTCGTTCACTTCACCTTTCGCCTGAAAACGACGGCCCGCTCCCGTAAAGCTATTCAGTCCCTCAGCGATCTTTTCGAATGAAACTTCTAACTCAAAGCCGACGGCGATGGCGGCGAGTGCGTTGTAAACATTGTGCATGCCAGGCACACGCAATGTGAGATCACCGATGACATCGGCCCCGCGCCAAACACTGAAAGTCGATCCGAAGTTATTGTCGTAACGAATGCCATGCGCCGAGACATCTGCCTGTGCACTCAGGCCGTAGGTCATTCGTCTGCGTTCGAGCAGTGGAATAATTGCCTGAACGTTTGGATCATCCAGACAGAGAACAGATGATCCGTAAAACGGGACCTTGTTCACAAAGTTCGCGAAGCAAGCCCGCACATCGTCCATGTCGTGGTAGTAGTCCATGTGCTCACGGTCGATGTTTGTGACCACTGCGATCGTCGGCGTGAGCATTAAAAATGAGCGATCACTTTCATCCGCTTCAACAACCATCAGATCACTTGTGCCAAGGTGCGCGTTCGATCCAAAAGCTCCCACAACTCCTCCGACCACCATCGTCGGATCAAGTCCCGCGTGACCCAAGACCGTCGCGACCATCGATGTCGTCGTCGTCTTGCCGTGCGAACCTGCAACCGCAACCGTATGCGGTTTCAAACGCATTAACTCAGCCAGCATCTCAGCTCGCGGTATCACTGGAATCGATCGTCGATTCGCTTCGACAACCTCTGGATTATCATCACGAACGGCGGTCGAACGAACGACTACGTGTGGTTGTCCTACATTTTCCGCTGCATGACCTTCAAAGATCTCAACACCCATTCGTTGTAGACGATCAGTAACAGGCGAACCCTTTAGATCGGATCCAGAAACACGGAAACCAAGGTTAACCAGCACCTCGGCAATTCCGGACATGCCGATACCACCGATGCCGACGAAGTGAACATGTTGAATGCGTCGAAACATAATTGCTGGTCTTTGGCGTTCGAGCTCTGATCTTTGATTCAACGCCTTGGGCAATGTCGGCGTTAGAAAAACTCGGCACTCCCCTTTTTCTTTGTGTACTTCGGAAAAATTACGACGTTGCTAACTCCTCAATGATGTTCACTGCTGCCGCTGCGGCGTCGCCCCGTTGGAGTTTTCGAATCGCCTCCTCCATCGAATTAACCTTCTCTGGATGCTGGGCCAGTTCAGTGATGTCTGCTGCAATGCGTTCGCCACTTAGATCCTTTTGCAGAATCATTCGAGCTGCGCCCGACTCTTCAAGCGCCTCCGCATTCTTCCGTTGATGGTCATCGGCTGCTAAAGGGAACGGAATCATCACCGCGGCTTTTCCCGCGGCTATCAATTCCGCAGTTGTCGTCGCACCTGCCCGACAAACAATTAAGTCAGCGTTAGCAAAGTCATCAACCATATTGTCAATGTAACTACGAACTTCCGCGGCATCGTTCCAACCACATTCTTTGTACGCACTTTGCACTCGTTCGAAATCTGCGGGCCCGGTCTGATGCTTGATGTGCAGCAGCACAGGCGAACTTTTCAATCGAGGCAGAGCGTCGATCATCGCCTCATTAATCGCGCGAGCACCTTGTGATCCGCCAAACACCAGCAGTGAAAAGCTCGATGCGTCTCGCCTTTTCGCAGGAATTTCAAAAAACTCACGACGCACCGGATTACCCGTCACCACTCCTTTGCCTCCAAAGAAAGGCAGTGCTTGCTCAAACGAAACAGCCGCCCGATCCACGAACCGTGCAAGCACTCGATTGGTCCAACCGGGCAACGCATTCGAATCCATAACCAAGGTATGTTTTCGCATTAACGCTGCCATCAAAACCACTGGACCCGAGACATATCCACCAGCACCAACCACTACGTCCGGCTGAAACCCACGAATCACGGCCGCCGCAGAAGTAAAACTCTTCGGAAGAATCAACAAACCCTTCATTCGTGCGACAGCACTCACATTTTTCAAACCCGAACTGTCAATGAGCGATAATTCAAAACCTGCCTGCGGTACTAACCGAGTTTCTAAACCTCGCGCCGTTCCAACGAACCTTACTTTCGCATCCGGATCTCGGCGCATGATTTCCTGAGCGACAGCGATTCCCGGATAGATATGCCCGCCAGTTCCACCAGCGGCGATCAGTACACGCATTAACTTTTCTTCAAAGAAGTGGCCCAGACGTTTGTCCGGCTGTTTTGGCTACCAATCTCAACTACCTTAGAACCTGGCCGGCGTCGCACTATTTGCAGATGCGACTCGCATACGCCGTCGTTCTTTTACCTTGCTCTTTGCTGATTCCATCAGACCAATATCAATCGAACCACTTGCGTGCTGGGAAACATTCAAAAGAATTCCCACCGCCGCGAGCGTCGGCACGAGTGAAGATCCACCGTATGAAATGAATGGCAAAGGAATGCCTTTCGTCGGCACCATCGAAAGCACGACACTGATATTAAAGAGCGCTTGAGCGACGATGCTGGTGACGATTCCCAAGCTCAACAACATTCCAAACCTGTCAGGGGCAAGCAAAGCGGTCCGCACGCCGCGCCATAAAAAGAGTCCGAATACAAGGATGACCGCGAGCCCACCAACCAAACCAAGTTCTTCACTGACAACAGCAAAAATGAAATCGGAGTGCGCGAAGGGAAGAAACAACATCTTCTGTTTTCCTTGAGCGAACCCCAGCCCGTTTGGGCCACCTGAACCGACGGCAATTAGCGATTGCACAACCTGAAAGCCACTGCCTTGTGGATCGGCCCACGGATCCAGAAACGTATTCATTCGGCGAAGGCGCCACGGTACAAATATCGACAAGGCCGCGACACCCATGAGCGCTGGCGCCGCCGCCATGCCTAGATGAAGCAGCCGAGCTCCAGCCGTGTAAATAACAACTGCAAAAACCAACGCGAGCATCAATGCGGTGCCCAGGTCAGGTTCAATAACGACAAGTCCAACAAGCCAGCACGTAACCAGTCCGCAAGGAATGAAGGTTCGAAATAAGTCACCTTCTTCTCCTGCACGCTTTTCAAGAAAGTAGGCCAGGAAGATCGCCAGCGCGATTTTTGAGAATTCTGAAGGCTGAACGGAGAACCAGTGAAACTTCATCCATCGATGCGCACCATTGCTGGCGCTAAAAGCGAAGACTGAAAACAATGTTAGCGTCGAGAAAGCGAGTAACCCGTAAACAATGCGTCGACTCTTTAGTAGTTGATAGTTGAACTGCATCATCACGAGCATCGCGACGAATCCGATTCCTACCCAGGCTCCTTGCTTTATGACGTAGTAGTACTGATTACCGTCTTCCTTTTGCGCCAGCATGGCGGAGGCGCTATAGACCATCACCACGCCAAAAAGGGCCAGTCCAACAGTCGCTGCAAAAAGCCATTTATCTGGTGCTAACTTACGAGCCATGTCTATTCGTGCGTCTCAAATCTCAGATCAGTTGTTGAGTTTCAGTACTTCACTTTTAAAGATCGTCCCGCGGTGTTCGAAACTGTCGAACATATCGAAACTCGCGCAAGCCGGAGCCAGCAGAACAACATCGCCGCTTTCCGCCGCCCCAAATGATTTCACAACAGCATCGTTCATATCGCTCGCGCGCTCTATCGATGTATAGCTGCCGAGTTCGTTGGCAATCGTGTCTGCATCTTCGCCAATCAGTATCAGCTGCCTGACCTTTTCCCGGATGAGTTTTGCCAACGGTTCATACGGAGCTTTTTTTCCCCGACCACCCAAAATCAGAACGACTTTGCCCGGCTCGTTTGCGAAAGCCTCGAGCGCTTTCAAGGTAGCATCCACGCTCGTTGCTTTCGAATCGTTGTAGAACTTCACTCCGTCCAACTCGCGCACAAACTCAAGTCGATGTTCGACCGGGTTGAAGCGCTTCACAGTTTCACGCATCGACACAACCCCAGCGCCGGCCGCAAGACCCGCTGCTACTGCCGCCGCTACGTTCTCGACATTGTGCAGTCCTCGCAACTTCATTTCACTCGGGTGCAAAACCACCTCGTCAATACCATTCGTTCTGGCGATTAACTCTTCGCCCCTCAGAAAAATTCCGTCGGGTAATTCTTGACGGACGCTAAACTGCCGCACCTGTGCACGTAGCCCGGTGGCCCATGACGACACTATTGGGTCATCAGCATTTAGAACTGCGAAATCGTTTTCAGTCTGATTCATGAAGATGCGATGTTTGGCCGCCGCGTAATCTGTGAACGTCTCGTAACGATCCATATGATTTGGGGTTACGTTCAAAACGACCGCGATCGATGGATGGAATTCTTTGATTGTCTCCAATTGAAAACTCGACAACTCGACCACGGTCCATCCATCGCCATTTGAATTTTCAACCATCGAAATTAGTGCCTGACCTATGTTGCCTCCGACCTGGACCTTCATTCCCGCATCACGCAGTAACTCGCCGATTAGTGAAGTGGTTGTTGTTTTCCCGTTGCTCCCGGTGATCGCTATTATGTGCCCCTTCAAATATCTGTAGGCGAGTTCGACTTCGCCTATCACCTCTACTCCCGCGCGTTCGGCATAACGAATCGGAATAATGCTCGCGGGAACTCCTGGACTAATTACCACCAGGTCGAGTTGATCCAAGAGCCAGCTTGGCGGTTCGCCGGGAACCAACCCAACACCCAAGTCCTTCAGACTAAGCGCCGCCTCCGACCATTTCTCAAGCGGCTTTTGATCGTTTAGCGCTACGACCGCGTCCTTAGCCACTAAAAACTTTGCCGCTGCGATTCCGCTCCGCGCTGCACCGATGATGAGGACCTTCTTGCCACCTAATGCAATATTCATCCTCTGCTACCAGCGCGCGGTTGTCATGAAGTCAGTAGCGAGCGGCCGGTAATGCGAAACTTTGTAACCTCCGCAAAGGCACACGCTACTCTGTTGGGAGACTAACTTCATGACACTGCTATCTCAGTTTCAATGTCGAAAGACTTAACAATGCAAACAGGATCGCTAGAATCAAGAAGCGAAAGACGATCTTCGATTCCTTCCAATCCTGCATTTCGAAATGGTGATGGAGCGGAGTCATCTTAAATAAACGGCGTCCGGTCCCCGTCGTGCGCTTAGTCATCTTGAAGACACCGACTTGAAGCATTACCGAAGTTGCTTCTATGACGAACACGCCACCCACCATCAACAACATAAATTCCTGCTTAGTAAGGACTGCCACTGTTCCCATCGCGCCGCCTATTGCAAGACTTCCTACGTCGCCCATGAAAACTTCCGCGGGCGGCGCGTTGTACCACAAGAAGCCAAGGCTCGCTCCGGCCATTGCCCCGCAAAAAACAGTCAACTCAGCCGCTTCGGGTCGATGAACTAAATCGAGATAGCTGGCCCAGCGTTTATCACTGGCCAGGTAAGTGAACCCTGTCAGCGCGGTCATCGCTATGAACGTCACGCTGATCGCCAGTCCATCTAAACCGTCGGTAAGGTTCACTGCGTTCGACGATCCCAGCAACACGATAACGATCAGAATTAGGTATAGAACCGGGCCTATATAAGTAATGTCGGTAACAGCAGTTGACTTGATGAATGGAATACTAAGAATCCAGGAATAATCACTCGCCCAATATTTTGTCGATAGATAAAGAACTGCCCACACACCCACCGCAACGAGTAACTGGGCCAATAACTTTTGCCGCCCGGTTAGTCCGAGACTTTGCTTCTTCGCCATCTTTGCGTAGTCGTCAGCAAAACCAATCGCGGCGAAGAGCAGCGTTGCGATGATTGCGGTCCAGTAGTAAATGCTCGACAGCCTGGCCCACAATAGTGTCGATATTAGAACGGAGCCAACGATGAGTACGCCTCCCATCGTCGGCGTGCCGCGTTTGACCATGTGACCTTGCGGTCCTTCTTCGCGAATCTGCTGACCAACGTTCCATCGTTTCAATGCTTCGATCAATTTTCCACCAAAGAAAAGCGAAATCAGCAAAGCGGTAACTGTCGCATAGGCGGTGCGGAAGGTTACGTACTGAAAAACGTTGAGAGCTTTTACGATAAACCAATCCTTCTCTTTGAAGTGGTTGTAAATGAGTTCGTAAAAGATGAAGTAAATCATTTCATTGCCGAGGGCCAATCGCAGCCTGCAAGTTGAGCCCTACGCTTTCGTATCCTCTCCTACCAATGGAAAATTTTCTTTCAGCGCCGTTATTACCTTATCGGTGGCAACGCCTCTCGAACCTTTAACCAGAATCAGATCGCCCTCGCGAGCTTCCTTGACAATCGCCGCAGCGGCTTCAGCTGAAGATTCAAAAAATCGAGTGGCCGATAAACCTTCTGCCTTTGCGCCTGCGACTATCTCCTGCGCCAATCCGCGAACGCCCCAAAGCTCGTTGATGCCTGCCTTCGCAATGTCGGTTCCCGCTAACCGATGAAGAGCTGCTTCGTCTGGTCCAAGTTCCAGCATCTCACCAGCGATCACCAGCAAACGCGTTCGTCCATTTCCGCCTTCAGCCATTGTGCGAACCATGTTCAACAACGACTTCGGATTCGAATTGTACGAATCATCGATTACCGTAAACCCAGCAGCGAAATCGAAAACCTCACCGCGCATCTTCGGCGGAGTAACAGTCTTCAATGCCGCTGCAATTTCACCTGCGCTCATATCAAACGATGTACCTACCGCCGCCGCTGCCAAAGCATTACTCAGGTTATGACGACCACTCATCGGTAACGTCGCGAAGACTTCACCAGTCGGCGTGCGTAACCGAAATGCGACCCTTCCGAGTGATGCTGTGCTTATTTCAGTGGCCATTACATCGGCCTGATTATCGATACCGAATGTCAAAATTCTGCCGGCGTGCTTATCACGCATCTTCATCACGAGCTCATCATCAGCGTTCAGTATCGCGGTACCATCCGGCTTGAGACCTTCAATCAGTTCCGCTTTTGCTGCCGCGATGTTCTCAATCGTTCCGAGATACTCGAGATGAACGGGCGCCACCATCAACTCCACACCAACATCGGGCGGCGTAATTTCAACGAGCCTGCGAATTTCATGAGTGGGAGATGACATGCCCATTTCAAGTACCGCTAGATCAAAATCTGAAGGCGATTGTCCGCCGCTCACCATTCGCAAAACTGACAGCGGCAGTCCCAAGCCGTTGTTGTAGTTGCGCTCACTTTTCAAGACTCGCTTGCCTGTCGACTTCAACACATGCGCAATTAGTTCCTTTGCAGTTGTCTTACCCGCGCTTCCAGTAATCGCGACAACGCGACCACCCCAAGCGACGTATACCTTATGGGCCAACAACTGCAACGCAGCGATCGCATCATCAACCAGCACCAACCGATCTTTCAGCGCTTGCAATTCGAGATCGTCTTTAACTCTATCGGCACGAGCAACCGCCGCAACTGCTCCTCTTTCTAACGCACCGGCAATGAATTTATGACCATCGGCAAATTCGCCATTGAAACCGGCGCGGACGTAATCCTTCTGCGACAACGCGAAGAAGAGCTCGCCCGCGCCGACTGATCGGGAATCGATCGAATAGTCAGTTATCTGTTTGTCAAATATCTCAGCGCCTATGCTCGACGCATCAGCGCCCATCAACCCTGCAGCCTCGCCAACCTTCACGTGATTACGGCCTCTTCTTGTTCAGCGGCTCTTTCTGACTGGATCCGATCCGCATGAGTAGGACCCAACAGACATTCAACTAACCTGGAGAGCGACCCTTGACTCATGGAAGCAGTCAACACCTCGGCATAGCTCGCTGTTGGAGCTTCCGTCGCTAAGTCTGTGGGGGAAAAATGTTGAGTCCGGAGGGTTGCCCGTTGACTGCGCAAACGTCTTCTACAGTCGTCGATTCCGTATCTTACGTCATTTTCCGACTTCTCTTCATCAAAGCGTCTTTCGGGGGTCATTCTGCTCGCTCCAAGTCTGAAAACTGCCGATTTCTACTGGGCTCTTCCAAAATCAAGGTAAACCACCTGGCCAGTGTTCACCTCACTTCCAGCAGTTGGATTCTGTCGAAGCACTCTTCCTTCTCCTTTCGCTTCAACCTGCAATCCGAGCTGCGCACAAGTCCGAGCTACATCACGAACACTGCGACCTCGCAAGTCCGGCATTAGCATCGCCCTGTCCGTTGAACTAGCGTAGACAATTTCACTCCCGGGACCACCGTTGCTCCCCACAGTTGGCAGCGTGGCGTTCCGCTCTTGTTCTTTCTGGGCCTGCTCTTCACGAGCCTTCATCGTTGCCTCAGGGTTCGAATCAGCCTGCGCGATTAGCGAAGGTACCGCCTTCGTTTCTACGTCAGGCACAACACCCATACTCGGTAAGATCTGTTCTGCAATCTCTCTGAAAACCGGCGCAGCAACGTCGCCCCCGTGATAAGCACCTGCCGGCTCATCCATGACAACGATGACCACGACTTGCGGATTATTGACCGGCGCAAAGCCTACGAATGATCCTACGAACTTAGTTTTTGAATAGGCGCGAGTCTTCGGATCGATCTTCTGAGCCGTACCCGTTTTTCCAGCCGCCGAGTAACCATCTAACTGTGCCTTCTTGGCAGTACCGTTAAGTGTCACTCCTTCCAACATGCCGCGAAGAGCAATCGCGGTTTCAGCACTCACTACGCGTCTCTCTTCGGGTTGAGCGGTATAGACAACAGCTCCCGATGAATTTCGTACCTCGCGAACGAGATGCGGTGCGATTCGCACTCCGTCGTTTGCGAGTGCTCCAAAAGCCGCTGCCATTTGCAATGGAGTAACACCGACTTCCTGGCCCATCGCGATAGATCCAATTGAAGATGGTTGCCAGTGCTCCACTTTTCGCAAGATTCCGCTGGTTTCGCCTGGCAACTCGACTCCGGTCTTTGAGCCAAAACCGAATCGAGTCATGAAGTCGTACATTCCTTCGTTCCCAACTTTTAGTCCTAACTTGATCGCAGCTACGTTGCTCGACTTGGCCAATGCTTCAGCCAATGTCAACGTGCCAAAAGGCTTATGATCGTGAATCAAACGACCAGCGACTGTGATCGCACCCATCTGACAATCGATCTTGTCGTCTGGCTTTGCGAGCTTTTTTTCGATGGCCGCTGAGAATGCAACTATCTTGAATGTCGATCCGGGTTCATAAACATTTTGCAGCGCCCAGTTACGTTTGTTGTCAGCCGGCGAAGCAGAAACTTCGTTCGGGTCGAATGACGGCGCATTAGCCATCGCCAAAATTTCGCCGCTGCGAGGATCCAAGACAATCACCGATCCTGACTTGGCGTGAGTTCTTTCGACTGCTCCCTGGAGTGCGCGCTCGACTCGATACTGAATCGACTGATCAATCGTCAGAACAACAGACTGTCCCTGTTTCGCCGCTATTTCATAACTCTCGTACGGCCTCCCGGTCGCATCCTTTTCGAGAAACAATTGACCAGGTTCACCGCCGATCTTCTTGTTGTACGACTGTTCAAGTCCGGCGAGACCTTCTCCATCCAAACCAACAAACCCAAGTACGTGTGCTGCAAGTGAACCATTCGGGTAATAACGTTTTGGCTCAAGCAAGGATTGAACACCCGGCAGATTTAGCGCCAGGAGCGGTTTCGCCTGCTCAGCATCCATCCGACGCGTAATCCAGACAAATCTTCGTTTGTCAGTCTGGGCTTCGGTTAGTTCTTTGAGTAAATCGCTTGCCTTCTCCCCTAATGCATTCGCCAATTCGTTCGCTGCGCAATCCAATTCGGTGGGCTGCAAACCATCGGGGTCCACGAAGAGACTGACAGTTTGAACGCTCCGCGCTAGCTCTCGCTCCTGACGATCCAGCAAGTCGCCACGTTGCGGACTTGTCTCGACAGAATTCTGCTGTTGCTGGCGCGCTCGATTAACTAGTCCTTCGTGTTGCGACACTTGCAAGTACACAAGCCTCGCCGAAACAGCGAGCATCCAAAAGCCAATAAAGGCCGCGACAAAAAGCGCGCGGCCGAATGAGACATCTGGTCTGGATTTCGATTGAGCGACGAGGCGTGCCAACATCTCGTGGTTCTTCCCTTCTTACCGAGCGCGGTGAGAGCGCTAACAGTTATACGACTTGATGAATACCAATCACATCGGTATTCGACTAACGCTTCGAAGCTTTCTCTGCGCTGGTTTTTGTTTTCGTCACCTCTTGTTTTGACTTAGCCGATCGCAATGAACCAGAGATTTGTCCAGCCGTCGCCGGCAGTAATCCCAGCTGACGCGCAGCCGGTTCAAGTCTTGATGGCGCCGATGCCTGCTCTTTTTCCAAAGCAAGTCGTTGATTGTCTTCGATCAACTGTTTCTTCTGATTACGAAGACTTTCAGTTTCATAACCATACTGAACGGCCGCAAAGTGTTGCTTCGCTGCAAAGACAAAACCCGCCGCTAACACAAACGCGCAAAACAAAAGAAGCGCCAAACGCGATAAAGCTGTCTTGTCGTGTGCGCGTCTAACTCGCGCGTTACGTTGTTGTTCGGGAATTCTCTGCATGCGATGACTCCTCCTTTTAGTCGTCGAACTAATTATCGATCGCGTCGCGGGACTGCTTCTGAAGTGAGCTTTCGGCACGCGCGCAACTTTGCACTGCGAGCACGAGGATTAGCATCAACCTCTTCGCCACCCGATGTAATCGGACGACGCGTTAAAATTTCAACCGCCTTGCGTGTTCCGCAGGAACAAACCGGTAAACGCGGCGGACATTGGCATTGACCGGATAATCGACGTAACTCCTGCTTGATGATGCGATCTTCAAGCGAATGAAAACTGATGACAACAAACCTGCCATCGGACTTCAAAAGATCAATACTCGTTTCAACGAACTGGGCCAAACCTTCGAGCTCTTTATTTACCGCGATGCGTAACGCCTGGAACGTCTTGGTCGCCGGATGAATCTGCTTCCACTTTCCACCGCCAATTGCTTGTAGAACCAGATCGGCTAATTCTTTAGTGGTACCGACAGGTTGACCATGCTCACGCTTGTCGACAATTCGTCGGGCGATTCTTCGTGAGTGTCTCTCTTCGCCAAGTTCAAAGATGATTCGAGCAATTTCGACTTCGGGAAGGTCGGCTAAAAGATCAGCAGCGGTTGCGCCAGTCGTCGGATCCATCCGCATATCAAGAGGGGCATCAAAGCGAAAGCTAAAACCACGCTCGGGCGAATCAAGTTGGAGCGACGAAACTCCCAAATCGGCAAGGATCCCTACTGGCCCAGCTAGTCCTGCTTGCACCAGCACGTGCTCGATCTCATAAAAATTAGCGTGAGCAGCGGTAAAGCGTTTCCCAAAGCTTGCGAGTCGCTGCTTCGCGTATTCGAGCGCCGAAGGATCGCGATCAATACCGAGAACAAATGTCTCGTCTGACGCTTGGAGGATCGCTTCACTGTGTCCACCCAAGCCAACCGTACAATCGACGAAGAGACCTCCTCGATCAGGACTGAGGAATTGCAATGTCTCTTGTAGCAGCACGGGGCGATGGGGCGCGCCCATGCCCCCCACAGACGCAGCCATCACCACCGCCCCGTGATCTCGTTCAAAGAACTTTTGAAAGTCTCTGAGCTTTGTTCTTTGATCCTTGTGCCTTGAATACAACTCCGCACTTCAGAACCCCTCCAAATAACTAAGTTCAAAGAACAAAACACTAAGTTCGTTCTAAATGCCGAGTCTCGCTATCGCGGCCTCGTCTTCTTCCGTGTATGGATCAGCGAGCATTCGGGCTTTGAATTTGTCGAGCTCCCAAACTTCCAGGTATGTCAGATAGCCCATGACCGCAACGTCGCCGAGAACCTCCGCACTCTTTCGGAGCAAAGGATGAATCAATAAGCGACCTTGACCGTCCAACTCCGCTTGCTGTCCGTAGTAGTTAGTTCTGTCAAGGAACTTGCGTCGCGCGGGATCCATCGAAGGTAACAACGATAGCCTTTGCTCAATCGACTCCCACTCGGGGAGCGGGTAGATGCGAACGCAATCGCCTGTCAAACTCGTGATATAAAAATCCTTGCCGTGCTTCTCTTCTATTAAACGCCGAAACGAAGTCGGCAACTTCAGCCGCCCCTTAACGTCAATACGGGCCGTGTAATTTCCTCGGAGCATGGCATTGGCTAGCGAATATTGGTGGGTGGTCTAAAGGAAAAGAGTAACGATGATCGAAGTTGCTACGAGGCTGGACCCACTTCCGACCACTTTTGACCACCCAAGCCGGATACTACGCTGCGAGTGAGGGTGTGTCAATAGTCATGTTGTGGTTTTGTTAACGGATTTAACTGACTGAGACCGATCCTTCAGGTTCGCGTTCGCCTGTTGTCGGCCCTCGGTTTTATCACCTCGGGAGGTAACACTCCTATTGAAGCTAAGGACGTGAAATTCTCGACCATTACGGCATCAACTGGCCATGTTGTATATTGCCGTCCAAACATGACCTTAATCATTGAAACGGAGTGACCGCTGAATGGAGACCCTTTTCAGCGATTTCAAACTCTCTGGACTTCTGTTATTCGGTTTGCTTGCAGCGGGAGCGAACGTGGTCGGGGGGCTTCTCCTGGTTAAGTCGGGTGCCCACCACCTCGGCGAGCGATTTCTTAAATATCTCGTTGCGTTAGGCGCTGGCTTCATGCTGGCTGCCATTTTCATTGAAATACTTCCGGAAACAATCGGCATTTGGACTAAAGCATCGCATGGGGAAATGGCCGCACGGGCAGTTGTCGGAGCTATGACCTTGCTGCTCGGCGGTTATTTGTCGATTCAATTTTTTGAGCACACACTCGCGCCCCACTTTCATTTTGGCGCCGAGACTCACCCAGAGTCTTTTATGAAACCATCGGCGGCCTACACAGCGGTGGGCGGCTTGTGGATTCATACTTTCTTCGACGGCGTATCAATCGCATCGGCATTCCTGGTCAACTTCCGCGTCGGAATCCTGGTCTTTGTCGCAATTCTTTTACACAAAATGCCCGAAGGTTTTACTGTCGCATCAATCATGCTCGCGTCGGGACGTTCAACTCAAAAAGCACTGATCGCGACGGCTGCAATCGGTGCTGCGACACTGGCAGGTGTTGTCGGGGTTGCACTTCTGGATTCCAAGATGAACAATGCAGTTGGTTATGCACTTCCCTTTTCAGCCGGCGTCACCCTCTATGTCGCCGCGAGTGACCTAATCCCTGAGGTCAATCACAAAGAAGAACGAAACCCCACGGTCTCAATTGTCGTTTTTGTAGGAGTCGCCCTTTTCTAC
>AR_comb_assmDRAFT_10268915_pt1 | contig 13650 bp, 8 predicted proteins | sample ArasoioldDNA_FD_10543 | JGI IMG/M metagenome (IMG submission 10543) | reverse complement strand
GATTGCCCCATTCGAGTTCCCAACCGTCATCAATCGCCAGTATCCGGTAGCGGCCCGGCAGCACATCGCGGAGCGTATAAGTCCCGTCGCTGTCACTTTCATCACGCCGGAACTTCGGCAGATTCGCCTCGGCATCCTCCGGAACGAGCAGGATCATCGCCCCCGCAACGGGCTTCCCGTCGCGCTTCGCCGTGCCTTTGATCTTGGCCAGCGTGTTCGACATCTCGATTTCCAGTTCGACCGGCTTCCCGCCTGTAATCTGCACGGTTTGTCCCGCAACCTGCGCCCCCGAAGCCTTCAGGCTCGAAATGATCGAGTTGTCGCCATTCATCGCATAGACGGAATAGGTACCGGGAGTGAGGAAATCGGAATCGAAGTTGATGCGTCCGGCTTCGATTTGCGAATCCAGCACGTCGCCGGAGCGGCTGTTAAAAAGTCTTACGAGGGTGGTATGACTCAGGTTAAGTCCGCCCTGCATATGGACTATTCCGTGAATCGGCATCACTGCGGAGGTGGTTTCAGGGTCCACCTCAGTGTCGGCAGTGAGATTTACAACGGTCGAGCGCTTGCCGCGGCTGGCATCGTACGACTCGATTTCCAGCACGTATTTCCCAGGTGTGACGCCGCGAATCTCCAACGAATCGTCAACCTGAACCTGTCGCAGCCACGTCTGGTTGATCGTCGTGCCGAAGACTCTCTGCTGTAGAGTCGCACTGATAGGCTTCTCCGGATCAGCATTGAGATGGTTCACTCGCACGTGCAATCCGGGCACCGGATTTAACGTAAAATCCGCAGTGAAGTCCTCACCCTCATTCACCGCAATCTGCGACGCAGAGGCCGCGTCGGTCACGCCCGGATAGAAAGTCGTCGGAAACGCCATATCGAATTCCGGTTTTTGGGACAGAGCAGAATTGGCTGTGGCATCTCCCGGCTGAAGCAGGCCGCTGAACCACATAGCGGCCGAAACCACCAGGTAATAGACCCCTGGCTCCAAATGAGCGAAGCGATAATGACCGCGGTCGTCCGATACCGTTTGCTCCGAAAGAGAGGTTTGTCTTAAACCGAAAGTTGCGTCTCTGCGGAAAAGATAGATGGTGGCGCCTGCTACCGGCTCGTGCTCTTCATCTTCGATCACGCCGAGGACCCGCGCATCAGGGCGCAGCCGGAACACCACATTCTCAGTGTTCAGACCTGGTCCAACCACGATCGCGCTGACGTACATTCCGTGCTGCTCGAAGCCTTGTCTCCTGAAACCATTTGCCTGACCGCCCAGCAGATACTTGCCCGGAGCGGCAACCATAAACTTGAATGCCCCGTCGTCTCCGGTCAGCAGCTTTTGCTGTGTCGCTTCAAAATCCTCCGCATTGCCGAACCACACCTCGGCTCCCGCCAGAGCGTGCCCATTGACCGCGTTCACCACCTTGCCCGAGACCCGATATTTCGCCGGAACATTCTGGGCACAAAGGTAGGTTGCACCCAGCACCAGCGCAAGTGAAAACCAGAGACGTCGTGGCATGCACACTACCTTTTCACTGAAGTGAGCCCAAGATTGACCATCACTCTCCCGTGGGGCAGCACACTGACGTGCTCGGCATCGGAAAGGTAAGGATTCAGGACCTCAGGATTGTCATATTCCAGGCTTTCGCCCTCGTCCAGGGCCAAAATCGCATAATCTCCCGGCGCGACTCCGGGAATCGAGAAGTTGCCCTGCATCGGTCGCACCGCATAGATGATGTTTCTCGTGCCATGCGGTTGGACCAGCAACACCAGCACTTGCCCCGGGGCTCCTGCTGGGGTGATCGTTCCGCTAACCATCCCCGCGCCGTCGCGCACGATTACCTCGATCGGGTCGGGCTGTTGGCCCTCGACGACGGTAAGTTCATCACTAAGTAGATCGACAGCCCCGCTCTGCACTGACTTCACCCACCATTCTCCCGTCGTAGTGATCTGCAATCTGTACATTCCCGGCGCCACATGAATTCCGCCGTTTTGCCCTCTCCACACGTTGGTCCCCCGCCAAGACTGCGACCGAGGCTCTAACTGCAGGGACACCCCTGGAAGGCCTCCCTGCACTGGAACTCTCCGCTCGGAGCCAACTGAGCCTTGTTCCTTCTCGACCTCGACGGGAATGGCTGGCGTCGCGTGCAACGGAACCCGCAGGTCTGCTTCATCAGCACGGATCACCAGAGTCGCTCCGGGCGTCTTCACTTCAACTCCATCAGGGGTTGTGCCACTGACGCTATATGCACCGGCAGGCAACTTCACTTGGAACTTTCCATCCTGGAAGTCAGCCGTCTGGGTGAAGTCGGCATCGTCTCCGGCTTTCCTCGCAAACGTCAGCCCAGGAACAGGCATCGCCTGCCCACTCAAGCTGCCGGAAACTTGAAATACCGGCTCGGCCGACAGCGTGAAATTTGCCTCCGCCTCCTCGCCCGGAGCGATTTCGATTGGTGTCGCCGAACTCAGTTCGGAAACACCGGGATAGAAAACCTTCGCAAAGGTCTGCTCTCGCGCGTTTGGAACTCCCTTCTGGCTCAGGGTCGTTCCCGCGCTCTGGTCGACGGCGACGTAGTAAGCCCCAGACTGCAGCCCGGCCACGCGGAATTCCCCGTCTTCATTGGTTCGTGCCAGGTTCGGCTGATCGACCCAGATGAGCCGCCCTGCCACGTTCTTCTGGGCGAGGATACGAATCTGAAATCCTTCGAGCGGCTGCTCATCCTTCGTGGTCACGCGACCGCTGATGACAGCCCACGGTGTCAGCTTCAGAACTACAGCCGGAGCATCCTTCCCGACTCGCACGACGGTTGCGTGCGAGGTCTCATCATCGTAGAAACCCGGCTTCATCGCGGTCAGGAAAACGTTGCCCTCGGCCAGCCCTTCCAGCGCAAAGCGCCCGCCAGCATCGGTGAGGGCGATGTTCCCATTCTGGCCGGAGATCTGCACCGCCGCGCGCCGCACCGGCTCTCCAGTGAGGGCATTGATCACGGTTCCTAGCAGGCTGTAGGAGTTCCCGTCAGTCCTCGAATCCGCGGTCTGGTCCGGTGTTGTCGCCGGCTGCCCGCCGGTTTCTTGCGCAAGCCCCGGTATCGCAGCCAGACACAAGGCCAGCGTCTGGACGCCCAACCGGAGAAACAAGTCGCTCGCCCTCATCTTCGGTCTCATCCCTCGGCCGCAGCGGCAATCGCTCACGAGTTAATGTTGACAGACCCCATCGAGGCCACCCAAGTTCCCAAGGTCACAGCGCGCGCCGAAAGATCGTAGCGCCTCGCCCGCGCCTATGTACAACCCAGATGCCGACTCCTTTGTAACAGTTTCCTGACGCGTCTCCGCGAGGTTTGTGGAAGATTGTCCCTCAAGAACCCGTATCGGGCGGATAAGCAGAAAATGGCCGGAATCCGCTTGGACGAGCTTGAGTGAAGCAAGACCCCCTATGCTATGTTGCAGCATGCCAACGGAGTCCTCCACTCCTCCACAATTCCACGAAGAAGGACTCCGCCACCAACTCTCCGCCGCGCAGATGGCCATGGTCGCCGTCGGCGGCTCCATCGGCACCGGGCTGCTTCTCGGCTCCGGAGCAGCCATAGAGATCGCCGGCCCTGCTGCTATCCTCAGTTTCCTCGCAGCTGCATTTATCAACTGGACGGTGGCCATGGCACTGGGCGAACTGGCCTGCGCCCATCCCGCCGCTGGATCCTTCGGAGTTTATGGCGATCTTTACCTGAACTCGTTCGCCGGATTTATCGCTCGCGCCGGATATTGGGTCGGTCTCGCCCTTGCGATTGGCACGGAAATGATCGCCGCCGCAACTTACATGTCGGTGTGGTTTGCCCGTGTGCCCGCTTGTGTATGGATCGTTGTGTTCGGCGCGCTCTTGCTCGCGATCAATTTGAGGAGTGTCGGTTCCTACGGGCGAGTGGAGTTCTGGCTCTCGATGATCAAGCTGGCGACGATCATTGCCTTCATTCTCGTCGGCGCCGCATTGCTCACCACTGGACGCGCCGTACCGCAATACAGCACACAAGGTGGCTTCTTCCCGGCCGGCCTTTGGGCCCCGGTAATCGCCCTTACTTACGCGATCTACAGCTTCGGTGGCGTCGAGATGGTCGCCGTGACCACCGGCGAGTCACGTTCGACGAAAGATATTCCACGCGCCGTTTGGATGACTTTTCTTACCCTCACCTTCGTCTATGTCGGCGCGATCATTATTCTTCTGGGGGTCATGCCGTGGAATCGCGCTGGAGTGAGCGAGAGTCCTTTTGTCACAACGTTCCGCACGGTAAAGATTCCGCACGCCTCAGAGCTGATGAACTTCGTTGTCCTCACAGCAGCGCTCTCGGGCGCGAATGCAACGCTTTATGTCGCCTCGCGCATGGTGTTCTCGCTGGCCCGGACGGGTTGGGCGCCTGCGAACCTCGGGCGGCTCAATCACGAAGGATCCCCGCAGAACGCCGTCCTGCACTCTTCTTTCGGAATTCTGTTTGCGCTCGCCTTCATACTCTTCGCCCCAAAGAATGCATTCCGCTATATGCTCGGCGCGGCTTTCACCGGCATGATCCTCTCTTGGCTAGTCTGCCTCGCAGCCCACATCAGCTTTCGTCGGAGACGCCCGGCTGTTGAATTAGCGGCACTCCCGCTGCGTTCGCCACTTGGAATTTGGGGATCCGTACTCGGCTTCGTCGCCGTATCCGTTGCACTGTTGCAGACCTGGCTTTATCCGCTGGTCAATCTCTGGAGCGGCCTCACGCTGATCGGTGTCCTGACGCTCGCCTTTGTTGTGCTGAGAAATCAGTCCGTCAAAAGACAAGCATCGAACACTTAAAGTATGCGAAAATTCCATTCCATCCTTACCTTGCTGGTTATCATTAACAACTTGGGGTCCCGTCCCGCGAACTCCTCCGTGCCCCCCGTGCCCTCTGTGGTGAGATTCCTGACCCTGCCCATGTATAGTATGTTCCTTCTGTCCCAACTCACATCCGGAAGGTAATCCATGGGCCGAATCCTGGGACTTGTCGTCTTCTCAGCAACCCTCCTCCAAGCGCAAGAGCAGATCTTCTTCAACGCAAAGATTTTCACCGCCGACCCGCAGCATCCTTATGCCGAAGCCATAGCCATTCGCGGTGACAAAATTCTTGCTGTTGGCAACCTGCCAGACGTCGCACAGGCAGCCCCCGACGCCCCTCGTACGGATCTCGACGGAAAGAGCCTTTTCCCCGGCTTCATCGATTCTCACAGCCACACCATCGACGGCGGTTTCAACCTGATCAATGCCGATGCCACCGAGAAGGTCGACAGTCTCGATGAACTCCAGGGATTCGTCGCAGCTGCTAAGAAATCCGGACGCGGCATGCACGGCGACATCCTCGAGATCCTCGGCCTGCCTCTGAAATTCTGGTCGCACACCGATACTTTGAATCAGTACTTCAGCAGGGGCCCTTATGAAAAGCAGTGTCTGATTTTTCGTGGTATGGACGGCCACACAGGCTGGGCCAATCGCGCCATGCTTGAGCGCGCCGGCATTACCGCCGACTATCTGAAGACGCTCACGCCTGAGCAGCGAAGCTATTTCGGCTACGACAAGAACATGCAGCCGAATGGATTTCTGGTCGACGCTGGTCAGGACAAAGTTGACCGTCTGATACCGGAGGCTACAGATAAGGAAATCCTCGCCGCCGGACACGCCGCTCTCGAATACCAATACAGCCTCGGCATCACGGCGTGGCTCGAGCCTAGCGCTCCCGAGTCAGCCTTGAAGTCCTACAAAATGCTGAACGACCGAGGCGAATTGAATTCCGAAATCGTGGCCTTCCCCAAAGTTCTCGCTAAAGATCCCGCGGCGGAACTCGCATTCGTACACGAGCGGCAACAAAAGTACGGAAACATTCCTCACCTGCACATCACGGGAATCAAAGTCTTTGCCGATGGAGTCGCCGAGTTCCCCTCCCAAACCGCACATCTCACCAAGCCATACAAGAATTCCAGACGCAACGGTGAGCTCCTCTTCGATCAGAAAATCTTCGATCAACTCTGTGTCGCCGCCGACAAAGAAGGACTCATCGTCCATGTCCACGCCATTGGGGACGGCGCGGTTAAAGCGGCGCTCGATGGAATCGCCGCCGCTCGCGCTGCCAATGGAGACTCGCACCTCCCGCACACCCTCACACACGAGCAATTCATCCGCCCCGAAGACTTCCCCCGTTTCCGAGAACTCGGCGTCATCAGCGCCCTCCAACTCTACTGGGCCGAAGGTGGCAATGACACGATCGAAATTCTCAAGCCCTACGTCGATCCCGAAATCTACAAGTGGCAGTATCCAGCCCGCTCCATCCTGGACAACGGCGGAATTATCTCCGGCGCGAGCGATTGGCCAGTATCGACTGCGAATGTATTTCGTGCGATTTACAAAGCGGAAACACGCAGAGGAAAAGAAGGCGTGTTGGACGCGAGCCAGGCCATGCCCCGGGAAGCGATGTTCTATGCCTACACCAGGAACTCCGCGAAAGCGTTAAACCTGGATTCGATCGGAGTGATCGCCCCGGGGAAAAGAGCCGACCTGGTTCTGCTGGACCGCGACGTACTGACGGTGAGCCCTGAAGAAATGCAAGATACAAGAGTTGTGTGGACAATGGTGGCCGGCAAAAAGGTCTACCAAGCCAGATAACTCGGGCCTCAACGTTTATTCCCGGCTTCGATCACCATCCTGAATCGAGATAGGTCCCATGGCTGAAGCCACCGTGACGAAAGTAGGGATGCTTCGACTACGAACAGGCGTCATACCGCGACGCTTGTTCTTCGCTCAGCATGACAATGAAGGGTTGGACTCAAGCAATACGCAAAAAGACCTGTCATGCTGAGCGGAGTCGCGACCGCAGCGATGCGAAGGGCGCGACGGAGTCGAAGCATGCCTACAACCGCAACGAAACCCGTGTAGTGTTGTGAACTTCTGAAAGGAAAACTTACCTCACCTGCAACGTCCTCAACATCCCTTCAAACGCCGGCCGCAGCGAGGCGAAATCCTTGTCCGGCGAGATAAACACCAGATACAAAACCGTCCCATCCCGACGCGCAATCGATACCAGCCAGTCCCTCTCCTCCAGTGCCTTCCCCTGCGCATCTTTAATCGGTGAACTCCCAACCAATTCCGCCGATTTCGCCGTCACGTTCTTCATCCGAATCGTCTCGTCGCGCCCAATCTGCTTCAAATCCGGGTTGGATTGCCGCAAACCTGCGATCAATTCATGCGTCGCCGCATCCAGGCTCTCCCCGGCTTCTTCCGGCTGATAGTTCGCAATCATGACTCCGTAAGCCACTGCGTTCTGCGACACTCCGCTTTTCGGCGCAATCGTCACACTCGAACTCTGATCCCCAAACACCTGCCAGTTCTCCGGATAAGAAATCTGATATTCGTTATGGGTAAACACTTTCAGATTCGTACTCGGAGTGATGTCACCGGGCCCGCCCTGCTTCTGCATGGCCGCAACTTCCGCCGAACTCAGCGGCTTCATTCCAGCGACGCGCGTTTTGATCGCTTTGAATTCACTGCTGTCGGTCAGATAAGTCCGCGCCATCAGCGTCTTCACCTCGCGTGTCACCGCCTCGGCACGGTTCCCTGGATTCGGGTGATCGCTCATGAACTGATTGATCATCGAATTCGCGCCCGCGCCCATTTGCTTCTCGAGTTTCTCGAAGAACGCCGCCATCTGATGTGGTTCGTATCCCGAGTCATACATAATGTCGGTGCCGAGCAAGTCCGCCTCCGATTCCGACTGCCGCGAATTCTTCAGGAAATACGATCCCACCCCAAACGAAATTCCCATCTCCGCCGCTTTTGCCAGCGTGCTGTTACCCATGAGTCCGCCGAGGATCGCGAGCGGAAGCTGCGCTCCCATCTGCTTCGACGCCGCCCGCGTCCCGTGTCGCTGCACTACGTGTGAAATCTCATGCGACATCACGCCCGCCAGTTGCGCCTCGTTGTCAGCCGCCTGAATCGTGCCCAGATTGACAAAGATTGGTCCGCCCGGCAGCGCGAACGCATTGATCTCCTTCACATTCACCACGTGGAAGTTGTACGGCCACTGATATCCCGGAGCCCGCGCAGCCAGCCGCGATCCCAGCTTCTGCACGTATTGCGTCACCGGATCCGAATCGGGCAAAACCGGCAGTTGCTTCATCACTTCCGCCGCATTCTGCTTCCCCAGTTGAATCTCTTCGTCCTGGGAAAAAATATCGAACCCGTGCGTCGGCTCGACGCGCGCCTCCACACAGGGCACCACCACGAGATACACGACCAACATCCGTGCCAACATCTTTGAATTGGGTGAGTAGGTCTTCATGCCCGCCATGATAAATCCATCCAATCCGCCCGCAAGGTGCCCCACATCCGACAGTGGGTGCCTCACTTCTGGCCGATTTTGCCAGAAGTAGGAAACTCGCGCACGAGTCGAAAAGTCGGGCTTTTTCTATGCGTCCTGAGCGGATTCTCTCGGCGACCTCTGCGGCTAGTTTTTTCGCACGTCCAATCCCGAGCACGCATCTCGGAATGGGTTAAACTTGCCCCCAAAGGATGTAATGAAACGCAAGGTAGCCATCCCGCTAATCGCTGCCGCAATCGTCCTTGCACCCAATCTGCGGGGCCAGGTGTTGGCTGGCGATCGGCAACCGAACCGCGCCGAACTCTGCTCTAGTGCCGACACCCTCACTCATGCCGCCCAACGAGGCTGCGCCGACAAAGTCCGCGAAATCCTGGCCGCCAATGGAATCGACAGCCAGAACGGCAGCGAATCCGAAGCGCTCATCACAGCCATTCGCGCCGGGAATAAGGAAATCGTCGAGATCCTTCTCCGTGCCGGCGCTCCGGTGAACCCCTCGGAGACCAAACTCTGGCCTCCGCTCTCCGACGCCGCCTTCACCAAGCACTTCGACATCATGAAACTGCTCCTCGAATCCGGAGCCAAGGTTGATGCCCCCGACCATCGCGGTGTAACTCTTCTAGCCAGCACCGGCTTCTTCGATCCCACCGTCACGACCATTCTTCTTGACGCCGGAGCAGATCCCAAAGCCGCCGACCGCGAGGGCCAGACCGCTCTAATGAAAGCCTCAGCCCGCGGCCTCAAACAAACGGTCAAAATATTGATCGACCATCACGTCGACCTAAACCAGAAAGACGTCATGGGACGCACCGCCCTCATGCACGCTGCCGCCGGCCACCTCTCCGACGCCATCCCGATCCTGCTCGAAAACGGTGCCGACGTAACCGCCCTTGACAAAGAAGGCCAGTCGGCTCTGGACCTTGCCGACAAGTCTAATAACCTGGGAGCGATCGCCATGTTGTCTCTGGCGGTGAAGCGCTCCCATTGATTTGGTTTACTTCATCCAACTGCACGAATCCGAAGAGCACAAAAAAAGGGCGCCGGGAAGATTTCCGGCGCCTATGAGAACGTCTCGCGAGATGCGGTCTAGCGAGAGGACAAAACTTGTTTGAGCTAAAGGCTAAGTAGCTCTACTTGCTCTCCGCCACCCCGGGCGACGGAGCCCCAAAATCCCGGCGGTTGTTTGCGGCGACGCGTGCCCCGCGCGCCGATGGCTGATTCGCTGCCACTGCCCCGTACCGCTCGAGCAGCACCGGAGCCATAGCATTCTCGGCTTCTTTCACGAAAATCATCTTGTTCTCGGAAGCCATATCGACGCGCACGAAGTCTCCCAGCTTTACCTGTCCGGTAGCCACCAGGTTTGCCAAGGGGAACACCAGGTTCCGTTCAATGGCTCTCTTCAAGTGCCGCGCGCCATACCGCGGATCGGTACCTTCCTTCAGCAAATAGTCTTTCACCGCCTCGGTGCAATTGAACACAAACTGATTAGTGCCCGCCGCCATCAGGACGCGCTGTTGCACCATGCCGAGTTCGATGTCGAGAATCTGCGCCAGGTGCTCATCGCGCAGGGTCTTGAAGACCACGGTTTTGTCGATGCGATTCATGAACTCGGGCGTGAACTTCCGCCGCGCCGCCTCGACCGCCGTGCGCTGAATCTTGTCGTCAAACGATTCGTCGACTTCCACCGCCTTTGGCGCGAATCCAAATCCGCCGTCAACGAGATTCATCATCTCGCCCGCGCCAAGGTTCGAGGTCATGATAATGATGCACTGCGACAGATCCACGCGGCGGTTGTCGCCCAGCGTCAAGGTCGCCTTGTCGAGAATCCCGAGCAGCAGTTGCCAGAGCGAGTCCGACGCCTTCTCGATCTCGTCAAACAGCAGAATCGAGAGCTTCAGCTTTTCCGTGAACCATTGGTTCAACGCTTCCTGCGTCAGCAGAGGATGCGTCTCGCGGTGTCCAAGATATCCCGGGGGCGACCCGATCAGCTTCGCAATCTCGTGTGAGTGCTGGAACTCCGCGCAATCGATCTTGATGCAGGCCCGCGAGTCTCCAAAAAGGGCCTCGGCCATGGCCTCGACAACGCGCGTCTTGCCTGATCCGGTCGGTCCGAGAAACAACAGATTTCCGACCGGACGTCCCGGCGCATTCAACCCGGCCAGGAACATCTGATAGATCTCCACCACCTTCTCGATGGCCGCGTCCTGACCCACAATCCGGCGACGAAGGGCTGCGTCAAACTCTCCAGCATCGTTGCTGCGACGGTTCGGATCGAGCACTGTTGCGAGGTTCGTTCTCATAAGATGGTTGTCCGGGTGCTTCCTAGACACTCCCTTTCGGCCGTTTAGGCTCTTCTTTTCAGATGTCTTTTCCGGATTTTTTAGGCCTAGCCCCCCGGCCCGTCTCCTGGAAGTTCCCCAATCTCCCAAGAATTGTGATGCGTCCGGCTACGCTGAAATAAGCAAACGCTTAGCCACCGCCGGTCTAAAACCTGTCTCGAACACAAGTCATTTAGGAGTATGGAGTTAGAGGCCCTTCCTGACAATTTCGCGAACCCCGTTGGACCCTGGCTAGAAACATAAGGTAAATAATTTGCAGCATCACGGAAGGAACATGTACCGGCCGACCGCTAAACGAAGCCGAATGTGACGCTTCACACGACGAACCCGTCCCGCTGGGCGTCGAGAAACTGAGTACTCATCCCGACCGTGTTACGCCGACCGTCCTACGCCACCCGTAACTAGCGACCCGATACTCCTGCCTCTACCATCAAGTTCGGTAGGGGGAGGATCGCTTGCGTCTTTCGTCTGTTCGCATTGTTACGGGAGTTACCTGTCTTCTCTTTGGCGCCGCCGCGTGGCGCCTGGCGCCGCGTTCCGCTAACGACTTTGTCGCCCAGGCTCAAACATCGCAGGCCGCCAAGCCCGCCGTCGCCACGCAGTACGCGGGCAAACTGCGGACGGCCAGCGTCACAACCCCCAAACCATCAATCCCCGACCCTAAGCCCGTTGCTGCGCCCGGCACCGAAATTTATACGGCGAAACGCGGAGAGGCCATCCCCACCATCGCCCGTCGATACCTCAGCAAGACTTCGTACCTGACGTCGTCCGAACTGTCCGACGCGATCCGGGCGGTGAATCACAAATCTGATTCATCCAACATTCTCAAGTTGAATGAAAACGTCATCATCCCGGGCATCCTCGCCGCGCCGATCAACGAAAAAACGATTCCGATCGCCAAGGATTTCGAAGTCCGCGCCATCTACCTCACCGGATTCATGGCCGGCAGCGGGCACGGCATTCGCGTCATTAAGCATTGGCGGGAAGTCGGCGGCAACGCTGTCGTCTTCGATATCAAAGACTCCGACGGCAGCGTCACCATTGCCTACGAGCATCCGCTGCTCGGCCAGCACAACGTCTATGTTCACGATGTTCCCAAGCTCGTCCATTTCCTGCACCAGCAGAACATGCATGCCATCGCCCGCATCGCCATCTTCCGTGACGAGCGCCTGGTCGTGAATCATCCGGAACTCGCTATCCAGTCCCGCAAGAACAAAACGGCTTGGCGTGAAAATGGCAAGCTGGTCTGGACCGATCCTTCCAATGCCCAGGTTCAGGATTACAACATCGCCCTCGCCAAGCATGTAGCCCAACTCGGCGTGGATGAAATTCAATTCGACTACGTCCGCTTCCCCGCCGAAGGCGACCAGAAAGACGCAGCATTCGTCTTCCAAAAAGACCAGTCGGAAGCTGCCGCGGAACAGCAAGACTCATGTGGCGACGGCGGCCTCGGCCGGCCCGCCGATGCGAAGCAGGGCGGAACGAACACGGGCACCGACGTTAAGCTGGCGGCACCAGAGGCCGCGGCGATTCCAACTGTCGATTCTTCTAAAGGTCCAGCCCAAAAAGGGCAGAAGAATGCAGCCCATGGCACGAGCCGCGGAACAGTCGCAAAGAACGGGACAAAGTCCGGTAGGGATGCCAAAACCGCCGCCTGTACCCTGAAACCACGCGGTCCTCAACGCTCCGATGTCATCGCCAGCTTCCTGAAGAAGGCCTACTCCGAGCTTCATCCCACGGGCGTCCTGCTTTCGCTTGACGTCTTCGGGGTAATGGCGTGGCAGCGTCCCATCGACCTGTCCCACACCGGACAAGACATCGTCCAGATGGCTCGTTATTGCGATGTACTCAGCCCGATGATCTACCCTTCGCACTTTTTCGGCATGGATAACATCGCGCACCCCGGAGACGAGCCCGCTCACTTCATCGGCGAGTCAATGGACCGATTCGAACTGATCACCAAGGGCAGCGGCGTTGTCATCCGACCCTGGCTTCAAGCCTTCCACTGGCGCACGAAAACCTATTCACCCGAATACATAAAGATTCAGGTGGAAACCGCCAAGCTGAAGGGCGGCATCGGATTCTTGTTCTGGAACGCCGCCAACGATTACTCGAAGCCCTTCACGGCGATGCCCGAAATGAAGTCAGCCAACTATAAAGAAGGATCGAAGGATCCCCGCTATTTCCGCGGCGATAAACTGTCAACCGCCACGGTACAGGCTGCACTGAATTCGGCTGCTCCGTCAGGCACCCACTGACCGAATCGCTGGGCGAACGCCCGGGAGCCGCATCGACGGTCAGATATAATGATCTGTTAACGTGGGTTGGGTTCGCGCCTCAGAATTCCCCTGCCGGAGGAATGGCTCCCCTCGTTGCTACTTTCACCTGTAAGGAGTCTCGATGGGCATCCAGAAGACCGACAAGATCTGGCACAACGGTAAATTGATCAACTGGGACGACGCCACTTTGCACGTGATGTCGCACGTCGTCCACTACGGCTCTTCGGTCTTCGAAGGCATCCGTTGCTACGAATTGCCCACGGGCCCCGCGATTTTTCGCGCCGTCGAGCACATGCAGCGCCTGGTCGATTCGGCGAAGGTTTACCGCATGGACCTTCCCTTCACGCGCGACGAATTGGTGCGCGCCATGGTAGAGACCATCGCCCACAATGGCGCATGGCCGTGCTACATCCGGCCGGTGGTGTTTCGCGGATACGGCGACGCTGGTGTCAATCCGCTGAACTGCCCGGTCGAGGTCTATATCTGCAACTATCCTTGGGGAAAATATCTAAGCGGCGACGGCGAGGGCGTGGATGTCTGCGTTTCTTCGTGGACGCGTTTGGCACCGAACACGCTGCCTGCGATGGCCAAGGCTGGCGCGAATTACATGAATTCGCAGCTCATCAAAATGGAGGCGATCGCCAACGGTTACGTCGAGGGCATCGC
>AR_comb_assmDRAFT_10874645_pt1 | contig 13651 bp, 5 predicted proteins | sample ArasoioldDNA_FD_10543 | JGI IMG/M metagenome (IMG submission 10543) | reverse complement strand
GGCATCCCCCAGGAGCCGACGATCAACCAGCGCTTCGGGATCCTCATCCACAACGTGCTCGAGCGCTTCCACAAGGACGGGCCCGGCGAGGACGGGCACGAGCGCCTGATGGACCTCTTCGAGGCCGGCTGGCGGCGCTCGGGGTTCGGCTCCAGCGACGACGAGCTGCAGTTCCGCGACAAGGCCCGCGCGGCGATGAACCTCTACTGGGAGCGCGAGCGCGAGGCGGAGGGCGAGCCGGTCTGGCTGGAGCGCAAGTTCGACATCAAGATCGGCCCCCACCACGTGCGCGGCCGCGTCGACCGCGTCGACCGCCTCCCCGACGGCAGCTACGAGCTGATCGATTACAAGACGGGAGAACGCAAGAGCGAGGCCGACCTGGAGAGCGACCTGCAGCTGGCGCTCTACCGCCTCGCCGCCCGCGAGGCCTGGGACATCGACGCCGCCACCGGCAGCTACTACTACGTGCTCGACGCCGACAAGGTCGCCGCCCCGGTCAGCCCCGACGACGCCGAGCGCGTCGAGCGGACTGTCCTTGAGGTCGGCGAGGGAGTCCTGAGCCAGGACTTCGAGCCCCGGCCCTCCCCCACCACCTGCAGCTGGTGCGACTACCGGCTTATCTGTCCCGCGGCCGAGAGCTGAGGGCCGGATGTAAGCTGTTGTCATCGTGATGGGGGCAGGGAGCCGCAATCGCCGGGTATTGACTTTCGCCTGTCTTTTCGCTGCTGCAATCTGCATGGCCGCTCTACTGGCGGCCGCTGGCATAGGCGGTACCGACCTGGAGAGCACCCGGCAGACCAGGGCGGCCAACCACCCCCTCGCCCTTCCAGATACTCCCCTAGCCCCGGCAGCCGCGACAGGCGCATTCGGCCTCGACCTGCTGCGCGCTCAGAGGCCGGGGAACCTCGTTCTGTCGCCCGACAGCGTCGCGGCGGCGCTGGCGATGACGGGAACGGGCGGCGTCGGGCGCACCGCCCGGGAGATCGCGAGCACCCTCCATCTGAAAGGACCCAACGCGCTCGTTGCAGTGGGGGACCTCCAGCGCGCCATCGCCGCCAGGCAGGCCGCCGCTGCCGTGGGCGACCCGGAACCGCCCACGCTCGAGATCGCCGATGGCCTGTTTCTTCAGCAGGGCCTGCCGTTCGAGCCCGCTTTCCTCTCCGGCGCCCAGCAGCGCTTTGGCGCCGCCCCGGAAACCGTCGACTTCGCGGGGAACCCGACGGGTGCCCTCGACGCGATCAACGGCTGGGTGAGTGAGCGCACCAGGGGCCTGGTTCCCCGGATCCTTGATTCCCTGCCTGACGAATTGGCGCTGGCGCTGGCCAACGCCGTCTATCTCGACGCGGACTGGGAGCACCCGTTCAGGGGGAGAGCTACCAGGCCAGGTGTCTTTCATAAGGCGGTTGGAAATACCACTGTTGACTTCATGCACCAGGCCGAGTCGCTGCGCTACACAGCGGGACCCGGCTACAAGGCTGTGGCGCTGCCCTACCGCTCCTCGACACTCTCGTTGCTGGTCGTCCTGCCCGTGCACCAGCGGCTCGCCTCCCTCCAGCACCACCTCAACGGCCGAGGCCTGGCCAGGATCGCTCGCCGCCTCTCGAAGAGGGCGGTGATCCTCAGCCTGCCGCGCTTCCACCTGGACCCCGAAGTCGACTTGACCGGCACCTTGAAAAAGCTCGGCATGCCGACTGCTTTCAGCGAAGCCGCTGACTTCTCTCGCATCACAACGGCAGTCCCCCTGAAGATCGCCTTCGTCGAGCACGCCACCGATTTCACCGTCGATGAGAAGGGCACGGTTGCCGCTGCCGCGACTGTGGTGGGGCTTATTCCAACCTCAGCCACGCGTCCCCCAGTGGACGCAGTCAAGTTCAATGCCAACCGTCCCTTCCTCTTCTTCCTGCGCGACGGCAGGACCGGAGCAATTCTCTTCGCGGGCCGGTTGACTGACCCGGCGACTGTGATTGACTGACCCTCTATTAGGTAAATCGATCAGCCGCTCTATGCGATCCACAGCTCCTCGATCTCGAGGTTAGCGGCAACGTCAATTACTTTGGCCAGCGTCGTTTCGGAGGAGAAAAACTCGCGTCGTATAGTGCACGACGACCAAGGCGGTGGCGGAGGTGAACGACCTTCCGTACCCCGCGTGCCACATCTGCGCATGCTCCTTCTTTACTCAGCGTAGGCCTCGTCATAAACGCAGTGAGAAGCACTCGGGGTCGCTCTTCCCGAATTCGCACTCATAAGAGTCATACTACTCTGATGGCCAGCGCAACTCCGGCGGCTCGACCCCGCTGTCGTAGACATTTACGTCCTTAAGGTCTCGTCGCAGGGTGATAGTTTTCGTTATAACCAGTTCCGAGCCAAGGCAAAGATGGTCTTTCGACGGTTTATGTGGCCATTTTATTTTTAGATCGACGTAGACGTCATTGCCTTCATACACGATCCGTGGATGACGAATCGTGGGGAGAGGATCCCCTGCGCAGTAGCCCACTTCTCTTCCGGCCCTCAAGGTCCGTGGAGGTTCGACTGATACAACTAGCCATCCGTGGGTATCCTTATGCTCAGAGCCTGAGTTCCCACAGCTCACAAGGAAAAGAGCGACAGTCGCGCTTGCAGCAATTAGCTTCACCTTGGGCACTGGCCTCAGTCTCCAGTGATGACCTCGAATTCGTCCGCAAGGATCTCTTGTTGTCCACGCGCGGATCCCATGGTACGTGTAATCTTGTTGATGATCCGATACCGTCCTGCAGGTTGATCTGCAGGAACCTGATACGAAACACATCTGCTAGCCCCCCCGCCGAAGAGCAATTCTCTAATCTGGGGCCTCAGGCCTGGGGTCACCACCGATTCAACCCCTACCCATCCCCCCTGCTCATGTCGCTCTATGAAGGACCTGCTGTTCGGAAGTATCGACTCCGTGCCCTGGTTCTCCACTCTGAACAAGAGAGATCGCCCTGCCGCGATTGAGCCCGTGCTCAACGTGAGTCGCGAACTGAATTTCGGACGCACGACGCGGAAGTATTCGCTGTAGCGACCGAGAACCGTACCGGTACGGGTGCTAAAGGAAATACGGACCTCGTAGAAGGTCGGCTCACCACCGACAATAAAGCGCTGGCCGCGGATTTTTGCAGCCTCCTGGGTCGCGACATAGCGCATTTTAGTGGCAAGAAGATCGGCCCGAAGACTAACTGAGCTAATACGCAGCAATTCGGTAGTTATGTGCCAATTGAGTCGCCGCGGCTGATCGACAGCATTATCGCTGAACGAAAAGCCAATGGCCCCTTTCCCGACACGCAAGCCGTTCATTGGATGGAGGAATAGACCTTTAGGTCCGAACGGAAGTCGACCAGACTCAGAAACATGATGAACCGAAGGCAGTTGGCTAACTGGCCTTAGGAAGTCGCGAACAGGAGTCCTGTCACAGAAATCTCCAGGCCGATCATCCGACGCTGCTGCGAGCGAAGGGGAACGAATGATTGCGCCAAGCAGAACTAGACACAGAAAGATGGTCGCCCAGAGCAAAATTTGCGAAGTTACAGCTGCTGTTGAAGGTCTCTGCTTCATGGTTCTGTGACCAAGTGCAATGGAGCCATCCCATCATTCGTGAACACCGCTGAATTCGGCCCCCATTCGGGATACGGCTTCAATGGCTCAAAACACGCTTCCGGGCGGGTAACGTCTTCCGTCTCGTCAGGGTCATTTTCCAGTTTCGCTCAGGCGACGGCGTTAGTCTTCTGGCCAAACTAGTTGAGGTGGGTTGTATCCACTGTCGTATATCTTTACCTCGTCGAGGTTTCGCCGCAGCATTATCCATCTCTTAATGAAAAGCCCAACACCTGCGCAGCGAAAAGATTTCTTTCGCGGCACGTGCACCTTTAGCCTTATATAGACGTTGTCGTCAATGTACTGGATGTGTGGTCGCCTCGAAGGTCGAGGGTCGCCTATGCAATATCCGACTTCGGCTACTACTCTTATGGAACGCGGTGGCTTAGTCGCCCAAATCCCCCATTTCAAGGTACTGTCATCATGGGTCACGGGTTTCTCCGAGTTGTCACAGGCCAATCCGAGCTAGACAATAACCAAAGCTACGATAAGGGCTCCGACTTTGTTCATCAGTTCAGCTTCCCGTAAGTAGCTGAAGTCCAGCCAGATCCGGATCATGAAGAATTCCAGGAACCTTATCGGGATCGAGACCGTCTGCACCGCCATCAATCTCCAGGCTCATCCTAGGTATACTCAACTATTTAATCCGAGTGGACACGATACTAAGAAGGCCAACGCAGTATTGGTGGGTTGGCGCTTGTATCGAAAAGTCGGACATCGTCGACGTCGCGCCTTAGCTTGACGGACCTGCGTAGAAACAATTCTGTACCGCCGCATATCACACCTTTTCGCCACTTTACCTTCGGAAACGCTACTTCAACCTGAATATATACCGAATCACCCTTATATCGGGACCGCGTTTGCAGAATGTGAGGTTTTCCACTACAAGAGCCAGCACCCAGCACGATTACCACAGTCCTTGGCTCTACCACTGTCACCACTTCCCACGGCAGCGAGCGAATCACAAACTTATCGTTGCTTGATGGGGTTGCCTCAGACCGTACGCTACTAGTAGAATTAGCACCGCACGCTCCTCCTACCAGCAGAGTTATAGCTGCCGCGACTGCAACGGTCGGAACTGGCCAACATTTGGAGCCACTCTTCACCAAACCCAGTACCCGTGACCCCACTCCATGGGTAAGCCAACTCCTCGCGCGCATCGACAACATCTTTATTGCCCTGATGTAATTAGATGCATTGAATACATCTCCGGTGCATGCAAAATCCCGGGCACTGCTTTTGAATCCAGACGCAGTGGGTGAAGCAGCGGCGTCACCCCGCTGACTGCTTGGCCAGGGTTGCCGCCTGAGACTATGCCGATCGCCGCACCTGATCGCGGATTCCACACCGGTGCTCCGCTGTCTCCGGGCCGAACTGGCTTATTGAACTTAACTCTATATATGCCGATCAGCGCGAGCAGGCCGTGGTTTTTGTCTTCAAGCAGAGACATGGCTCGGCCAACGACCTTTCCACAAGACACTCCATTCAATTTCGCTCCGGAGTAGCAGACCTCGTTTCCATTTCTTGCCTTGGTTGCGGCACCATATGGCACCACGTTCCCATGTGACCCATAAATGCCATGGGGAACAAGACCCTCGGCCTCTACACGAATGGCCGCGCCATCGGTTGAAGCATTCGGAGCCTGACGGATGGCATTACGCCTCACGGTACCGAGTTCGTTTTTCGCGTCAGCATCCCATAGTTCAGCGTTACTGTTGATGCGGTATACCGAGTCCCCCAGTGGGGAACAATGACCTGCAGCGAGCACGAACTGTGCGCGAATCGCCTGGCCATTGCTTTTTTCTCTGCGGTCTTCGAACGCCCCGAAGGCAGCCGTACAGCCACCTGCATACTCAGTAAGGATTCGATCACCGGCTCGCATACGCCCAGTTGTTCGGTTGCGGCCGGCGGCCGCGGTCATCCCGCTCGGCTGATTAATGACCGTAACGGATGCCTGTGTTCCAACTATGCTCGCAAGGGCACTTTTTACCTGTTCGACATTTGTCGCGCCCACCCGCACCACGTCAGCAGTTTCATCCACTTCAAGTTCAGTGACCAATGTGGACAATTGGGTATTAGTTTCCAGCGCTTTGGTAATGGCTTCACTAGTCGCATCAAGCGATACACGCGCTGTCGTCGGCGTCACTGGATAGGCCGCTAGTCGATCAGGTGCCTGAAGGGACAGCTGCTGCCTGATCTCATCCAAGCGAGTGTTTTGGTCTTGGGTAAAACCTATGTGGAGGACGCCACCGGCACGGTGATCCACGTAGTAGCCGCCGTACGTATTTTGATGGTTCGCTTCTGCCCATTCCTCGATCGTGGCCCCGTCGGCGCTGACATAACGGTCGCGATAGTCAAGCTCCGCTGCATCTACTGCTCGTAGAGGCACCCCCCACCGTTCGTACGTGGCTCGCGCAATTTCGCCACTCGGTGTATTTGGGTTGTACCAAGCGCCAATTAGGTCGAAGATCCTTTCGTCTATCGCCTGCTCATCGCCTTTGAGATCTAGGTCGAGCCCGAATTCTTCGCGGAATTTAAGAACATCCTCGAATGCCGGCGGTTCGTCGGCTTCGGGATCCGGTGGAGGAGTGTATGGGATGTTGACCCAGAATTTGGTGCTTTCGACGTTGCCGTTTGCGTCGGTGACGATTACTTCGAGATTGAGGATTCCCGGTGGCCAGTTGCCGGTGTTGGTGACCCAGATGTTTTCGACCGTCTGGCACTCTCTTTCCGGTGTTTCCCATTCCTGATCGCAGGACTTGTCGTCGACGAGAGTGGAGCCGTTGGCAATCACTTCTATCGAAGCTATGCCTTCCGCGGAGTGGGCTTTTATGGAGAGCGAATAGTCTCCCGGTGAGATCGCTTCGGCAGTTTCCTTGTTTTGGTAGAGGCTGCCGGACAGGGTCTCGAGTTCCGGCGGGGTAGGCGTGTTCCACCATTTCAACACCGAACCGTCGGCGCCGATGTCGTATATCGTCGCCGGGTTGCCTTCGGGGCTGACCGTCGTGCGCCGGCTCGGTGAGTCCTGGTACGCGAAGTAGGTGGTCTTGGCTGACTCCTCCCCGGCCGGGTCGACGGTGACCGATTTCACCCGGCCGTCGACTTCGTTGTATGCGACCTGGCCCCAGCTGCCGTTGGGCAGGGTTACTTTCGTCAGTCGTTCCTGGGCGTCGTACTCGTAATCGGTTTCGCCGTCGGGCCCGTCCACCGCGGTCAGCAACTCGCCCTCATGCGCATAGGCGATCTCGCCGGCCTCCTCGCCTTCGACGCTGTCGACGAGGCTGCTCGTGGCCTCCAGCTCCACCTTGGGATCGTCTTCGGTGGATGGCACCGGAGGCAGCTCGATCTCCTCCCCCAGCGTCACCATGTTGTTCGTGGCGTTGAACTCCGGTCGGGCAGCGCCCACTCCCGTGCACTGGTCGGTCGCGGTGCAGCTCACGCCGGCCAGCGCGCTGAAGACCGCGGGGCTTACCGCAGAGGGCCGCGTCACCCATTCGGAGCCGTTCCAGATCTCGGCCAGGGCTTTTTCTTCTTTGCCCTGTTCGCCTTCGTCGGTGAGGAAGGCGCCGACGGCGAGGCAGGAGGTCGCCGAGGTGCAGGAGATCGCGGAGAGGCGAGCGTCGGTAGCCAGGGGTTCTTTGCTGGGTTCCGGCGCTTCGACTTCGGTCCATTGGGAGCCGTTCCAGCCCTCGATCAGGATCTCGCTCTGCACCAACCCGGCGCCGCTCATCCATTCCCACCAGCCGCGATAGCCGACCGCAGTGCAGGAGGTGGCTGAGGTACAGGAAACGTCTTCGAGGGTGCCGGCTTCAGAGATGCCCACGGGGGCAAGCTCCCATTTGGATCCGTCCCACTCCTCCGCGAAGGGCTTGGAATCGGCTCTGCCGACCGCCAGGCAGTACTGGGCGGTGGGGCAAGAGACACTCGCGAGTGCGTTGTAGCCGTTTCCTTTGCCTGGCTCGGGGCTTGCCTGGATCGACCAGGAGGTGCCGTTGTAGCGCTCGACCAGGGTTTTGTAGCCGGATGCCGAGCTGTAGCGGTAACCGACCGCGGTGCAGGCGGTTTCGGAGCTGCAGGAGATGTCGCGCAACCTCCAGTCGGTTGCCCCTTGGGGGGCGGCGAACGCCCTGCCGGTGTTATTCCAGCTTGTTTTGCCTTCGCCTGACTGGAAGAGAATCGTGGTGCCCTGCGTGCCACCGCTGGGTGTGGCGATTATGAAGCAGGTGGTGAGACCGACACAGGAGACAGCGGGTTCGGTACCGCCACCCAGGTCCGAGCGAGCGATCTTCCATTCCGAGCCGTCCCAGGACTCGGCGAAGACCTTCCCCATGAATTTGTTGTAGCCGACCGCCATGCACTTCGTCGCAGACGTGCAAGAGGTATCGGTGAGGTTGAGTTCGGTGCGTGCTTCGGGGCTGACGGTTGCTTGGGTGGTCCATTCGGAGCCATCCCAGTTCTCACCGAGCGTCACCATGTTGTTCGTGTCTTTGTTGACGGGCCGGGCGCTGCCGACCGCTACGCACTGACTCGTGGCGGTGCAGCTGATGCCGGCGAGGATGCTGAAGACGTCGGGGCTGGTGGAGGGCTGAATCACCCATTCGCTGCCGTCCCAGACCTCCGCCAGCGCCTTTTCTTCATTGCCTTCCTGGCCCCCTTTGGTGAAGAAGCTGCCAACGGCGATGCAGGAGCTCGACGAGAGACAGGAGACCGCCGAGAGGGTACCTGCGTTGACCGGGACTTCTTCGCTGGGTTCCGGAGTTTCGATTTCAGACCATTCGCTGCCGTCCCAGCTAACGGCGAGGGTGCTGCTCTGCCACGATTCGCCCATCCATTCCCACCAGCCATGATGGCCAACGGCCATGCAGGAAGTGGAGGAAACGCAGGAAACGTCTTCCAGAAAGCCTTCCGTAGAACCCGGGATGGAGACCGGCGTCCATTTTGTCCCGTCCCATTTCTCAGCAAACGGCTTCCCGGCGGCTTCTCCGACCGCCAGGCAACGCGTAGACGATGAGCAGGAAACGCTCGACATGGCCCTGAAGCCGTTTCCTTCGCTGGGCTCGACGCTTGCCTGGATCGACCAGGAGGTGCCGTTGTAGCGCTCGACCAGGGTCTTGTATTTGCCGCTGACGTAGGCGTAGCCCACCGCGGTGCAAGCAGATTCGGAGCTGCAGGAGATGTCGCGCAGCTTCCAGGCGCTCGCTCCTTCGGGGACGGCGAAGGCCCTGAAAGTGCTGCCCCAGCTGAAGAGACCCCAGGTGCCCGCTTCACCGCCGGTACCGGTGGCGACGATATGGCAGGAGCTGGGGCCGACACAGGAGACTGAGGGTTCGGTGCCGGCCCCCAAGTTCGACTGGACGGCTTTCCATGCCGAGCCGTCCCAGGACTCGGCGAACGTCCGCCCCATGAATTTGTCATAGCCGACGGCCATGCACTTCGTCGCCGATGTGCAGGAGACGTCGGTCAGCTTCAGTTCGGTGCGGACTTCTGGGCTGACAGTGCCCTGGGCGGTCCATTCGCTGGGTTCGTTGCGCAGCTCTTCCAGCTGCTCGGGCGTCAGGTAGGCGCTCGCCGGGTCATCGACCGCCATCTCGGATAGAGCGGCGCCTTCATAGCCGTAGTCGATCTTGGCGTAGCCCGAAGTCTGCAGTTCCTCGATCCTGCCGGTCTCGTCGAAAACGAGTGAGGTGTCGGTTTCACCACTTCGGTCCTCGACCGTGTAGCCGCCACCCGGCTCCTTGGTCACAACCGCGCGGAGCTTCTTGTCGAACTGCGTGTCGCCGCTTTCGGTCGGCAGCCCGATGGAGCTCTCGCGAACACCGCTCGTGCGGACCATGGAAGCCCTGAGGGGTGCAGCTTCTTCTTTCGTCTCTTCGGGTTCGAGCTCTGGGGTCTGGGCCAGGGTCCAGCCCCGCCCCCACTCGGTGCTCTCTTCGTCGGGCAGCTGGGAGTTGTAGAAGCGTTCGACTTCGAGATCGACAGCGGGGCCCTCGACGTCGACGTCCTTCTGGCGGTAGACGAGGTTGCCGCTTACCACGTTCACCGCGAGTTCGGGACGGCTCGGATGCTCTTCTTCCTCTTCGTTGCCTAGGCCGTCGGGCAGCGGGAAGTACTGCATTACGTACTCGTCCTTCATCCCGGTGGCGGGTATGTATTCGAATTCGATTTCGCGTTCGCGCTGGTTTCCGACCTGGTCTTCGGCGATCACCTTCAGCTGATGGACGGGCCCCCCTTCGAGGCCGTTGAGATGCACGGGGTATGTCTTGGTCATCGAGCAGCTGCTGAGGGGGCATTTCTGAGACCCCCAGGGCACTTCCACCTCTTTCCCGTCGACGAAGACCGCGAGGTCCTTCACCCCGGAGCGCTGCGTTTTGCCTTCGGCTCTGCTGCCGTCCTCGGCTTCGATCCGCAGGTTGTAGACGGGCAGGCTCAGTTGCGGCACTTCTTCTTCGCTCACCTCCCCCTCGCCTTCGGCTTCTTCGATCGCTTCGGCGAGCTGGCCTTCGAGTGCGACTTCGGGTTTGCCGCGATCGAGCCTCGTTATCCACTGGAAGCTGGAGGAAATATGCGCTCCGTTGTCGGGACCCAGCGGATCGTGGGCGGAGATGCTCGCGTTGCGTTCGCCGTCGACGAAGTAGCCGCCGCCGAAGCTAACCGGCGGGCTGGCAGCGGGGCAGCGGCTCGCGTAGGTGCCCGTGCACCCACCGATGCTCTCGGTATGCGGCAATGCGCCTTCTGGGCTGATGGTGATCCCCTTGACGCCCAGTCCCGGATCGCTCGCGCTGGCGACGATCGAGATGTCTTTGACCCAGTTGCTCGAGGTGCCGCTCACCTCGGTGATCGTCGGTGCCTCGGGGTCCTTCTCCTGGATCGTGACACCACCGACAGAGAACGTGAACGCGCATTTGTGATGGACGGAGCTCGTGCCGGTGCCGATCCCGACCATCGCCTGGCGCACGCCGGTGCCACCAACCCAGCCGGTCTGGTATGCAGGGCTGGAACTGCTGCCACCGGACCAGATGCCGAGACCGACATAGCCTCCGGAAGAGGGGTTGTAGAGGCCGGCGTAGCCGTGAGGCTGGTTCGTGGGCTGTTCGGTGGCGCAGTTCGCCGGGAGATCGAAGCTGTTCGAAAAGAAGGTCGCAGCTGCGATGTAGGTGGTCTGCCCGGGGGCTGTGTAGACCCAATGGCCGCGGGTGTTGGCACCGTACGTGTAGCCGCCTTTGGCGGAGGCGGAGAGGGTGGAGGCACTCGAAAGGTTGTATGCGTCGTTCGAGGCGGAGACCCATTGACCGTAGGAGACATTGCCCTCTTCGAGGAACTCGGGGTCGACCAGAATCGGATATGCGAATTCGAGAGAGCTGTGAGGAACCTCGAGCAGAAGCGAGTTGCCTTCGACGCTCATCTCGACAGAAACCAAGCTGCCCTGGGCGTCGACTGCGCTCGGGGGAGGCACTTTCCCGATCGGGTCGCCCAAAGCCGAGAGAACCTCGGCGCCGCCCGCTTCTGTCGCATCGAGCGTTGCTCCTGCGGGCAGGTCGAGCTCGAAGTGGAATTGCTCTGGGCTTTCGGGGGAGCGCAACTGCTCGAAGACCTCGACGCCGCCGGCGATCGGCGAGACCAGCGTGTCGGTCGCCGTCTCGGTTTCCGGGTAGAAGAGGTTCTTGTCCCCCAGACCCTGGGCACCGTGGGCACCGGTGCTCGGCAACCCGACCTCGAGCCCGCCCTGGAGCAGGATCGGCTCGTCGGCTGAGCCGGGAAGTTCGACTTCGGTGAGCGGGTTCTCCGGGACGAAGTCGTCCCCAAGCTGCTCCAGAGTGAGGTCGACAGGCTGTTTGCCTTCGCCGCCGAGCTCGCTCTCGACCGGGACGGACGATTCGACGATCGAGCGCTCGCCCTGTTCGTCGGAGACCAGAGCGGCGTAGGTCCCAAGCGGCTTCTCGATCTCGAGTTCGCTGAGGACTCGAGCCGGATCCGCGTTAAGTGCGTCGAACTGCGCCGGAAACGCTTCGACGACCAGGTCCCTGGCTTCGCTGGCCGAGAGATTGGCGTAGGCGGTTTGAGAGACCTCCCGTTGACCGGCGGCTTCAGCGCTGGAGAGCCATTCGGCGTGTTCCTGTTCCAAGCTTTCGAGCTGCGCGAATTCCGCAGCGGTGGGAGCCGGTGCTTCAGCAGCTGATGGCGATTCCTCGCTGCCTTCGCTTGCAGAGGTGACGACCACCGGGGCCGCCGAGCTGGCAAGGAGCGTGAGCGCGAACACGATGAGCCACCTCGCGCGGCGCACGCGTTTGCGGGGGCCATTGGCCCGTCCGACGTACCCCTGCTCGATCATGCTGACGCCCGCTTTCTAATTACTACTGAAATATTGAGTAATACAGATGGACCATATATGACAATGAGATTTCGGGTCAAGGTCGAATTGGAGAACTCGGGTAGCGGTTCTTGGCCAACGTGGGGACGAGGATGACAGTTTTAGAAACTTTTTGTCTGCATCCAAGCCTGAAATTTGAGCACCAAGAGCCTGCGCCCCCTAACGCCCTACCCCTAGGACCGTTGGCGAAATGCGGAGCTCGCCCCGCCCGGCTTCCGCCCTGATGTAAAGGCGAACATGACGAGGGTGGTGGAGATCAGCTCATCGCCGTTCTCTTTGGCACGTTCCAGCGATCCCTCTTCTTCTTCGATGGCAAGCTCGAGCACCTCGTCTAGCTTGGCGTGAATCCGACCGCGCGCCTGGTCGTCGAACTGGAACGGCGACCAAGAAGCATGATGGTCGGGGCGGTCGTCGAAGGTGCCGGCCTCAAGGGATTCCTTCAGGTCCTTTTCGGCGAGTTTCAGGACCCGGTGAAGGGCTACCGAGCGAGCCGATTTCGGCAGTGCCGCCGCCATGCCTTCCGGCAGAATCACGCGCCTGGTTGCTCGATAGAAGTGCTCGTTGGCACCGCGCCGGGGCTCCGTTTTCGTCATTTCGATCAGGTCGAATTTCTTCAGCTCCTTGACGTGGTAGCTGACTTGGCTTAGACCGATCCCCAGCTCCTTGTGAAGCATCTTGGGGCTCCACTCGCCATCGATGACGAGCGAGAGGATTTGCACCCTGATCTCGTTGCTCAGAGCCCTCATCAGCTCTTGGTCAACCGCCTCCTGAGCTTCTCGCTGTACTGCCCTTCCACGGGCAGTGGGCCTCCTCTTTTTGGCAGCCATCGGTCCTCCTCCGATTCCCGCGAGTTCCGCTCGGTACTCGCACTTTTCTAAAGCGGTACGACCGCGCCAACGTAACGAAAGGCATTGGCCCCTGGAATCCAGGTCCCCTTGAATGCTCAAATGTTCTAGATTATTCATATAAATTTGAGCAATAAAGGGAAGGGGGTGAGCTTAAGTGACGATCAAATCTGTGCCGGAGGTCGCGCCGCTGCTCTCCACGATCAAGTTCAGGTAGGGGGTGACCCGTCCAGATGGACGAGAAGTCGGGGTAGGGCTCGGCCCTGCCGAGCCCTACCCCTCCCTGGCCCACGGTGCGCTTGGAGCGTGGCCGAGCGCCCCAAACAGAAACCTCCAGGGCCTGGAGATCCCCGCCCCGACCAAAGGCGACTACAGAGAAGGGGACAGCGTGGTGGTCTTTACTGGTTGCCCTGCTGGCGCAGGAACTGCTGGAAGTCTCTTGCGATCGAGTCCGCGGACGGTAGGTCCTCGGGGTTCTCGAGCTGGTCTTCCTGCTCGGCCTCTATGCGGTCCACCAGCTCCTCGATCTCGGGGTTGGCGGCGATGGCGCGGTTGATCTGCTCCTCGTAGCTGGTCGCCTCCTCCTCCAGCTCGGCCGCCTCGACGGCGATGCCGGTGACGCCCTCGAAGCGGCGTAGGAGGGCGAGGGCGGCCTTGGGATTGGGGACGGCGGCTATGTAGTGGGGCACGGCCGCCCAGAGCGAGGCGGAGGTCATCCCCACCTTGCGGCAGCAGTCGTGGACGACGCCGACGATGCCGGTCGGGCCCTCGTAGGAGGAGCGCTGCAGGTCGAGCTCCTCGACCAGCTTCTCGTCGGAGGCGAGGCCGGTGA
>AR_comb_assmDRAFT_10016457_pt1 | contig 13658 bp, 9 predicted proteins | sample ArasoioldDNA_FD_10543 | JGI IMG/M metagenome (IMG submission 10543) | reverse complement strand
GCTCTTCAGAGTACGCGATCGACGCCAAACTGTCCCGCTTTGCGTAGATACCCGATATCCGTAGTCCTTGGCCTGGGCATTGCGGTGTGCCTGGTAACCGGGATCGCCTGGATTGCTCCCCTGTTTGTCTCGCTCAGACATGCCAGTGAGGCGGAGCTCCAAAAGCAACGTGAAGAGTATGAGATGATCTTCCATGCTGTCCCCGTCGAACTGCGCTTTAAGGATGCCCACAACCGGTTCATACGGGTCAATAACGCTGCGGCCGAAGCAGATGGGTATACGGTGGCAGAGATCGAGGGCAAGTCGTGTTGGGACCTCTATCCTGAGGAGCTGGCGGCGAGGTATTATGCCGATGACCTGGAGGTGATCCGTACTGGCACGCCAAAGCACCATCTTGTGATGACACATCCGACGCCCTCTGGCAGCCTGCGGTGGGTCGAGGTCAACAAGCTGCCGTGTCGGGACCGGGACGGCACGGTCAGCGGCGTACTGGTCGTAGCGATGGATATCACGGAGCGCCAGCGCACCGAGGAAGCCCTGGCCGCACGCATCGCGCAGATGGAAGCGGTCCGCACCGTGGCGGAGGAAATTACCCGGGAATTGGCACTCCCGACCCTCTTCCAATTGATTATAAGGCGGGCCATGGACTTGCTGCATGCGGACAATAGTATCATCTATCTTTGGGACGAGGCGACGCACACGGTGATACCGCGCGCTTGGTGCAACCACGGCGAGTGGATTAGTGAGGTACGCCTCCGCCCTGGAGAGGGGGTGGTGGGGACAGTCGCCCAGCGCCATGAGGGCATGATTGTCAATGAATACCAGCGGTCGCCCTACGCCCTGTGCGCGTATCTCCCCTACCTCCAGCAGGCGGCTATTGTGGCCGAACCCCTCCTGTACCACGACCGGCTTGTGGGCGTGCTGCTCGTTGGCCATGTCCAATCTGGGCGACACTTTACGCCGCAGGACCGCGAACTCCTCACAGTGCTCGCAGCCCAAGCTGCGGTCGCCATTGAGAATGCCCGACTGTTTGAGGAGAGCGCGCAACGCCAGGCCTGGCTTACTAGCATCCTAGAAATGAATAAGCGCATTGCGATGAGCGAGGACATGCCGAGGCTGCTGTCCCGTATCGCCACGGAGGCGGCACGGCTCGTCGGGGCTGAGGGGGCGAACCTCCGCATCCTGCAAGATGACCGCTTGGTGAGCACGAGCCAGACGCAGTATGGCCTAGTCTTACCTAACGTCCCAGCACTCGGGCTTGGCGAGGGCATTGCAGGGTTGGTGGGGCGTGATAACCGCATCTTGGTGGTCCCAGACCTCCAGGCCCATCCTGATATCCCCGCCTTCGTCAAGGCACAGGCGGCCGAGGTGGGGGTGCATTCGATGGTGAGTATTCCGATCCGAAGTCGCAACAGCGTCATCGGCGTGCTGACCGTCAACTCGGCACGACCACGGGTGTTTACCGAGGACGAGGCGGCAGCCCTGGGGATTTGTGCCGAGCAGGCGGCTATTGCCATCGAAAATGCCCGACTGTTCGAGGACAGTACGCGGCGACAGGCGTGGCTCGCCACGATTTTGGACATTAACAAGCGCATTGCGGCCCACGAGGATATGGCGAGTCTCTTAGCCCAAATTGCCGAGGAGGCAAAGCGCTTAATTGGGGCGGATGGTGCCATCTTACGGCTGCTGCGGGGCGACCAACTGGTGGCAGTTGGGGCAACGCCGTTTGGCCCGACTGCCGCTGATGCCCCGGAAACACGACTGGGGGAGGGGATCGTTGGGCGGGCAGTGCTTGAGCAACGAGTGTTTATGGTGCCCGACGTCCAGGCCCATCCTGACATTGCCCCGTTCCGGAAGCAACGCGCGGCCGAGGTCGGTATCAACGCGATGCTATGTATCCCGTTTTATGGTCGGCACCAGGTCCTGGGGGCGTTGTCGATCACGTCAACCCAACGCCGGGTCTTCACCGACGACGAGGTGCAGGTGCTCGCAGCCTATGCCGAGCAGGTTGCGATCGCGATTGAGCATGCCCGGCTGTTAGCAGCGGAGGAGGAGCGGACAGCAGTGTTGGAGCGCACCAATCTTATCCTCCGCGACGAAATCAGCGAGCGCCAGCGGGTAGAGGCAGAACGGGAACGGCTCATAGCCGAGCAGGAGGCCAAGAACGCTGAGATGGAGCGCTTCACTTACACTGTCTCCCATGATCTGAAAAGTCCGCTCATTACGATCTGCGGCTTCTTGGGCATGTTAGAGGAGGATGCGCTCAGGGGCAATGTTGAGCGCATGCAGACAGATATCGCCTATATCCACACGGCCGCCACCACCATGCAGCGTCTCCTCGACGAATTGCTCGAGCTGTCGCGGATTGGCCGTGTGGTCCACCCGCTGACCGAGATACCCCTCAGCGCGTTGGCGCACGAAGCGGTGACACTGGTTGGAGGGCAGATCGCCGCCCGAGGAGTGCAGGTCCATATTGCGCCGGACCTGCCTGTGGTCGTGGGGGACCGCTCCCGACTCCTGGAGGTGCTGCAAAACCTCGTGGACAACGCCGTCAAGTTTATGGGGCCTCAGCCTACGCCGCGGATCGAGATTGGATTGAGACAGGAAGAGAAAGAAACGGTCTACTATGTACAGGACAACGGCATAGGGATTGATCCACGGTATCACGAGAAGGTCTTTGGCCTCTTTGAACGGCTGGAGTCGGAGGGGGATGGAACAGGGATAGGCCTGGCCCTGGTCAAGCGCATCATCGAAGTGCATGGCGGACGCATCTGGGTCGAATCCGCTGGCCACGGATGCGGGAGTACGTTCTGTTTTACTCTCTCACCATAGTCGTGTCATGGCGAGCCGCTCCACGCTACGCCAGCCAGGCAGCGCGAATGCCTCCCCCGTGGATACTGAAGGGGCCGGAGATGGCTGGTTGATAGCCCTGGAGACGTATAGAACCGGCTTGTAGCGCCGTGAGGTGATGCAGATAGAGGAGCGGCAGCTCCTCGTTCACGAGGCTCTCAATCGCGGTATACAACTCGAGCCGTTTTTGCTTGTCCGCAGTTTGCCGTGCTTGCACAATCAACTGATCAACGCGCGCATGGTTGAACCCCGGTCCGGTGAGTTTGTTGGCCGGTGCGCTGGACAGGAACTGGCGCGAGAACCAGCCGTCAGGATCCCAGCGATAGCTGCTCGACGTGACGTCTGCGTGGAAATCCCGGTCGCGACGCTTTTTGTACAGCACTGTGTCTTCATACAAGTGTATCATGGCCTTGAAACCGACCTCGCTCCACATGGCCTGCACGACTTCGGTGATGTGCTGCAAGTAGGGGAAAGACAGGGAGGCTTGCAAGATGACGGTGGTGCCGTCAGCTTTCGCTTGACGCAGAATGGCCATGGCTTTGTCAGGATCGTATGCCGGCCAGCTCTGGAGTCCAGGCATGTGCCAGGGGCTGGCAGGAGCATAAAACCCATGCGCAGTCTCGCCCCGACCATAGAACGCCGCCTGTTTGATGGCCTCGTGGTCAATGGCATGGGCGGCTGCAAGACGCACCTGTTTGTCTTTAAACGGTCCTTTCTCCAGATTAAAGAGCAGGAAGGCAGTGCCCAGCGTCGGAATCTCCCAGGTCTGGAACTTCCCGACATATTTCTTGGGAAAGTTAGTAGCGTCCGTATACGCCATATTGTCAATCAGATCGACCTCTCCAGCCCGTAGAGAGGTGAGGCGGACCTGGTCTTCCTTTTTGGGCCGGCCAATAATCCCCTCCAGGTAGGGCAGGCTGTTGCCCGCCGCATCGGTCTCAAAGTAGTTCTCGAAGCGCACCAACTCCGTGACACTGTTACGCTCCCAGTGCACCAATTTGAAGGGACCACAGCCTATGGGATGCGTGTTGGTCTGTGCCGCACTCTCCGGTGCGATCAGATTGCACGGGTAGTACGTCACATCGGCGAGGAAAGCAGCACTGGGCATATGCAGACGACACCGCACCGTGTACTTGTCTACGACCTCGACCGCCTGCAGGTTGCTGAGCGTTGAGCGGGTGAAGGGATGACCAATTTTGGCGTCCTGCATACGCGCGAAGTTCCATTGCACCGCTGCTGCGTCCACCTCACGTCCGTTGTGGAAGAGGACCCCCTGGCGCAGTCGAAAGGTATAGGTCAGTAAATCTGGGGTGATGTCCCATGTCGTGGCCACACCAGGGACGGGTTGCGATTCTCTATCGAGGTCGATCAGGCCCTGCGTCGTGGCAGCCAGGAGAGTGGAGACCAGGTAGATGGTATTGCGATGCGGGTCGAGCCCTGCAGCATCGCCGCGTGTAGCAAAACGCAGCGTCCCACCCCGTTGGGGCTGGTTCGTCTCGGCGGTGGCCTGGCTGACGAGTCCACACGCCACAGCCCCAGCTAGGGTGCCGCCGGTGGCGACCAGGAAGGCCCGACGGGAGAGGCCAGGGTCGACCGGCTCATCAGGGATTTGCACCATCTCTGCATCTCCTTTATCAAGGGTCAGAAACACTCGTATCCTGCCCCTGTGCCAGTGGGAGAGGGCACACAGAGTATCGATCAAAATATGTGTGGTAGAACATGAGGTAGTGAGGAGAGTATACCCTTTTTCCTCCTGAAGGGCTTAGAAAAGGAGGAGCCCCGCGTGCCGTGCCCCTCCTGCATCATCAATAGGACCGCCAGGGCCGTGTCCGCTCGGAGTCACTGTCCTCCGGGTCGGTCAGCACATCCACAATGGCAGGTCGCCCGGAAGCCAGGGCAGCGGCAATGGCCCCACGAATATCACCGGGGTGTTCCGCTCGGGCGCCAAAGCAATTATAGGCCTGGGCTATTTTGCTGAAGTCCTGCGGGCTGAAGGCGACCGGGTCTGGAGGCACCTCCCCGGCATAATCCACATAGCCGCGCCGTTCCATGCCGAGACACTGGTTGTTGACGATGATGTTCACTACCGGGAGGTTGAGCCTGACTGCCGTCTCGAGCTCCATAATGTTATAGCCAAACCCACCGTCGCCAGAGATGCAGATCACCCGTTTCTCCGGCATGGCCAACTGGGCTCCCAGCGCCATAGGCAGCGCTGACCCGATTGCCGCAGCGCCCCGCGGGTACAGGGCTTGGTTCTCAGGGGTCAGCTCCAGATAGGCCGGCGACCAGTACGAGGAACCGCCAGCGTCCACTACCACGATGGTCTTATCATTAATGAAGTGTTGAATTTCCCTGAACAGGCGAGGGGTCTTGATGGGGACAGCATTGGAGTTCATCTGCGGGGCGAACTCCGTGTACCATTCCTCTGTCATGGCGGCAATCTCTCTGGCCCTCGGAGTATCGGCAATGGACCGTGGGCGCGTCACTTTTGTCTCGAGAATGGCTTTCAGCGCCTCCAGGGCATGCTTGGCATCGGCGACTATACCCACCTCCACAGGGTAGTTACTGCCTATCTCCTGGGGGTCAATATCGATCTGGATGAGCTTGGCGGTGGGAGAGAGCACGGTATACCCACGTGTTGTCCGGCCATCCATCCTGCTCCCCACCACGAGCACGACATCAGCCTCCGCGACGATCTTGTTGGCGATCCTGCCTCGACTCCCCGCCACCGGGTTCCCCAACACACCAAGGCTCAAGGGATGCGCGCTGGCGAACGTGCCGTGCGCCACGTGCGTTGTGGCCACGGGGATGCCCATCAGCTCGGCCAGTTCGAGGAGGTCCTGGGCCGCCTGGGATAGCATCACCCCACCACCCGCAACGATAGCAGGTCTTTGGGCTGCCAGGAGCAATTGCGCCGCCTGCTCCACCGAGGCAGCCCCAGGGATAACACGGAACGCTGGATGCTGGGCCATGTCAGTTTCTGTCGGGATGTCGAAATCCCCCTCAGCCGCAAATAAGGCGTTGGACACGATCACCGCCACCGGTCCAGGATTGCCAGTCGTCGCGACCCCGAGCGCCCTTCTGATAATGTTGGGAAGCGTCACCAACGCTTCGGCACGCACCGTCCATTTGGTGATGGGCTGGAACAACACCTGCTGGTCCATATACGTGCTCCCGGGCCGCCACATGCCGGCGACGCTGGCATCGGCGGTGAGAGCCACAATGGCGTTGGAGGCATTGAACGCCTCATACATGCCCAGGGCCAGATGCGCAGCGCCTGGGCTGGATGCCAGGCATATCCCCGGCTTGCCGCTGATTTTACTATAGGCAGTAGCCATCAGAGCGGCGCATTTCTCATCCCGCACGGTGACCATGCGTATCCCTAAGCGCATCGCCGCCAGGGTCAAGGGGGCCTGGGAGCCCACAGCGATCCCAAAGATATACTCCACCCCGGCAGCCTTGAGAGTCCGTGCTAAAGCTTCTCCGCCTGTCATCTTCGCCATTGTCGAACCTCCTGTGCCTCTCGTAAAGAGGCTAGCCCATCATGGGCTGCGTGTGCTAGCGCACCGCGTTTCTCGTGAGGATGTAGGGTGTCGAAAAGCTTTCAATCACTGCCTTTGACGAGTATAGCACCAGCGTTCGCCAGTCTCTCAAAAAAAGATGCAACAGGTACTACCGTCAGACATGATCAGCAGCGTTTGCATCCGCCTTCCATTCTGTGTATAACACACGACCAACATGACTTTTGCCTCTGACGAGACTCAGCATCACATGCACTGCGTCATACCGCTGGCAGAGGGGATGCTATGCGTTTCCAGATCGGTGCCTTTTTTCCGACCCGCGACATGCCGGCAGATCCTGTGGCGATTCGCGACTGGGCCCAGGCGGCGGAAGCTATCGGCTTCAATTTCCTTGAAGTGTCTGATCATGTACTGGGAGCCGACCGGGCAGCCTTGCCCGACTTTCAAGGTCCCTATGACGTTAACGATGCGTTCCATGAGACCTTCGTGACGCTATCCTATATTGCGGCGGTGACCGAGCGCGTCGGGCTCGCCAGTGGCGTCTTGATCCTGCCGCAGCGGCAGACGGCTCTGGTGGCCAAGCAGGCGGCTCAGGTGGATATTGTTTCCGGCGGGCGTCTACGCCTCGGCATCGGCGTTGGCTGGAACCCTGTGGAATATGCGGCCCTCGGTCAGGACTGGTATGTCCGAGGACGCCGCCAGGCGGAGCAGATCGTGCTCATGAATCGGCTCTGGACTGAGCGTACGGTGACGTTTGCCGGCGCCTTCGACCGCATTCAGCATGCTGGTATTAATCCGCTACCGATCCAGCGGCCCATCCCGATCTGGTTCGGTGGTGGCGTTGAGGCGGTGTTGCGGCGGGCGGCACGCTATGGCCAGGGGTGGATACCGCTCGGGAACCCCGATGAACGGACGGCGGACCAGTTGGCGCGTCTGCACGACTACCTGCGCGCTGCGGGTCGTGACCCAGGTACGTTCGGCATCGAAGCCTGGATCCGTAGCAGCATCGGCGGACCAGAGCAATGGCGGGAAGTGGCAGAGCGCTGGCGCACCCTCGGCGCGACGCATGTGACGTTCTATACCTCAGGTCAGGGTGTTGGTGCGGTCCCGCAACAGATCGAGGCGATGCAGCGCTTCCATGATGCCATGCGCTGAATGATGCGTGCGCTTGTAGTCGAGCTATGATCCACAGTGCCTGGTGTGCTATTATCGCGTCTGGGTGGCCGAGGCTGCATGGCGAATGGCTCAGTGTGTAGAAAGGTCGTATGATGGCGTCCCCGAGTCCGCTGGCATCCGAACACGAGACTGTCCTGGCTGTCCAGGACGAGCCTCTCTACGAGATTGTTAACGGCCAACGTGTGGATATCCCGCCAATGAGTGCCTATGCAACCTGGCTTGCGGCGCGTCTCCATATGCGGTTAGGGCTCTATGCCGAGGATAAGGGGCTTGGCACGTCCGTGCCCGAAATGCTGTTCGTGCTAGATGCCGAGCACAATTTGCGCCGTCGGCCGGACGTGGCGTTTGTGTCCACGGCACGGTGGCCACTCGACAGAGCCTTGCCGGAGACTGGTGACTGGGAGGTGGTGCCCGACCTCGCCGTAGAAGTGATTAGTCCCAATGACGTCTTCAAGGACGTGCTGGCCAAGGTACGCGAGTATTTCCACTATGGGGTCCAGGCAGTCTGGGTGATCGCCCCCGAGGAACGGCAGGTCTACGTGTATGACGCGCCCACGCACGTGCGCATCCTGACAGGACAGGATGAATTGACGGGTGGCGAGGTCGTGCCCGGGTTTCGCATGCCACTCGGGCATCTGTTTCAGCACGCTGCTACCCCCACAGTAGCTCCGGCATCGTAAGACAGGGGCGAGGCGAGTGGGGGTGGATGTCCGGGGCACTGTCGCCAAAACACTGGTATGGCCAGCGTGGTAGCTGCTACGGAGGGAAAACGTGGAAGAGCCTGAACTGTTCAGCGATGTCGTGGTCGTGGGGGCCGGCAATGCCGCCTTAACGGCGGCCCTGGCCGCCTGCGAAGCCGGAGCCCAGGTGTTGGTGCTGGAAAAGGCCTCTGCCGACGAGCGGGGCGGCAATAGCCGCTTCACGGGTGGCATCGTGCGCTTTGTCTATAACGGGCTGGACGACATTGTGCCGCTGGTGCCCGACCTGAGCGAGGCTGAGATCGCCCGTCTGGACGTGCAGCCATACTCGGGGGACGCGTATACCCAGGATATTATGCGCATGTCCGAGGGCAAGGCAGACCCGACCCTCACCAGCGTGCTCGTGCATAACTCCTACCAGACGCTGCGCTGGATGCAAAGCCTGGGGGTGCGCTTTGAGCTGTACCAAACCGCCGTGCGCCAGGGTGGTCGCATGCACTTTCCGGCGGGCGCTGTGATCCAATTCTGGAATGGGGGGCCTGGCTTGACGCAGCGACTGTTCCGCACGGCCGAAGGGCGGGGCATTGGCGTGGTCTACGACGCGCTGGTGCTGGATCTCCTGACCACGACCGATGGGCGCGTCCAGGGAGTACGGGCGCAGACTCCGGAGGGCATCATGGATATTCACGCTGGCGCCGTGATCCTGGCCTGTGGCGGCTTTGAGGCCAGCGCAGCGCAGCGCGTCCGGTACCTGGGACCGGAGTGGGAGGATGTGCACGTGCGCGGCACGCGGCACAACACCGGGGAATTGCTGGAGCGCGTGGCAGCGCTGGGAGCCCAGATGGGCGGCCATCTGGATGGCGCCCACGCGGTCCCGGTGGATGCTGGGTCGCCGGTAGTGGGGGACCTGTACCTGGGCGATCTCACGGCCCGCCTGTCTTACCCCCTTGGGATCATGGTAAACCAGGACGCGCAGCGTTTTATTGATGAGGGGATGGATTTCAAGTCCTACAGCTATACCGTCATGGGCCCGGCGATTTTGCGCCAGCCTGGCGGCATTGCGTACCAGATCTTTGATCAGCAGACCGTGGAACGCCTGGAAACCCGCTACGGCTCCGGCAGCCGGCCAGTCATCGCCGAGACTATCGAGGAGTTGGCCAGTAAGCTGGGCCTGCCCCCGGAGGCGATGGTACGTACCGTCACAGCCTATAATGCTGCGGTCCAGAACGGACCTTTCAACCCGGCCATTAAAGATGGCAAACACACTCAGGGTGTTGAACCCACTAAGACCAACTGGGCCCTACGCCTGGACACGCCACCTTTTGTGGCGTACAGTGTGCGTTGCGGCATCACCTTCACCTACGGCGGCGTGCTGACGACGCCAGCGGCAGAAGTGCTGCACTGTGATGGCACGCCTATTCCTGGCCTCTACGCTGCCGGAGAGATCACCGGTGGCATTTTTTACCACAATTATCCTAGCGGTGCGGGGCTCATGCTGGGAGCCGTCTTTGGGCGTATCGCCGGCACCAGGGCTGCCGCTTGCGCGCTCCACGTCTAGGCCAGCCTCGTCGTACTGGCCGGAGAGGCTGGTGGACGGGGTCGGCTCGACGCCGTTGTTTGTGGGTCACTACGACTCGCGTATAATGTTTTCGACCTATGCTGCTCGTTCAATCATTGGAGGAATCGTGTATGAAGCTCCTCGTCCTTTCTGGCGGCAGGCACCCGTATCAGGAATCCACACCAGTCCTGGGAGCGTTTCTGAGCGCGGCCGGTCACGAGGTGACCATTACAGAAGACGCCTCTGTCCTGTCACGCGCCGCTGACATGCGTGGATACGATGTGCTGGTGTTCAATACCCGCCGGGAAAACCTGCCGGATTTTGGTGACCTGGCCTTGGCGCAGGCCGAACAAGACGGCCTGAAAGATTTCATCCGCTCTGGCAAGGGCTTTGTGTGCCTCCACATCTCCACGTGTCTGCCCAAGACCTGGCCGGAATATCACGCGATTACCGGCGGGGGATGGATTACGGGCGCAAGTTTCCATCCACCCTATGGGGAGTTCACTGTCAACGTGAGTGCCCCAGGCCATCCCGGCGTCCGTGGTGTCTCTAGCTTCACGACCCCCGATGAACTGTACATGGGCCTGGCGTTCACCGAGGGCAATGAGGTCTTTATTACGGCTGATGCGGCGGAAGGCACGCATCCCTGGGGACCGGAACGACAGCCAAAGCACATGCCAGGCGGCAGTTTTCCCCTGGGATGGACACGCCAGTACGGTGCGGGCAACGTCTTTGTGTTGCTGCTCGGCCATGATGCGCGGAGTTTTCAGACCCCAGCATTTCAGCAGATCGTGCTGAATGGCGTGGACTGGGCCACTGCATCTTAGCACCCTCTCCCGCTGGGAGAGGGAACAAAGTCTGTAGGGCAAAAAATCCCATACATTAGCTGCTCACCGTCACCTGGATGTTTGCTGTCTCTGGCCTTGCTGCGATGGCGTAACGATTCTCGGGCTTTGGCAGCCCCAGGTTGCCGCGCAGTGTGTCGGCTTCGTACTCGATCCGAAATAAGCCGCGCTCTTGTAAAATGGGGAGGACATAGTCAATAAAATCGCATACTCCATCAGGCAGAACGGCACCGCTGATGATAAAGCCGTCCGCTGCACCGGCTTCAAACCACGCCTGCATAGTGTCCGCGATGTGTGTCGGTGTCCCCACAAATACGCTCTTCGGCGTCGTAGTGCGCAGTGCGAGTTGACGCAGCGTTAAATGCTCTTCTCGGGCCACATATTTGAGCCTGTCCGTGGCACTTTCCCAACCATTGCGACCAAAGTCCCCGAGCTCAGGAAAGGGCGCATTCAACTCGAACTGGGTAAAGTCGAGGTCATTGAAATACCGACCCAGATAATGCAACGCATCTCTGATATCGACTAAACTGGCAATCTCCTGGTACTTCTGTTCTGCTTCTGCTGGAGTGTGCCCCACAATGGGGCTGCACCCTGGTAAAATGACAATCTCATCTGGATGTCTGCCGTGCTTTGCGGCCTGCTGTTTGACATCGTGATAGAACTGCGCTGCGTCCGCCAGTGTGCCCTGGCTGGTAAAGATGGCATCAGCGTGCCGCGCCGCAAAGGCTTTGCCCGCTTCCGATGAGCCCGCCTGAAAGAGCACGGGCCATCCTTGTTTGGACCTGGAAATATTCAATGGTCCTTGCACGGAGAAAAATTCACCTTTGTGGTTCAAGCGGTGCATTTTTGCGGGATCGATGAAGACGCCGGTGGCTTTGTCACGAATAAAAGCGTCGTCTTCCCACGAATCCCATAGTCCCTTGGTCACTTCCAAAAACTCGTGGGCCATGCGATAGCGCAGGTCATGTTCCGGATGTTCCGGCTTGCCGTAATTGAGTGCTGACCCTTCCAGCGGGGAAGTCACGATATTCCACCCCGCCCGTCCGTTACTCAGGTGGTCGATAGAGGCAAACTGCCTCGCGACAGTGTATGGGTCACTGTAAGTGGTAGACAACGTCGCAGCCAGGCCAATATGAGTCGTGACTCCGGCCAGTGTAGCAAGCAAGGTCAAGGGTTCAAAACGATTGAGAAAGTTGGGATGTGATTTTTCACTAATGTATAAACCATCTCCAAAAAACGCGAAGTCTAACTTTGCCGCCTCGGCTTTTTGTGTCAGGTTTTTATAGTAGTTGAAATTGATGGCGGCGTCGGTGACGGCGTGTGGGTGTCGCCATGATGACATGTTGCTGCCAGTGCCGGCAAGAAACGCGCCGAAACGCAACTGACGTTGTTTGGTCATTTTCCATCCCCCCTGTGGACATTGCTGAGTAACTCATAGGAATGGAGTCGTTTGCGAAAATCCTTTATGGCCGTGACGATAATCAGTTCCTCAACGTTATAACGACACTGCATATCATACAATTGCTGCAGCACCGTGTCCCGAGAGCCGTGCACCACGTTCATCTGGTGCATGGTAATGGTGTAGTTTTCCTGGGCTTGTCTGGCGAATTCCTCAGCGGCCGTCAGCGAGCCCACGCTGAAGGTCCTGTCGCTTTCCAGCCGAATGCGCACCATCTTAATGTCGGACGCATACTGCCTGGCTTCCTCGTCGGTATCCGCCGCCATCACGGAGAGCGCGAGCATCGCCCGGGGTGGTTTGCGCAGCGTAGCATCAAAACATGTGTGGTACGTGGCTAGCGCTTCGCTCATCGTGGTGGCATCGCTATTGAGAAACTGGGCAAAGACGTACGGCATCCCAAGGCTTGCCGCCATCTCAGCGCTCGACGTGGTAGTACCGAGTAAGAATACCTCCGCTGGTTGTGGGGGTATAGGGCTGGCTCGTAAGCCGTAGAGAGGATGGGTTTTATCCAGCCGATTGTGGAGGAATTGTTCCAGTTCAAGCAGCTTCTCGGCAAATGGCTGAGTCCGGTCTCCCAGCCCCTGCTGCAAAGCTCTGGTCGAGCGCGGCAGGCCGCCTGGTCCCCGGCCAATGCCCAGATCCACCCTGCCGGGGGCGAGCGACGCTAACACGTTAAAATTCTCCGCCACTTTATACGGACTGTAATGCTGTAACATCACCCCGCCTGAGCCCACACGCATGCGCGTCGTTTTCGCTAAGAGATGCGCGATCAGCACTTCTGGAGACGACCCCATGACCCGGTCGGAGCCGTGGTGCTCTGATACCCAAAAGCGGTGATACCCCCATGCTTCCGCTTTGGTAGCGAGTTCAACGGTATGTTGAAACGCTTCTGCGGCAGTTTCGGTGTCGTTCACCGGACTTTGGTCCAGAATACTCAACGTTAAACTCACAGTGTGCCCTTCCGTCCCCACTGCGCATGGCTGATAGACCGTTACAGCGCGGCTGCCAGCCTCTCGCTGCCCTCACCCTGGTGGCCGTATACCAGGGTCTCTCTGCAACCTCTCTGTCAACCGTATGATATGTGGAAAGGACAGGCATTGCAAACGCCGTTTTGGACAGAGTAGAAAGAACAAAAGCCCTTTTCGCCCCGCCCCCCTGGCCGCACGCCTGCCCCAGTGGCCCCCCCTCGCTCACACCTCTTCCCGCGGCGCCTCCAACACGTGCCGAGCCCGCGCTTGCAGGCAATTATGACCAGCCTCATCAAGAACCTGCACGAGTTTGCCCGCGCGCTGCATCTCACCGAGGATGAATGGTTCCACGGTATCCAGTTCGTCACCAGCGTTGGTCAGCAGTGCGACGACAAGCGTAAGGTGGGCTTGCAGCCCTCACACCAGTAACGTTTACACCCGGGTTGGTAGTGGTACTTCCCCCACAGATCGACGTCTTGGCTCTGGCACCGGGGACACTAGAGTGGACGATCTTTCCACCGCAGTACATGGATGTAGATCCTATGTAAGGGGAGCAAAGGGGAGCCAACGAGGGCCACTGTAG
>AR_comb_assmDRAFT_10674341_pt1 | contig 13661 bp, 8 predicted proteins | sample ArasoioldDNA_FD_10543 | JGI IMG/M metagenome (IMG submission 10543) | reverse complement strand
GGGGAGCACCGACGACCCGGCGGCGTTCAGCAGGCGCCCTTGCCCATGATGACGGCGCGCGGGGTCGCGAGCAGGATCTTGATGTCGGTCCACACGGAAACCCTGCGCGCGTAGCGCAGATCGAGGCGCACCATCTCGTCGAACGTCGTGCGGCTGCGGCCGGTGATCTGCCAGAGGCCGGTGATTCCCGGCTTTGCCTCGAGCACCCGTCGGCAGTGCCACGGCGCGTACTTCTGGACCTCGTATTCGAGCGGCGGCCGCGGGCCGACCAATGACATGTCGCCGCGCAGCACGTTCCACAGCTGCGGTAGCTCGTCGAGACTCGTCTTTCGAAGGAAGCTGCCAATCGGCGTGATGCGTGGGTCGTTGGTCAGCTTGAAGACGCCCTGGGCCTTCTTCTTTTCCTCATCGCTCGCGGTAATGAACCAGCTGACGTACTGCTGGTGGATGGCGTTGTCCGCGTTCACCCGCATCGAGCGGAATTTGAGCATGGTAAAGGGCTGGGCCTTCTCGCCAATACGCGTTTGCTTGAAAAAGACTGGCCCGGGCGACTTCAGCTTCACGAGCAGCGCGATGAGCAGGAACAGCGGCGAAAGCAGGGTGAGCAGCAGCGCACTGCCGGCGATATCCAGCGCGCGCTTGCAACCTTCCTGAATCCGTACGTCTTGCGGGCGCCCGGCCGATTTCTCGAGCAATGGCTCAACCGGAAAGAGCCCCTCGACGTCGGCCGGTTTCTGCTGAGCGAAGTGGACGTGCAGCTGCAACGCCACTGCGGCCGCCGCCGCCGCGTCGAGCCGCTTTCTCAGTTCGGTGCGGACTCTGGCCTCGAGCTCGCCGGCGACATTGGGCGCGTGGGAATCGATGTCTGGAACGATCAGACCGATCGTCGTTCCCCGCTCGAACCAGCCGAGGACATCGGTTTCGCGTTTGGCGGCCACGAGAGCGTCGATGGATTCCTCCCATCCATTCGGCGTCCCGTTCGCAGTGTGGCTGAGCAGCAGGACGATGAACGGCTGATTCGAACGATCGGCGCGCTTCCGCTCGCGAACGAGAACACTCCGGAACACCTGGTCGTTCATGACGTGCCGTCTGACAGCGCGTGGTTCGACGGCTCGCGCGTGCACCTCCGCGGCGCGGCCCGTATCCGAGCGACGACGGGCGAGTCCCAGATCGGATGTCAGCGTGAGCTCCGCCGGAGGGGCGTCAGGACTGGTGCCCAGAAAGCGCCACCGAGCCTGCGCACTTGCGTTTCCGAGTCCAAAAATGTTCACTGGGAAAGCCCCGCTGGCAGCTGATAGACACGGACCTGTAAGCGCTCGCCCTGGAATGCCGGGAGCATTTCCCGAAGCAGCTTCGTTACGCGCCCGCGGATTTCACCGGACACATCGGTGGACGACGCATCCTCCACATGCGTCAGCACGGCGCCGGCGACGCGGCCCTCGTGATACCAACCGATGACATCGGTGTCGCGAAGGCACTGGGCCAGACCGGTAAAAAGCTTTGTGGCCACCAGTGGATGGATGTGCCCGTTCAGCTGTGATTGCTGCAGATCCACAAGGAGAAGAAGAAACGGCCGGTTGGACAGTTCCGAACGTTTGCGCTCATTGGCGAGAAAGTATCGGAATGCTTCCTGGTTGTAGACCGCATCCACGCCGAGATCTCGCGCCAGATCGCACGAGCCGTGATCCGCATCCTCCTGGATTCGCAGCACCGTGTCATTCGGTAGAACCTGTTGTTGTCGTGCAGTCGAGGCCATGTCTACTGACTCACTTGTTCTTGCACCCTGCGCCGATCGAGAAAACCTCGCAGGTCAGAAGTGCGCCGGGTTGCAGCCTCGGAGCACCTGTAACGATTTCGCTGATTCGGCGGTCGCCGGTTGTGCAAAGGAATCGCCATCAGCCGTGTGACCGTGTCGAGGGGTGCGATTCGGAGAAGGTCAATGCTTCCAACGAGTTGGTGAGTCAACCGCCGTCGATCGTGCGACGCATTCGACAAACAGTCGCGCCAGCGCGGATGAAAAGTCGCCGCGATGAAGGACTTCCTCAAGGTGTCGACTGTGTAACCAGTTGTGCGTTGCCATGACTCGCGCGCTGTGAGGGCAGGTATCCCCTGAGCAGCGGCACCACTGCGTCGGCAAAGCCAACCGCCATCGCCCGCGCGCGTTCGAGGTCAGCGTCGTCGGCGCGCCACTCGATCATCACGACTGCGGCGTTGGTCCGGCCGCGGGTGAGCGCGTCCCAGATGGTGTACCCCTTGGCAACATAGAGATTCGTGAGGATCCGCCCGTTCACGTCGTACCAGAACAGCACGCCGGCTTGTCCGCCTGCACTCGGCAGGAGGAGCTGATTGAGTTCGACAGTTTCAGAAGGTAGAGCGAGGGTGATTCGAGAGGTCACGCCCCGAGGTGATCGGCTCCTGCCGTCAGTGAGCTCCTTGCCTTCCTTCTGATACTGGTGATAGCCCACGTAAAGTCGGATCGTTTCCCCTGAGGGATGCCGGTACACTCGCAGCAGTTCGTTATCGGCGCCGGTTAATCGAAAGCCCGACGCCGGGTCCGCGGTTGAATCGAGCGACCAGTCAGCGATCTGCGCGGGCAGCGTGACCAAGTCGCCGTTTAATCGGACTGCCGGCGCATGAAACGTCGCTCGCAGAAGGCCCGCGCACAAGAGAAGCGCGAGGATCCCGACATCGAGCGAGACCAGCCGCGGCAGCGTCAACGGTTTGGATGGCTGGCCGTCGGAGGTGGATCCCGTCGTTGCGTTGCGTCGCGACCCAAACGGCCCACTGTCTGACAGCAGTGACAGACAGGCAAACAGCAGGGCGTAGCCGATCAGCGACACGGCCAGCCCCTCCGCCAGATGGAGAACTCCAACCCGCAGATTGTTCCAGCCGTTGTACCCGAGGATTCCGACGATCGCTATCCGCACGCCATTACTCAGATAGGCGACGACGACCGAGATCGCCAGCAAGGCAGCGCGGCGCGGAAGGCTCTTTAACCAGAGAAACGAGGCGGCGAGCGCCATCGTTGCGACCGAGATCAGTTGATTAACGCCGCTGCATTCACGCAGGACTTCGAGCGTCAAGTTTGGCAGTACGATGAATATGTGATCGCGAATGGCCGGGATGCCGGAGAGGCGAAGGAGTCTGACGGCGATCGCGCCCGACAGCTGCTGGCTTGGCACCTGGAGCTCGCCGATCACTCGATCCCAGACCGGAATCCCTAAGATCAAATAGAGGACAGGAAACCACGCGACTCGGAAAACGGCGCCCCCAAAGAGCAGAAGCACAGCCCCTAAAGCGGTCACGACGATCGAGATCGACTCGACTGATTCGACGGCACCGAGGTGCCCGGCCAGCAGCATGGTGATGCCTGCTCCGGTCAGCGCAAAGCCCCGCACGTAGTCGGGTCCACAGGCCACCGCCTGCAGCTCTCGCGATCGCGCCTTCAACATGTAGCCACTGATGAGGGGGACCGCGAAGCCGTACGAATAGAGGTAGTTCGAGGACCAGGCGCCGACGATGTGGATCAGCACGCCCGCGTAACAGAGAAGGAAAGCCGCGGCAACGGCGGCGATCATGACTTTCTGGCGGTCCAAGGTCTCGTTCATCAACGATTCGAAGGCGTAGCTTCGCTCTGTCGGTTACAGCACCGGAGTTTGGCGAATGAGGGTCGCGCGACAGAAGTGTGCGGGACCGAATTGCGTGCAGGTTCCAAGTCCCGCAGCAGGAGGGAGCAAAGATGCGTCCCGGGTCACGGCGACCAGGTCTTGAGTCGTAAGTTGATGCGGAATAAAGCGATTAGTGGAAACGAGCGGGTGCAATGTCGAAATCGTCATTCCTGATGTCACCCTAACGTCAGACTTTTATCCGTGCCGAAGTAGACCTTTGCGCACTGTCGTGCTGACATCGGCGTTCCCGCTGGCCGAGAGTTCGTTCACGGGGCGACGTTATGCGGCTCGAGATGTCCGACGAACAGTCTGAAATCCGCGCGTTTTGGGCCGCCGCTGTACCGCCGTTCGCGAACCGACGCGGGTGTGGGAAGTCCGTGGCATGTCTTGTGCGTCCGGGACGGTCGACTTCATGAGGTTTTCAATCGTGAAACCGAGCGGTTCCAGGGCGGGAGCGTGCGCGTGACTGTGCCAGTAACACAGGTGGATGCGATCTTGAGTATCTGGAACGACCACCTGGAGGTTGCCCAAGCGCTTCCGAGGCTGGCGTCGGACGTGGCGAGCGCTGTGGATCTCATCGCGGCTTCGATGGAGGCGGGCGGTTGCCTGCTGCTGGCTGGCAACGGCGGATCCGCGGCGGACGCGCAACATATTGCGGCGGAGCTCACCGGTCGCTTTCTAAAGGACCGACGCGCGCTACGTGCGCTCGCGCTTCATGCGAACGGCTCTGCGCTGACCGCCATCGGTAATGACTACGGCTACGACGAGGTGTTTGCCCGGGAGCTGTCGGCGCATGCGAGGCCGGGCGACGTCTTGCTGGCCATTTCGACGAGCGGCAACAGTCCGAATATTCTCCGCGCGATTGAGGTCGGCCGCGAGCATGGTGTCATCGTGATCGGTTTGACCGGCGAAGGAGGAGGCCGCATGCGCGAGCTCTGCGATCTCTGTCTCTGCGCACCCTCCACCCGGACGGCGCGGATTCAGGAGATGCACATCACCATCGGTCACACGATCTGCCAGTTGCTGGAAGAGAGGCTCTGCTGATGTCGGCTGGCCAGGTGACGCGCGAGATTGCGTTCGATTGCCGATTCTTCCTCGGCGACCGCCCCTGCAAGTGGCACAAATCTACTGGTGTGCTGTGCCAGTGCGATCATTACGAACCCGTTTCGGAACGGCTGCTGATCATCAAACTCGACGCGATGGGGGATGTGCTCCGGACGACTGCGCTCCTCCCGGCGCTGGCCGAAGCGCATCCCCGCGCGGCGATCACGTGGATTACCAGGAAGGAATCGAGGCCGCTGCTCGAGCGCAATCCGTACATCACCGAGATCGTGACCTACGGTGAGGATGCTCTCATTCAGCTGCAGACCAGGACGTTCGATCGCGTCATCAATCTGGATGCCGGTAAAACCAGCGCCGCTCTGGCAAGCGCGGCCAACGCGCCGCGCAAGGATGGGTTCGTCCTCGATCCTCGCGGAGTCGTTCAAGCGACCAACGACGCCGCACGGGCGTGGCTTCAGCTCGGTGTGTTCGATGATCTGAAGCGCCAGAATGTCCGAACCTACCAGGATTTGATGGCTGACATTCTCGAGCTGCCCGGATGCTCGCATCGCTACGTGTTCGAACTTGGCGACGACGAGCGCGCTCGGGGCCGCGCGCAACTCGAGCGGCTCGGAGTCGATTTTACGCACCCGGTGATCGGTCTCAACACTGGGGCCGGACACCGGTGGGAGCTCAAGCAATGGCGCGAGGATGGCTACATCGAGTTGATTGAGCGGCTGGCGCGCACGCACGGCGCACAGTTCGTTTTGCTCGGCGGCCCGGAAGAGCGTGAGCGGCACGTCCGTCTCCAGGCGGCGTGTACTGTGCCCCTTATCGATGGCGGCTGCGACAATCCCGTGCGAGCGTTTGCTGCGCTCGTTGCCGCGTGCACGCTCGTGGTGACCGGGGACACGCTCGCGATGCACCTGTCGCTCGCGCTTGGCCGACGCACAATCGTGCTGTTTGGACCGACCAGCGCGCCTGAAATCGACCTGTATGGCCTTGGTGAGAAGGTCGTGCCTCGCATGGAGTGTCTCGGTTGCTACAAGCCGTCATGCGATTTCGTGCCCAATTGCATGGATCTGATCTCGACCGACATGGTCGAAGCGGCCGTAAACCGGCAATTGACCGCCGAAGTTCCGGTCGCTTGCAGGACCGTGAGCGTTCGACCATGAACATGGAACTTCTCTCCCGTTTTGGTGCCACGCGCGTACTCGTGCTCGGGGACGCGATCGTCGACGAGTATCTGTCGGGTGACTGTTCCCGCTTGTCGCCGGAAGCGCCGGTACCGGTTCTTCGGGTCAAGTCGCTTCGGCAAACACTGGGCGGCGCCGCGAACACGGCCGCCAACATCACAGCACTCGGTGGCCACGCACAGTTGATAGCCCTGACCGGCGCGGACGCGAGCGGAGAACGTCTGGCGGCCCTGTGCCAGGAGGCCTCGATCGATCTGATTCCGGTCCGTGACGGACGGGCGACCCTTCGCAAGGCCCGCGTGGTCGGTCAGCATCAGCAGCTCGTGCGCCTCGATTTCGAAGAGAATCACCAGATTGACGAGGTGACCGAAGGTCGCGTGATCGCGCTCGTCCGTGAACGCCTCGACGTGTGCGACATCGTGGTGCTCTCGGATTACGCGAAGGGTTTCCTGACCCAGAGAATCTGCGAATCCGTGATCGCCGATGCGCACGCGCTCGGCAAGATGGTCATCGCGGATCCTCGACCCGAACATCGTTCGTATTACAGGCACTGCGACTACCTGACGCCGAACTGGAAAGAGTCGAGGGGCCTGTTGGGCCAACCGGAGGAATCTGCCACGACCGAACGCATTGAAGCGACCGGTCGCGCGCTCGTTCGCGAACTCGATACCAACCTGCTACTGACCCTCGGGCCGGGAGGCATGACGTTCTTCGGGCGTGATGGCCTGGAGCTGTTCTCGGTGCCCACGGAAGCCCGTGAGGTCTTCGACGTCAGCGGCGCCGGCGACACCGTAGTCGCTGCTTTCGCGCTGGCGCGCGGAGCGGGTGCTTCGCATGTGGAGGCTGTGGCGCTCGCCAACCGGGCGGCGGGGATCGTGGTTGGCAAGCTCGGGACCGCAACCGTGACCCCGCAGGAGTTGCTGGGGACGCATGCCGATGCGGCGCGGCTGGTACCGCGACGAGAGCTGGCCCTTCTTGCCGATGCGTTGCGCGCGAAAGGCAAGCGGATCGTCACCGTGAACGGATCGTTCGATCTGCTGCATGCCGGACATCTCCACATCCTGCGCGAAGCGAGCCGGCAAGGCGATACCTTGATCGTGGGACTCAACAGCGATGCGTCGATCAGAGGCTACAAGGGCCCCGATCGACCGCTGATTCCCGAAGCCCAGCGCGCCGAGATGCTGCTGGCGCTCCGCTACGTCGACTACGTGCACGTTTTCGATGAGTCGGAGCCGATGCCGTTTCTGGATGAGATCCGGCCAGACGTCCACGTCAATGGTGCCGAGTACGGCGAGGACTGCATTGAGGCCGCACTGGTCAAGCGTCACGGCGGACGGATTCATCTAATCAACCGGATTGCCGGTCTCTCGACCAGCGGACTCATTGCGCAGCTGTCCGGTGGAACCGGAGCCGAGCGCCTAACCAGTCGGTCGTCAACGATTCTGTGTGAGTGGTAGCAGCGCCATGAACGAGACCCGCCCGGCAAGTGGCCGCCGACAGATCGTCAGGACGGTGTTCTGGATTGTCGCCATCCTTCTGACCGCGTTCGCCTGGGCCGGCTTGTCATTGAAAGAGCTGCTCGCCGCCGTCGCGTTCTGAAGTCCACGGATCGCGTCTGCCGTGGAGCCACGCTCTTGATGGGTGTTTACGGCCGTGCTCCAGATTGCCTCGCAATCGGCCATCACATTCCGGCACCGCGTCGCGTCCGTCGATGCGTACCGCGGGCTGGTGATGTTCCTGATGCTTGGCGAGGTGCTGCACACCTGCGATGTTTCGGCCGCGCTGCCTGCATCCAGGTTCTGGCGCTTCGTCTGCTTCCAGCAGACGCACGCCGCATGGGTCGGCTGCTCGCTCCACGATCTGATTCAGCCAAGCTTCTACTTCCTGGTTGGCGTTGGCCTTTTCCTCTCGATGCGTCGCCGTGCGTCCTCCGGGCAGACACGGGCGTCACTGGCCTGGCACGCGATCGCGCGATCGTTCGCGCTCATCATTCTGGGGATGTTCTTGGTCGCCGTCCATCCGCGGCAGTGGGTCTGGAACTTCGTGGATACGCTGACGCAGATTGGTCTTGGCTATCCGTTCCTGTTCGCAATTGCACGGCGGCCGAAACGTGATTGGTATGTCGCGCTCGCCGCGATTCTGTTCGGCTACTGGCTGTTTTTCGCGTTGAGTCCGCTGGCCCCGCCCGACTTCGCCTACGACCGGGTCTTTGTGTCTCCCGAATGGCTCTCGCTTCACGGGTTGCACGGCTTCGCGGCGCACTGGCAGAAAAATGCGAACGTCGCCGCGGCCTTCGATCGCTGGTTCCTCAATCTGTTTCCGGCGGACGTCCCGCACGACGGCTACACCAGCGGGCTGACGACGCTCAACTTTATCCCGTCAATCGCGACGATGATTATCGGTCTGATGGCCGGCGAGTTTCTGACGCGCGAAAGGCTCACTACACGCAGGTTGCAGTGGCTGGTCCTGTCGGGGGTGGTGCTGCTTGGAGTCGGTTGGGGACTCGGCGTCGCCGGAATCTGCCCGGTCGTGAAGGCGATTTGGACACCGAGCTGGGTGCTTTTCAGCGGGGGTTGGTGCCTGCTCTTTCTTGCCGCCTTTTCCGCGCTCCTCGATGTCGGCGGCGTGACGTGGCTGGCGTTTCCACTCACTGTGATTGGGACCAACTCGGTTGTCGCCTACAGCCTGTCCCACCTGTATCCCTCGTTCGCGTTCAACAGCCTGCGCCGCATCGTCGGTGCGGCGCCGTTCCAGAGCTTTGGGCAGCCGTACGAACCGTTCGTGTACGGGTGCGCCGTGCTCGTGATGTATTGGCTCGCCTTGTACTTCTTCTACCGCCGGCGTATCTTCGTGCGAATCTGAGGGGTTCGTCATTCACGAATTGTCGGCGTCGCCAGAACGGACAAAAGTGATCCGTGAGGCCGACAAAAGTCCGTCCTCCAGCTTCTCGCGACCAGGATCCGCACGGACTCTCGACGATTCGGCACGCACACAATCTCCCAAGTTGACATGCATTTGCGCCGATTACGCTGGGTGGCCGATCCTTTGCTCGGAGCGCTGATTACGTCCCTCTGTCTGAGTTTCCCTGAGCGTGGTTGACGCTCCGAAAGGATTTGCGCGACGTGATCGGATCAATCCGTCCTCTTAAGGCTTTGCGTATCGCTCTCGTCGCGATCTTCTTAGTCGGTCTTGTCGGAACCTCAGGCCACACACCCGTTTTTGCGCAATCGGGCATCGCGTTCGTGCAAGGGAACTACGCGACCCCGCAGAGCCCCCAGGCGTCCGTTGCCCTGCCGTACACGGCGACCCAGACGGGGGGGAGCCTCAACGTGGTCGTTGTCGGCTGGAACGACACCACAGCACAAGTGCAGAGCGTGGTCGATACCCTTGGCAATACCTACGTCAGGGCAGTGGGTCCAACCGCTCTGGCCGGCCTTGGAACTCAGAGTATCTATTACGCAGCGAACGTGCTCGCCGCCGGCGCTGGCGCCAATACCGTCACCATCACATTCACCGCGGCAGCTCAGTACGTGGATGTCCGGATTGCCGAGTACCGCGGGGTCGATGCTACCAGTCCGCTCGACGTCGTCGCTGGCGCAACTGGAAGCGGGGCGTCCAGCAATAGCGGCGCCGTCACTACCACCAACGCCAACGACCTGCTGGTCGGCGCCAACCTCGTCTCACAACTCACGACCGGCGCGGGTACCAGTTACACGAATCGAATGATTACATCTCCAGACGGCGACATCCTTGAAGATCGGATCGTCACCTCCGTCGGGAGCTATAGTGCGACGGCGTCCCTTTCAGGCGGCTCGTGGGTCATGCAGATGGTCGCATTTCGCGCGGCCGGCAGCCCCATTGATTCCCAGCCGCCGACGGCACCGACCGGGCTGACGGCGACTTCTGCCTCGAGCAGTCAGATCAACCTGACGTGGACGGCATCCACGGACAATGTGGCGGTGACTGGCTATCGCATCGAGCGGTGCCAGGGAGCGGGATGCTCGACCTTTGCGCAGATTGGCACATCGACGCTGACCACCTACAACGACACCACGGCGAGTGCGTCCACGACCTACAACTATCGAGCACGCGCCACGGATGCGGCGACAAACCTGAGCACCTATTCGAACACCGCGAGCGCTACGACGCCAGCCGCGCCAGATACCCAGCCGCCGACGGCGCCGGGCGGGCTGACGGCAACGGCCGCGTCGAGTAATCAGGTGAATCTGTCATGGTCGGCCTCGACCGACAACGTAGGGGTGACAAACTATTTGCTCGAGCGGTGCCAGGGCACGGGATGTTCGAGCTTTACGCAGATTGGGACGTCGACTCTCACCAGCTACAGCGATACGACAGCGAGCCCGTCCACGAGCTACGGCTATCGGGTCCGCGCGACCGATGCGGCAGCGAATCTCAGCGCGTACTCGAACACCGCCGGCGCAACGACACCAGGCACACCCGACACCCAGCCGCCCACAGCGCCGAGCGCCTTGACCGCGACAGCGGCGTCGAGCACCCAGATCAATCTGGCGTGGACAGCCTCGACCGACAACGTCGGTGTGACTGGCTATCGCATCGAGAGGTGCCAGGGCACTGGATGCTCGACCTTTGTGCAGATTGGGACGTCCACGCTCACGAGTTACAACGACACGACCGCCAGCGCATCCACGACGTACAGCTATCAGGTACGCGCGACTGACGCGGCGACGAATCTGAGCGGGTACTCGAACAACGCGGCCGCGACGACTCCGGCTGCGCCAGACACGCAGGCGCCCACGGCGCCGAGCGGGCTGGCCGCGACGGCCATGTCGAGTACGCAGGTCAATCTGTCGTGGACGGCCTCAACCGACAATGTCGGGGTGACTGGCTATCGCATTGAACGCTGCCAGGGCGCCGGATGTTCGAGCTTTGCGCAGGTTGCGACGTCGGTGGCGACGAGCTACAACGACACAGGAACGGCGGCGGGTACGACCTACAACTATCGAGTTCGGGCGACTGACCTGGCTGCCAATTTCAGCGGCTATTCCAACACTGCGACGGCGACGACTCCGGATACCCAGGCGCCCACGGCGCCGGGCGGGCTGACAGCGACCGCGGCCTCGAGTACCCAGATCAATCTGGCGTGGACAGCATCGACCGACGACGTCGGCGTCACCAATTACTTGATCGAACGCTGTCAGAATGCCGGCTGCTCTACGTTCGCGCAAATCGCCACATCCACGACGACGTCGTACAACAACACGGGACTCGGCGCGTCGACGAGCTATAGCTACCGGGTTCGCGCCACCGACGCGGCGGGAAACCTCAGCGGATACTCTGGGGTGGCGACTGCGCAAACACCGGGCAGCACACCCAACCCAACGTTTGTCCAGGTGAATTCTGCCGTACCGCAAACATCGCAGGCGAGCGTGGCAGTCCCGTACCTGCTCGCCCAGCAGGCCGGTGATCTCAATGTGGTCGTCGTCGGTTGGAATAGCTCGTCTGGTACGGTTAGCTCCGTCGTCGACACGCGCGGCAATACCTACGTGCGGGCGGTCGGGCCGACAGTGTTCACCGGTCTTGCCACACAGAGCATCTACTATGCGGCCAACATCGTCGCCTCGGCTGCCAACACCAACACCGTAACGGTCACCTTCAGCGCTGCGGTTCCGTTCGCTGATATCCGCATCGCAGAGTACAGCGGCATCACGTCGCTCAATCCGGTGGATGTTGTCGCCGCCAATCAAGGGAGCGGAACCACCAGCGACAGTGGAACAGTGGCCACGACCAACGCCAGTGACCTCCTCGTGGCGGCCAACATGGTGTCGTCGACAACCACCGCGGCTGGCGTCTCATTTACAAGCCGCGTGATCACCAATCCAGACGCTGACATCCTGGAAGACCGTGTTGTCACGAGCGTCGGCAACTACAACGCCACCGCATCGATGTCGTCGGGCTCGTGGATCATGCAGATGGTCGCGTTCAAGGCTGGCACTGCGGCTCCTGATACCCAGAATCCGACGGCTCCGAGCGGGTTAACCGCGACAGCCATTTCTGGAACTCAAATCAATCTGGCATGGACGGCTGCTACGGATAACGTTGGCGTCGCCGGGTATCGAATCGAACGGTGCCAGGGCGCAAGCTGCTCGAGCTTCGCTGAAACCACAGCGACAACCGGGACCGGCACGACTTATAGCGACACCTCCGTCGTCGACAGCACCTCGTACAGTTATCGAGTCCGCGCCTTCGATGGAGCCAGCAATCTGGGGCCGTACTCGGCTACGGCGAGCGCGATGACGCCTGCGCCAGACATCGAGCCGCCGAGTGTGCCAGGAACGTTGACTGCGACCACGGTGAGCGGCACCCAAATCGACGTGGCGTGGGGCCCGGCGACCGACAATGTCGGTGTCACGGGGTATCGGCTCGAGCGCTGCCAGGGTGTGGGGTGCACGGTGTTCTCGAAGCTCGGGACTACGATCACCGGCACAAGCTTCAGTGACACGGGCCTCAACCTGAACACCAGCTATAGCTACATCGTTCGTGCACAGGACGCGCCCGGTAACCTGGGACCCTATTCGAACGTGGCATCGGCGACGACGCTCAACGTCAACCCGCAGCTCGTGGCGGCGTACTCGTTCGATGAAGGGACCGGGACAACCGTCGCCGACCTCTCTGGTCATGGAAACAACGGCACGGTGTCGAACGCTACGTGGGCGTCCGCTGGCAAGTTTGGCAAAGCGTTGACGTTCAACGGTACGACCGCGCTCGTCACGATTCCGGATGCCCCGATGCTGCGGCTAACGGCGGGCATGACGTTGGAGGCGTGGGTCAATCCGGTCATCAATGGCGGCTGGCGGGACGTGATCTATAAGGGCAACGACAACTATTACCTCGAAGGATCGAACAGCTCGGGATTCCCGGGCGTCGGCATGACAGTCGGCTCCACCCAGGCCGAGGCCTTCGGCGCGGCGTCGCTGCCCACCAACACGTGGACATTCCTGGCCGCGACCTACGATGGGACCACGCTGCGGTTTTACGTCAATGGCACGCAGGTCTCCAGTGCGGCTCGAACCGGATCAATCGTGACGTCGTTCAACGCCCTGCAGATTGGCGGCGACAGCATCTACGGTCAGTTCTTCCAGGGCATGATCGACGAGGTCCGCGTCTACAACGTGGCCCTTTCGCCAGCGCAGCTGCAGGCGGACATGGCAACGGCAGTCGGAGGATCGTCCCCCGCGCTGAGTCTCAGTCCCATCAGCGTCAACTTCGGTAACGTCGGCGTCGGAAGTCCGAGTGCGCCAGCCAGTGTTTCGGCGACCAATGTCGGCACGGCGTCGCTGAACATCTCGAGTATCACCTTTACCGGCCTGCAGGCATCGGATTTCAGCCAGACGAACAACTGCGTCGGCACGCTCGCCCCGGCGGCAAGCTGCAGCATTAATGTCACCTTCACGCCGGCTGGCGGCGGGACCCGGAACGGCACGCTGTCGGTTACTGACAATGCCCCCGGTAGCCCGCACACCGTTCCCTTGACCGGCAACGGCGTCGGGTTCTCAATCAGTCCGCAGACGGCCACGCTGACGCCAATTCTCGCGCAGCAGTTCACCGTCACCGGAGCTGGAGGGAGTTCGGTCATCTGGTACGTCGACGGAATCGCAGGAGGAAACGCCTCAGTCGGCACGGTGACGAGTGGCGGGCTTTACGCACCGCCCAACGCCGCAGGTTCGCACACCGTAACAGTCGCGACCACTGATGGCACTAAATCGGCGACAGCCGC
>AR_comb_assmDRAFT_10377390_pt1 | contig 13661 bp, 4 predicted proteins | sample ArasoioldDNA_FD_10543 | JGI IMG/M metagenome (IMG submission 10543) | reverse complement strand
GCAACCCGATTCGTTCCAACTCCTCAAGGATGGTGATGTTATCCTTGTTGCTGAAAAATTGATGGACACTTCCAGCTACTTTAGGACCGACGTCCTCGAGATTTTGCAAATCCTCTAAGGAAAATTTTCTGAAATCAAGCAAATGATCTACGGCATGAGCCAGCGTTTTAGCTGACGTCTCACCGATGAAACGAATACCCAGGCCAAATATCAAGCGGTGTAAAGGTTGCTTCTTGGAGTTTTCGATTGCTGTTTGCAAATTATCTATCGATTTTTTGCCGAAGCCTTCCAGCATACTAATCTTGTCAAAATTAAGTTTGTAAATCCCGGGGATGTCTTTTAGGAAACCGAGTTCATAAAATTTCCGCACATTGGCTTCACCAAGCCCACGAATATCCATTGCATCTTTGCTCACAAAATGAATGATACGTTCAACTACTTGTGCTGGGCATTCAATATTAACACATCTCCAGGCTGCTTCGCCTTCCTCTTTGAATAATTTACTGTCGCAAACAGGACAGGTTTTTGGAAAGTGAATTTTCTTTTCGTTGCCTGTTCGAACGTCGGGTAGTGATTTTACAATATAAGGAATCACGTCGCCGGCCCTCTCTACAAGAACTGAGTCTCCGATCAGGAGATCTTTATCGCGAATAACGTCCTCATTAAAAAGCGAAATAGACCCAACGGTAACTCCTCCAATCGGTACCGGCTGAATTTTCGCAACAGGAGTAATGGATCCCGTGCGACCCACCTGGAATTCGACATTCAACAATTTACTCGTCGCTTGCCTTGCTTTGAATTTAAATGCAATAGCCCATCTCGGATGATGGGTGGTCATTCCCATTTTATCCTGCATGTCGATATCATTGACCTTGATGACCATGCCGTCGATTTCATAAGGCAAATTATCTCGCTGTAACTCGAATTCATTGCAATAAAGAATAACAGCATCGATCCCCTTCAAAACTTTTTTTTCTTTTTGCGGGCTTCTAAACCCAAGCTCCCATAACATTTCTAGCCAGCCTGAATGTGTGCCCAATTCCTTTGCTAATTTTTTCCCGGGTAAAAGCGTGTAGTCACTCATGCTATAAACAAATGCCTCCAAACTTCGCTTCCTTACTTCTGTCGGATCTTTTATACGGAGAGTTCCTGATGCAGCATTTCGCGGATTGGCAAGCGGGGCCATGCCTTGCTCCATGAGTTGTTCATTGAATTTTTTGAAGTTGTTTTTATTGATCAAAATCTCACCCCGTATTTCAATTTGCTGGATGCCATATTTCGAGAATTTTGCGGAAAGTGGTATCGAGCGGATTTGTTTGATGTTGATGGTGACATCATCTCCTTGCACACCGTCTCCGCGCGTGGCTCCTCGCGCCAGGAAATCATTCTCATAAATCAAGGATATGCTTGCGCCGTCGAATTTTGGCTCCACACAATATTCAATCTTATTGAGCCCGGTTAGCTCACGCGCCTTTCGATCAAAGTCCACAAGGTCTTCGCTGTTGTACGAGTTGTCCAGGGAAAGCATCGGAACCAGGTGTTGCACCGTGGGAAAATCCTTTGTCAATCCCTTCGCCACTCGTTGCGTAGGCGAATCAACTGAGATCAACGAGGGATTTTCGCTTTCAATTTTTTCGAGTGCCTTAAAAAGTTGGTCGTATTCAAAATCCGAGATCAAGGGGTCGTTTAATATGTAGTAACGGTACTCATGGAAACGCAAACTGTCCCTGAGAATATCAACCTTATTTTTTGAAATGGTCCTTTCAACCTCTTTCAGTAATTGGTCGGTCGCTCTCTGAAGTTTAGTCGTTTCTTCTTTCGTGTACATAGATCAGAATTTGCTGGTCGTAGATATTTTGAAGTCAAAACAGCATTTTGACAATTTTAGATGTCTTACTTATTGTGAGAGATTTTTTAGACCCCCATCTTGTAAATTCTTACATAATTTTTTCATTTTAAGTGCCTAATTACCCAAGGAAAGGATTTGGAAAAAATGACAAGCTTGTATTATTAAGTTATTGAAAAAAATTTTGTGTAAATAATACATATTGACTACATTTAAATCCCCAAAACGCTTAAAAAACTAACGATTATGCTTTTAAAACGACTGCTTCGTTGTGTGGGCATTGCCACACTATTCCTATTTTTATCTTCCTCTGCATTTGCACAAAAGACAGTTACAGGTAAAGTTAATGATAGTAAAGATGGATCAGCCCTTCCTGGGGTATCTGTGACGGTTAAGGGAACTAGCACAGGTACTACCACTAAGACGGACGGTACCTTTACTCTAAACGTTCCTGACAATGCGAAGACGCTTGTTATTTCTTCAGTGGGCTACGCCACGCAGGAGGTCAGCATTGGAAGTGAATCATCCATTGATGTCTTGCTCGTAGCTTCCACTTCGAATTTGAATGAGGTGGTCGTTGTGGGCTATGGAACGGCGCGTAGAAAAGACTTAACGGGTTCTTATACTTCCATTTCTTCTAAAAACTTCAACCAGGTGCCATCGGCTACTCCGGATCAACTGCTACAGGGAAAGGTGGCCGGTTTACAAATTGTTGTGGCCAGTGGCCAACCAGGCGCTGCAACTATAGTAAAAATTAGGGGTAACAATTCGATAAGAGCAGGTACGAATCCATTATATGTGGTAGATGGAGTACCCTTAGACGGAAGATCAGCGAGGCCTACATTCTCTGGCGTGAGTGGACTGGGAAATTTGCCTGATGCCAACCCTCTTACGTATCTCAATCCAGCTGACATAGAAAGCGTCGCTGTTTTGAAGGATGCCTCAGCATCAGCAATCTATGGTTCACGCGGTGCCAACGGTGTTATACTTATCACTACGCGGGCGGGCGCTTCTGGTCCTATGAGAGTTGATGTGGGAGCCGCTTGGTCAACTGATGCTCTTCTAAAGCAGCCTGACGTGTTAAGTGCGGGAGAATATAGAGCTACTTTACCAAAATACAACGCACATTCTGATTCAGGGGCTTCCTTTAAACCTTTTGATGAAATTGTACAACACAAAATAACACAGAATTATTCTCTCGCGCTAAGTGGTGGTTCAGAGAATGCCAGGTATCGGGCATCGTTCTTAGCATCCAGCAATCCCGGCATTATTCGGAAATCTAAATTGGATAAGTACATAGGTAACTTCAACGGTACATATAGACTTTTAGATAAAAAACTTACAATAGCTTTTGGAGTTACTGCGGCCAGCACAAAAGAACAGATAGCGCCTGTAAGCAATGACCCTGGTAGTACGGGCAATCTTGTATCATTAGCGATGCAATGGAATCCTACACTGTTAATGAAGCGCTCGGATGGTTCTTACGTCGTGAATAAAAATGGCCAGGTAAATCCCCTTGCTCTTTCTGATGCATATAATGATTATGCCCGTGTTGTGACTTTGTTGGCTTACATAACTGCTTCGTATAAAATCATACCTGATCTTGAATACAAATTATTATATGGCGCTAATCAAAGTGTAGGGGACCGATATAACGAATTGCAGGGATGGATTACAGGGACAGGAGGTAATGCTGATGGAAAAGGACAGGCGACTGTTGGTAGTTCATCGTTATTTTCGCAAACCCTCTCGCATACTCTCACATATTCAAAACAATTTTCGAGTTTGCACTTTACGGCGTTGGCTGGTTATGAATATGGTTCAACCTCCTACAGAACAAAATATACAAGTGTTTATGGATTCAATTATAATTTGAAGTCAAATAATTTGATACCTGTGCATTACTATGACAATATGCAGGATGGTGCAAGGGCTAATTTGACAACTTCTTCAAGCTATGACCCGTCCGTAGAACTACAATCTTATTTTGCAAGAGTACAACTCAATTATAAGGATAAGTATAATTTCTCAGCTTCATTTAGGGCCGATGGATCGAATAAATTCGGGGAAAATAACCAGTATGGATATTTCCCTGCCTTATCTGCAAGTTGGAATATTACTTCGGAAAATTTTATGAAGAATGTTCGAGTCTTTAACAATTTGGCTTTAAGAGTTGGATGGGGTGAAACAGGCAACCAGGCTTTTCCAGCCGGGGCGGCAGTGGATCGCTACCGATATAATTCAAATGGAAGTTTAGGTGTCGTCAATTTTGCAAACCCCGACTTGAAATGGGAGACTTTGGAATCTTCGAATGCAGGAATTGACTTTGCGATTTTGAACAACAAGTTATCCGGCTCTATCGATGTATTCAATAAAAAGACTAAGGACCCTTTATTTCCTGGTACGCTGCCCGCGCCGGCTCCAAGTGGGATAATTTGGGAGAATTTGCCAGGATCTATTAGTAACAAAGGTTTCGAGGTCGCCCTTGATTGGCTCATTATTCAAAAAAGTAGTTTAACCTGGAGATTGGGAGGGAATGTGACCTATGTGAAAAATAAATTTGAATATCCCCCCATTGGTGCATCGCCTCTTGTGCTTACGGGTCAGTTAAATGGTAAAGGTACTTCCCAGACATGGGTTCAAGCCATTGCGCATGATCAACCAATTGATGTTTTCTTCTTGAGGAAATTTCATGGGTTTGACAAAGATGGTTTTGCTATTACAGATGGCGCTGCATCTTATGCAGGTGATCCCAACCCTCTTGTAACTGTGGGGATTAATTCTGAACTCGATTACAAGAAATTCACGCTAATATTAAATATGCATGGCGCCTTTAATTATTACATTTATAATAACACTTTGCAATCAGTAACCGGCCTGGGTTTTATTACAAATGGCAGCAATATTTCCAAACAATTGCTTAATACTCCAGAAAACGTTGCAAATCCTGTGTCAGCTTCTACGCGATATATGCAAAAGGGAGATTTTATGAAGTTAGGAAACCTGACACTACGATATAACATTGGGAATGTTGGAAAAGTGCTCAAGAATGCGTCGGTCTACGTTTCAGGATACAATGTCTTTGTCATTACAAACTATAAAGGATTTGATCCTGAAGTAAATGTTTCCAAAACTGACTTCTTCAGTACAGGTATTCCTTCAATAGGTATTGACTATGTTGGCTATCCATCGGTTAGAACATTTACTTTCGGACTTAATTTTAGTTTATATTGAAAAAACCCATTATTATTTTTGGATTTTTAAAAGTGATAAATATGAAATCTAATAAAATTCTTATTATAATCTCAGCGGCCTTTCTACTGGCAGATTGCACCAAGTTGGATACTAAGCTGCACGATTCCTTAACACCCGGTGGGTCCGGTGGGGGAGCGTTAGATCCTCAATCCCTTCTCAATAGCGCCTACAATTCCTTGCAAACTCCTTTGAATAACCAGGATCAGGTATTTTCACTGCAGGAAAATACAACTGATGAATGTTTGGTGCCGACCCGCGGAGGTGATTGGGATGATAACGGCGTTTGGCGTGTGCTACATGCTCATACCTGGGATGGAACTCATACGCAAGCTCTTTCGGTTTTTATCAACTTAGGGCAAGTGGAAAGTAATGCCACGACCGTTCTTGCTAGTGGTGCGTCTACTGAACAAGCAGCCCAGGCCATATTCTTAAGAAGCCTTGCTCAATATTATTTCCTCAACTTGTATGGGCAGGTGCCTTACCGGACAATTGCAAAATACAACTCCATTGATGCCGCGCCCGTAATGCCTCCGGCCGATGCAATTGATACATTGGTTAGTAACCTAACTGGAATTATTCCTAATTTAACCTACGCTGCAACTGGCACAGGGTTGGCCGCACCTTATAAGGCTAGTCCCGATGCAGCGCGTTTTTTGTTAATGAAGGTATTGCTGAACAAGCAATGGTTCCTGAACCCACAAAATCCTGCTGCCGCTGCTGCCGCAGATATGCAGCAAGTCGTTACTCTGGGACAGGCGATAATTAGCAGCGGAAAATACAGCCTAACACCTTACTACTTTGATAATTTTGGCCCTAATAATGGTGGATTTGATCCAGGTTATGGCTACGGTCCAGGAAAGGAAGCAATTTTTTCTTTCCCAAATCAACCAGGAGTAAGCCAGGTTAGTGGAATCAACAGCGTCGGTGTTGATGCAAGATGGATGATGGCTCTGCACTATAATTCAAAAGGACACGCGGGAGATGGTATTTACGGAAGTGCAGGTTGGAACGGCTTCAGCACTGTTGCGGATTTTTATAATTCTTTTGGAGCTTCTGATACTATGAGGAGAGGAAATGTCTTTTATCCAGGATTAACAAACAAAATAGGAATGAAGGTTGGACTTTTACAAGGACAGCAACTTGATGAAACTGGGGCAAACAGGAAAGACCGCAATGGAGGTAACCTGTCATTTAACTTGACTGTTAATCTAGTAGAGCCCGACCCAGTTACGCTGGAGGATAATGGTGTCCGAATCATTAAATATGCTCCCGATAACGAGAATTATAATAGTGGTCAACAAGGCAATCAATTGCAAATTTTCAGATATGCAGATGTGTTGTTAATGATGGCAGAGGCGCAGCTTCGCCAAAATAATGCTGCAGCGGCGTTGACATTGGTTAACCAGCTTCGTGTAGCGCGTAAAGCAGCTCCACTTGCAACAATAACTCTTGTGAATTCTTCTAATCTATATGATGAAACCACATTGTTGTCGGAACGTCAGAAAGAATTGTATTGGGAGAGCTGGAGAAGAGAAGATCTGATTCGCTATGGGGTTTATTTGAAACCATGGGCTTTAAAGACTGCGGATGATCCAAGATATTTGTTGTTTCCGATACCCGCCACCCAATTGGTGGCTAATCCAAATCTAAAGCAGAACCCCGGGTATTAAGGGACGGTAAACATTTTTTAAATAATTTTTGAAAGGTCATTTGTCCAAGATGACCTTTCTTTTTTGAACTTGCCTCCTGATTAACTATGATGAACATGCGCCTGGTAACTGCGGTGGTTGTGCTGATCGTTTTGTTCTCTTGTAAAAACGGGAAAGACGAAAAGACTCTTTTCGAATTGGTAGAAAATACAGGCATCAATTTTCAAAATAACGTGGAAGATGGCAGCAAAGACAATAGCTTCCTTTTTCGAAATTTTTACAACGGAGGAGGCGTAGCTCTTGGCGATCTTAATAATGACGGCCTGCCAGATATTTTCTTGACCTCTAATGCTGGTACAAACAAATTGTACCTCAACAAAGGCAATTTTAAATTCGATGACATCAGCGATCGTGCCGGAATTATTAAAGATGATAAGTGGAATACCGGCGTTGTTTTCGCCGACGTGAATGGTGATGGTTGGCTGGACATTTATGTTTGTTCGTCCGGGCACATGAGCACCGGTAATCGAAGGAACAAGTTATACATCAACAATCACAATCTGACTTTTACCGAATCAGCTGCACAATACGGTCTGGATATATCGGCCTACACCACGCAAGTTTCTTTCTTTGATTATGACATGGATGGTGATCTGGATTGTTTTATGATCAACAACAGTCCAATACCCGTAAACCAGTTACAATTCTCCAATCGCCGTGACCTTCCCGAAAAAGAATGGCCTGTTCCCGATTTTCTGAAAGGCGGCGGTGACCATTTGTACCGCAACGACAATGGACATTTTGTCGAAGTAACTAAGCAAGCGGGTATTCATGGAACGCTGATCAGTTTCGGCCTCGGTGTTTCCGTGGGCGACATAAATGGGGATGGATACCCTGACGTGTTTGTGTCGAACGATTCTTACGAACGAGATTACTTATACGTGAATCAAAAGGATGGCACTTTCAAAGATGAGCTCGAAGACTGGCTACAGCACACAAGCTTTTCTTCAATGGGTGCTGACATAGCTGACATAAACAACGACGGATATCCAGACTTGTTTACCACCGACATGTTGCCGTTGAGTGATTATCGTTTAAAAACGACGGGAGCATTTGACAATATCGATTTGTTTAACGCCAAATTAAAATCGGGGTTTTATTACCAGTACACGCAAAACTGCTTGCAGTTAAACAATAAGAATGGAATGTTTAAGGATATTGCCAATTACAGCGGGGTGTGTGCTACGGATTGGAGTTGGGGCGCACTGATGTTTGACATGGACAATGACGGATGGAACGATATTTATGTTTGCAATGGCGTCAATCGCGACGTGACGAATCTTGACTTTATGAATTTCTTTGCTGATGAGACGTATCATCAAATGGTGTTGAGCGGCAAGAAAAAAGAAATTGATCAATTATTGAAGCAAATACCGCGAACCCCGGTACCGAACAAAGTTTACCGGAACAACGGTGATCTCAAATTCACGGACATCGGGTCACAATGGGGTTTTACTCAACCTAGTTTCTCCAACGGCGCTGCTTATGCCGACCTGGACAACGACGGTGACCTCGACCTGGTGGTCAATAATGAAAACCAACCGGCCTTTATTTATAGGAACAATGCGCGTGAAGTCAACAACAACAACTTTGTGGGGTTTTCCTTAAGGGGAAAGGGCAAAAACAGGTTTGCTGTTGGTAGTAAAATAAAATTGTTTGCGAACGGCGAAATTTTTACAAGAGAATTAGTACCGAGCCGCGGATTTCAGTCATCCATGGATTATAAAATGATTATTGGTCTCGGTAAAATAAGACAAATCGATTCTGTCTTGGTCACCTGGCCTGACAGAACGTTTTCAAAATTTCAAAACATTGAGATTAATAAGAATCATGTCATTCAACAACCTGGACAAACCGAGTTGGTGAAGGACCCTTTTGAATTCGAGCCATCCTTTTTCTCCGAACTGAAAAGTAATTTTGAAAAACACCAGGAGAATGACGTTACCGATTTTTACGCGGAGCGGAACATTCCGCGAATGCTTTCGCGCGAAGGTCCAAAAGCGGCAGTGGGAGATGTAAATGGTGATGGCCTAGACGATCTATTTATTGGCGGCACACCCGAGCATCCCGGCCAATTGTACCTGCAAACACCTGCTGGAGCTTTTGAAAAAAAAGAAGAACGAGCGTTTCAGCAATTTGTGGACTTTGAGGATGTAGCCGTTCTGTTGTTTGACTGCGATCATGATGGCGACCTGGATCTCCTCGTTTGCCCGGGCGGCAACAACTCACTTCCAAATAGCAGGGAGCTGCAACTACGTCTGTTCAAGAATGATGGGAAGGGAAATTTTACAGTAGATTATAACGCGTTCCCGAATACGGGCGTCAACATCTCAGTTGCCATTGCAAATGATTTCAATGGCGACGGCTATCCTGACTTGTTTGTTGGGTCACGCAGCTTTCCACGATTATATGGTGTTACGCCCGAGAGCTTTCTTTTTGTCAATGATGGCCAGGGGCATTTCACAGATGTAGCCAAAGGAAAAAACCCTGACATTGCAAACATAGGAATGGTTTGTGGTGCACTCTGGACGGATGTTTTGGGAAATAATCAAAAACAACTCGTCATCGTCGGAGAATGGATGACACCGAGAATATTTTCTTACGATAAGGCGGTCGGCAAGTTTGAAGAGCAACAACGCACGGGATTACAAAACTTGTTTGGATGGTGGCAGACCGTTTCAGCCGCTGACATAAATGGCGATGGAAAAACAGACTTAATTCTTGGTAATATCGGCGAGAACTTCTATTTGCAACCAGGCGAACAAAAACCCGTGAAATTATGGATCAATGATTACGACCAGAACAACAGCCTCGAAAAGATCATGACCTATACGGTGGACGGGAAAGACATGCCTGTGTTCCTGAAAAAAGACATGGAGGATCAACTGCCTTCTATCAAAAAGGCCAATCTAAAAAATGAAGCCTATTCAAAGAAATCGATCCAGGAATTATTCCCCGAGCAGCTGTTGAGGAAGTCTACGGTCAAAGAACTGAACTATCCGAGTTCGTGTGTTGCTATCAACGAAGGCAACGGTAAGTTCAGTGTTCAAAAACTGCCCGCAATGGAACAGCTGTCTTGTGTGAATGTGATTCATTGCATGGATGTAAATAACGATGGGAAAATGGATCTTGTCATTGGCGGAAATCAATTTGGCTTTCTTCCCCAGTTTGAGCGATTGGACGCAAGCCTTGGCGATGTGCTCCTTAATAATGGAAATGGCAGATTTACCTGGCAAGACGCATCACGCACCGGGCTGAAATTAAGGGGTGAAATGAGAGATATCGCGGAAATCAATAGCGGAGGAAAAAAATTGCTGTTGTTTCTGCAGAACAATGAATACCCTGTGTTGTTTCGTCTGAACGCTAATGGCGGTCCGACCAAACAAAACGTAGCAAAATAATCGAAGAGATACACCGAATTTTTTGTAGTGAAATATTTGATTTCTTCCATAGCGTTTATCGTCATTTTTGTTTCCGGCTGTAAGCAAAACTCTGTTGAACATAAACTTTTTACATTAATGAGCGTCGATCACACTGGCATTAATTTTTCAAACACGGTGCATGATACAAAAGAATTAAATATTCTTAACTACAGAAATTTTTACAACGGTGGCGGAGTTGCTATCGGCGATATCAACAATGACGGTCTGGCCGACGTTTTCTTTACCGCTAACCAGGGCAACAATAAACTTTATCTTAACAAAGGAAATTTCAAATTCGAGGATATTTCTGATAAATCGGGCTTTCGAGAGAAGAAGCAATGGAGTACAGGTGTAGTGATGGCGGATATCAACAACGATGGTTGGTTGGATATTTACGTTTGTAACGCAGGCAGCATGGACGATTCGTCATTGCGCAGAAATCAATTATTCATTAACAATCATGATCTCACCTTTACAGAATCTGCCGCACAATATGGTTTGGATGACCCAGGCTACACAACGCAGGTAAGCTTTTTTGATTACGACCTGGACGGCGACCTCGATTGCTTTATCATTGATAACAGCCCCATTTCTCCAAACAGTCTAAACTATGCGAACCAAAGAGATCTGCCTGATGCCGATTGGCCCGTTGCTGCCGTGTGGAAAGGCGGCGGTGATCATTTATTGCGAAATGACAATGGGCATTTCACAGATGTAACAAAACAAGCGGGCATTCATGGAAGTCTCATCGCGTTTGGACTCGGCGTAACGGTGGGTGATGTAAATAACGATGGCTACCCGGACATTTATGTGTCCAACGATTATTTTGAAAGAGACTATTTATACCTCAATCAAAAAGATGGAACTTTTAAAGACGAGCTTGAACAGTGCATGCAACATACAAGTCTCGCTTCCATGGGCGCTGATTTCGGAGATATAAATAACGATGGGTACGCAGATATCTTTACGACCGATATGCTGCCTGGAGATGATTATCGAATGAAAACCACGCTGTCGTTTGAGGACATAAACGTGTATCGCCTAAAGCAACAAAATGGTTTTTATCATCAATATTTTCAAAACACGCTGCAGCTTAATAAGAAAAATGGAACATTCGCAGATGTTGCAAACTACACTGGTGTGTCAGCGACGGATTGGAGTTGGGGCGGATTGATGTTTGACGCAGACAACGATGGTCTTTTGGATATCTATGTTTGTAATGGGATCTATCATGACCTTATTAACCAGGACTTCCTTGATTTTTCTGCCAACGACATCATGGAGAAAATGATCGCAACTGGAAAAAAGGAAGACCTGCAGGTTATCATCGACAAAATGCCATCCATTCACGTGCTCAACAAATTTTACCAAAACAAGGGAAATCTCTCATTCGCAGATGCAGGCATAAGCTGGGGAATTACTCAACCATCTTTTTCAAACGGCGCTGCATATGGCGACCTCGACAACGATGGTGACCTTGACCTGGTGGTAAATAATGTAAACCAACCTGCATTTATCTATAAGAACAATTCGCGTGAACTAAATCACAACAACTACGTCGGAGTTTTATTGGAAGGCGACCAAAAAAATAGGTTTGCCATTGGAAGCACAATAAGAATTTACGGCGGCGGCCAGGTATTAACCCGCGAAGTGATGCCCAGCCGGGGCTTTCAATCCTCGATGGATTATAAAGTTATTATTGGTCTCGGCAACAACAGGCAAGTTGATTCTATGATGATCCAATGGCCAGATCGATCCGTTTCCCGATATATCCACCCGGCAATTAACAAGGTGTATAAACTGAAGGAAGCTGCGGAAAAGAAATATCTTCCTTCACCAATGCAAAAAGAGAGTGTGGTGAACACCGTTTTTGACGTTGTCAAGAGTAGTTTCGAAAAACATACGGAAGACGATTATGTCGATTTTTTTTATGAGAGAAATATCCCACGAATGCTTTCGCGGGAGGGACCAAAGGCAGCAGTCGGAGATGTCGATGGAGACGGACTTGATGATATTTTTATTGGAGGAACAGCGGAACATCCAGGGCAATTGTATTTGCAGAAGTACGACGGCACTTTTGTAAAGAAAGAGGAAAGGAGCATTCAGCAGTTCATCGATTTTGAAGATGTTGCCGTTTTACTGTTCGATTGCGATAAAGATGGTGATCTTGACCTTTTGATCTGTCCTGGCGGAAACAATGCTCCACCGAACAGCAGGCAGATGCAACTGCGGTTGTTTAAGAATGATGGCAAAGGAAACTTTGAATTGGATGTGGACGCATTTCCTTCCAACAACAATGCTAACATAAACGTTGCGAAGGCTTATGATTTTGATGGCGACGGCGATTTGGATTTATTTATAGGTGGCAGAAGCGTGCCACATGATTATGGCCTATCTCCTTCGAGTTATTTGTTTGTAAATGATGGCAAAGGTCATTTTACCGACATAGCTAAAGAAAAAAACCCCGACATTGCCAATATCGGCATGGTGACAGGCGCGGAATGGGCGGATGTGACCGGAGATGGTAACAAGGATTTAATTATAGTCGGCGACTGGATGGCACCGCGAATATTCAGTTATGACAACCCTTCAAAGCATTTTAGAGAGATTCAAAATACAAATCTGGAAGATCTTTTTGGGTGGTGGCAATTGGTTACCACAGCGGACATAAATGGAGACGGCAGGACGGACTTGTTGTTGGGCAACATCGGCAAGAATTTTTTCTTGCGGCCAGATGCAAATCACCCTGTGAAATTATATGTTGGTGACTTTGATCAGAATGGTATTAACGATAAGGTACTCACTTACACTGTCGATGGCAAGGATAAACCGGTTTTCTTAAAACATGACCTTGAGGATGCGATGCCGTTTCTAAAAAAAAATAATTTGAGACATGCTGATTATGCAACGAAATCTGTGCAGGATTTAATTCCGCCGGAAGCATTGAAAAGAGCGATCGTCAGGGAATTTGATTATATGGCTTCCTGTGTGGCTATTAATAAGGGTAATGGCAAGTTTGAAGTTCATGAGTTGCCCTCAATGGTGCAACTGTCGTCGGTGAACGCTATTCACTGCCTGGATGTAAACAAGGATGGTTATCCCGATATCGTTTGTGGCGGCAATCAGTTTGATTTTATTCCGCAATTGGAGCGATTAGATGCAAGCACGGGCGACATATTGATCAATGATGGCAAAGGAAATTTCAAATGGATGGAATCCGCTCAAACTGGATTAAACCTTAGAGGAGAGCTGAGGGACATCGCCGAGGTGAGAAGCAGAAGCAAAACGTACTTGCTTTTTCTTCAAAACGATGAGTATCCTGTTCTGTATGAACTGAGAAATTATTTGAAGAACTAAAATCGCTGAAAATTGATTGCCACAAAGACGCTAAGACGCAAAGTTCATGATGGCCTCTCTGCGAGTTTGCGC